>Ga0073934_10005052_pt1 | contig 21034 bp, 20 predicted proteins | sample LarsenN4metaG_FD_76834 | JGI IMG/M metagenome (GOLD analysis project Ga0073934, IMG submission 76834) | Hot spring sediment bacterial and archeal communities from British Columbia, Canada, to study Microbial Dark Matter (Phase II) - Larsen... ...
GCGGCCCGGAGGCCAGCCCCGGTATGGTGCGGTGGACGTCCGATAGGGAGGCCTCGCCTCTCGGACGGTTCCAGCCGTTGGAGAACCTGGCGACACGTTCCATCCCCAACTCCCAACGTGCAATTGCAAATCATTCGCAAAATACCGCGAAAGGCCCTGCGCAGGCAAGCCCGAACACTGTGGAAGCACGCCGGCATGACGGGCCAGTGCCGCGATCGCGTTCCCGCTTTCTGCAATTGCAACTCACTTGCAGAAGAAAAACGAAATCTTGTAGTCTAGGTGCAGCGGTACTGGCGCATGGTCTCTTCATGATCTTTGAGCAGTGGAGGAGGAACGATCGATGCTGAGAAGAGAGCTGGTTATTTGCGGCGGCGCCTTCCTGATGGGCTTCGCTGGTATGCTGCCGCTACTCGCGGGCGGCGACTTGACTCAACAGAGCCCGGTGGAAATCTCGGTGGATTTGGGGTCAACCGCCAACGAGTTCGCATTCTCCCCGAACCAGATCGGGCTCGAGACTGGCAAGCTGTACAAGGTCGTACTGCGCAATCTAGGCAAGGAGCCGCACTACTTTAGCTCGCCTGGTCTTGCGAGCCGGGTCTTCACTCGGAAAGTCGTCGTGTCAGGCCCGGACGGCAAGGTCCTCGGCGAGATCAAAGGAGTGATCCGCGAAATTGAAGTGTTTCCAGGTGGCATCAGCGAGTGGTGGTTCGTACCAGTCCAAACTGGTTCGTTTGGGGACCTTCACTGCGGCATCAGGGGAGCGGACGGAAAAACTCATGCTGAAAAAGGAATGGTTGGACAGATCACGATCAAATAGCATGTACTGGTCACGGACCCGTTCCGGACACTGCTTGCTCCGCCTTAACCGCACAAAAACTAGGCACGACGCTGTGAATTGACCAGCGAACCGTTGCGGCACATCCTCACATTGATGCGCACGCTTCGCCTCATAATTGCGCTGTTGGTCGCTGCAAGCCTAGCTGCTCTGCCGGCATCGGCGAGCTTGGCAAAGTCGCACGCTGCCAAGACCGAAATGACGATGGGCACATCCGGCGACAGCTGCCCGTGCTGCGACGCCAGCCACCAATGCCCCACCGACATCTGTACGGCGATGTGCTACGGCACGCCTGCGATTTCGGTTGAAGAGCAGCAAATGGCGAAACCGTTGCCCAAAGCCTTCGTCGGCATCAGATCGGCATTCATGTCGCCGTTTGCGCCACGGCCTGATCCACCTCCCCCTCGCTCCTAGTCTCAACATAGGACGATGCGTTTCGCGCTGGGCGATGCCTTTGCGCGCAAACCGTGCGTCTTCAGGAGACAACGAGACAAATGGAGCAGATAGATGAAATACCTCATGGCAATGGCCATCATGGGCCTTGGGCTCTATGGCCTGACCAGCGCCGGCGCAAGAGCCGGGGACGGACCGGCGCAGGTCATCGAGCATCACAGCACCCAGCACAGCATTGGTCCATGTGGCCCCACGCCTTGTCCGCCAAAGGACGGCAAGTAGCGCACACGACGCGGGCTCGCAGCAGTCGCTGCGGGCCCGTTCCTGCACACTTGATCAGGACATTTGCTCATGGAGCGGCCGACCTTGACTGCCCTAACAGGCCGCTGAAATTCCCATCGATGACGAAGTGTTCCCTGCCGGCGGGCGCCTATTGAGGATGCTTTTTCCGGGTTGGACGCCGAGAGTAGATCGGCTCCGGCGGCTGTCAGGCGGCAGCGCCGATGAGTTTGGGTAGGCGAACGAGATCGTAGGCGGCCATCGTCAGCGTGAACTTGAAGGCCAGGCGCCTGGCACCGCGCAGCATCGGTCGGGCGAGCCCGCCGATGCTCTTGCCCCAGCCGAATGGTTCTTCGGTTCGCTTGCGCTTCTGCTGGCCGATCGCATAGCCGGGGTGTCGTGTGGTGCGCCCGTCGATGGCAGAGCGTCGACCGCTGTCATTCTGAGCGACGTGCGGCGTCACGTTCAGCGCGCGCAAGTCGTCGATGAACTCAGCCGCATCGTAGGCCTTGTCCGCACCCAGCGTGATGCGCTTGGCGCCAGGCGAATGGCGAACGATCATTGTCTTGGCCGCTTCGCGCTCGCTGGTCCCAGAGGCCTCGCCCAGTTCGGTCTCCACGACCAGCCCGTGGCGGTTCTCTGTCATCGCGTTGCCGATGAAGGAGAGCTTGGCCTCTTTGCCTTTGCCCTTGCGATAGAGCTTGGCCTCCGGGTCGGTGGTTGAGGCGTGCGTTTCGTTGCTCCGCTTCTCGCCATGGAAATCGCGCTCGCCGTTGCGCCCCTGAGAGGGCGGCTCGCTGGAGCCATCCTTGGCCACAAAACTCTTCATCGAGGCCCAAGCCGCAATCTGCGTGCCGTCGACCGAGAAGTGCTCATCCGACAACAGTGCGCGAACCTCCTTGTGGTTCAGAAGCTCGGCAAGAAACTTGCGCGCGACCTCCGCCTCCAGCAGCCGATCGCGGTTCTTCGTGAACACGGTAGGCACCCACACCGGCTCGTCCACGCCCAGCCCCACAAACCAGCGGTAGAGCAGGTTGTAGTCGAGCTGCTCCATCAGCTGCGTCTCCGACCGGATCGTGTACAACGCCTGCAGCAGGAGCGCCCGCAGCAGCCGCTCGGGCGGGATCGAAGGCCGGCCGGTCGAGGCGTAGATCATCGCAAACTCGGCATCGAGCGCCATCAGCACGTCGTTGACGATGCGCCGGATCGTTCGCAGCGGGTGCTTGGCCGGAACACGCTCCTCCAGGTCCACGTAGGAGAACAGCTCACCTGTCCGCGCATCTGAGCCCCGCATGCTGGCCTCCCTCGCTGCCAAGCATCAGGAATCATATTCGCAAGCCCGTGTCAGCCGATGAGTTTTTCAGCGACCTGCTAACGCCTTACTCTGGTCGTCATTCCGGCGATATACGCACTGGTCAAAGGGACACGACTTGCCAAATCGGCATAAGCGGGCGCGCATCCTTGACCAGCCGGCGCTTGGGAAGCCCGATATGGTCACGCTGCAAGCATGGCTCTACCCTAGCCCGCGTTTCTCACCATAGATAGCGACATCGGGCCTCCGAATCAGAGAAAGTTGTTTTGTGAGAACGACTTGATCTGGGACGGAGCATGCGCCCGATGCCGACACACTGTAGACTGGATTCGCTCGATTTCGGAAGCGTTGCGGGCCGCTCGATCGTCGCCGCGTTCGACGGCGGCGAGATCACGTCGGACGGCGGCGCGCTGCTGCTGGCCAAGACCAACGCGGCGATCCGGTTGACCGATCGAGCCGCGGCGGCGTTCACCGACCGGCGCAATCGCGATCTCGTCGAGCACGAGGTTCGCACGATGGTCGGCCAGCGGATCATCTGCGCGGCGCTCGGCTACGCCGACATCAACGACCACGACCGGCTGCGCCACGATCCTCTGCTCGCCTCGATCATGGGGCAAGCTCGTCGCGCGCGACAAACGCTGCGCGCCGCTCGCCGGCAAGAGCACGCTCAACCGGCTCGAGCATGCGCCGGAGGAAGGATGGGCGCGCGCGCCGCATCGCTATCACAAGATCAGCCACGATGGCGCGGCGATCGACCGGCTGTTGCTCGACATCTTCAAGGAGGCGGAGGATGCCGAGGCCGGCCGGCATCGCACGGGCAAAGGCAAGAAAGCGAAGCGGCGCATCTTCGTGCTCGATCCGGACGCGACCGACGTGCCTCTGCACGGCCACCAGGAAGGCCGGCACTTTCACGGGCACTACGACTGCTACTGCTATCTGCCGCTTTACATCTTCTGCAATCGCCATCTGCTCACCGCACGGCTGCGGCCATCCAGCGTCGACGGTGCCTTCGGCATCACGCAGGAGATCGCGCGCATCACCGCCTTCATCCGCGAGCACTGGCCCGATGCGTTCATCATCGTGCGCGCCGACAGCGGCTTCTGCCGCGACGAGCTGATGGCGTGGTGCGAGGACAACGACGTGCACTTCGTCATCGGCTTGGCCAAGAACAACCGCCTGGTCGGGGCGATAAAGCCCGAGCTGGCAGAGGCCGAGGCGGAGCACAAGACGACGCATCGGCCGGCACGCCGCTTGAAGGACCTCGTCTATGCGACGCACGCCAGCTGGACGCGGGAGCGCCGCGTCGTCGCCAAGGCGGAGTGGACCGAGGGCGAGGCCAACCCGCGCTTCATCGTCACCTCGCTGCACGAGGACGTGATGGACGCGCGTGCTCTCTACGAGGACTTCTATTGCAAGCGCGGCGAGATGGAGAACCGCATCAAGGAGACGCAAACGGATCTCTTCGGCGACCACATGCCGGCGACGACGATGCGTGCCAACCAGCTGCGCCTCTACTTCTCCGCGCTCGCCTATGTGCTCATGTGCGCGCTGCGGCGGATCGCGCTCGCCGGCACGAAGCTCGCGCGGGCGACGTGCGCCACGATCCGGCTTTGCCTCCTGAAGATCGGTGCGCGGATCACCATCTCGGTGCGCCGTGTGAAGGTGGCACTGGCGTCGAGCTGTCCCTGGCGCGAGCTGTTCCAGACCGCGCACGAGCGACTATGCGCCGCCGCGCGCTGACGCGCCCGCCGAGCCCACGGATCAACCACACAGGAACATCACCGCGCCTGCCCGCTCCGCCCGCACCAGCGGCAACGATGTCGGCTGGCCGAGCGCCGACGCATTGCGCTGCGCACGCCTCATGCCGGCGCGTTGCGCAGCAATATGGAGTAGGGTGAGAAAGGCGGGCTAGTTGAATGACGATCGGTGAGCATATTCCGGGTCTTGCGTGCGGGGCACACGTCATCAGCGCAACCGACCGAATCGACCGCTTCACCGAGGGATTTTTTTCTCCGGCACTTACAACAAAACCATCAACGGCGCGCGCAGCTCGATCGATATCATCGGTCATGAAGGCGGGTACGGCGTGAAGGTTCCCGTGCTGGCCCATCAATGGCACATGGTCCGCGTGGACTTCGCCGGCACACACTTCAGCGTCGCGTTCAATGGCAAGCCGCTGTTCGAGGTCGAGGACGACAGGTTCGCGGATGCGGGGCGTGATGGACCTGTGGACCAAGGCCGACAGTGTCACGGCATTTGATGGCGTTACCCATGGCGAACAGTGATAGGTCCGGTGCACGGCAACACTACATTCAGCTTCGACGCAGGACACAATTCAAAGTAGGTAAGAGCGCGCGGTCTGGTGTGGACGATCGAAACCAAATTGAGGTGGGTGCATGCCGACGACATTTCTCGAGGGGCTTCTGTCGGGGTTGAGTCATCCCGTGGTCGGGCTCGACCATCTCGCATTCATTGTGGTGCTGGCTGTCGTCGCGGCACTCGTTTCCGCGCGAATCCCCCTGATCGCAACGTTCGTAGCGGCGGCTGCAATCGGGACGGTGGTCCATGCGGTGAATTTCGACTTTCCCTTCTCAGAGCAGCTCGTGGCCCTGAGCGTGATAATTGCTGGGACGCTCATCGCCCTCGGGCTTGGGGCAAAGCAGCTCATTTGGCTGCCGTTTGCCGGCATCGCCGGTCTCCTCCACGGCCATGCCTTCGGTGAGACCGTACTCGGCGCGGATGGAATCGTGATCGGCGCCTACGTGATCGGCGTTGTCATCGTATGTTCGGTGATCGCCCTGGGCATCACGCTGGTTGCATCCAAGATGCCATGGCTGTCCGACACGAGGTGGCCGCCGCTCAGGGTAGCAGGGGCCCTCGTTGGCATTTTGGGCATTGTCCTGCTGGTTCAACTCATTATGAGTGCATAGCCCAGAGAAGCCAGAACACACTCAGCGCCTGTGAATGGCGTATTCACATGCGGTTCAGCCTATATTGCAGATATTGCAGCGCCTCACGCCGGAAGCACAGGAGACAGCTCTCATGACGAGAACGCCGAGCATGGTAGGTCGCGGATCGCTGCTCGCCGCCGCTTTGGGTGCGATCGCTCTCGCCGCGCCCGTAACCGCGTGGGCACATTCTGGCTACCGGTATCAATACCCGGATGATCGTGGCTACCGGTATCAGTATCAGCAGTACGATCAGGACTACCGTGCCCACAACTATGGCTATCGTCGTCATGGCCACCATCACCATCGGCGCCACCACCACCACGATCGCCACGACCATGGGCACCACGACCACAATGGTCATCACCATCATCAGGGACACGGCCACTATTGAGGGCAGTTTGCGTTCAGGTCTGAGTGATGGAAAGCCTCCGTCGATGGCTCCTTGGCGCTGCACCGCAAATGCGCCAAGGGGCTGACCCACCTGCAGCAATGGGGAGAATGACCGCGGCAGCGCCGGCACAAGAGGGCCATGGAACCTTACCAAGCGCGTCCCGGTTGAGACGGCAAGTCCGAGGCGCTGAACCTTTCCAGCCCGTGCATCGACTAACTGGCACGTGAGCCTTGCAGTGCCAGGCCCTTGCTGCCACTGTCTGGACGTCGTGAACCGTGTCTCCACTGAACGCGAGGTGTCCGGATGATCGCAGTTGCGTCTTGAAAGCGCCGCGCTGATGCCTTCTTTGGGTTGAACGGACACCTAGCCATGCTGGCAAGATTCAGGAGAGCAAGCCGCCGCCGCCGCACCGCCCTCGTTTGGGCGATGGCGGTCGTGTTCGCGCTCGCGCCTGCGCTCAGCATGGCCCTAGCAACGTCGGCAGGCGCGTTCTCGCGCCTTTTCATTCATGTCCATGCGTATGACGCAGACGGGCATGTCCATCACGGCCACCATCAGACGCATCACCACCATCACGACAATGGTGAGGACAGCGACCATCACCACCACGGCGATGTGACTGATGACGGATCCGACAATCAAGGGCAGGGCCGTCTGCACGTCCACCACGATGCGTGTTGCCCCAGCATCTTGATGCCGACCCCGGTTACGGCTGCGCTCTGCCCCCGCTTGGCCGAGCCGGTGCCAATCCGGCCCGTGGAACCGATGCAAGGTGCTCCACCCGACCGCCTCCTGCGACCGCCGATTTCCTAGTCTGTACTTTGACCATTCGCGCGACCAGCTGTCGAACCGCTGGACGCTTGGCGTTGGCTGGACAGATTCGGGACGATCATGTCGAACACAAATCGGACGCAACCCGTCCGGCGCGCGTGGCGCGACCGGTTTGGTGGGCCTTTGCGTCAACTACTCTGCGCTGCCATTCTAGCTGTGGTGCAATTCACAGTTCCTCGCGCGACTCTGGCGCACGAAGGCCACGAGCACGACAAGGCGCCGCCGCTGAACCTGCCCGTAGCTCCGCGCGTCGTCGCTGTTACCCCAGACTACGAGCTGGTTGGCGTGCTTTCCGGTGAGCACCGGCTCACGATCTTTCTCCACCGCTTCGAAAGTGGCGAGCCGGTCAAAGACGCCAAGATTGCTGTTTCTGTCGGCGAGCGAGAGGCGGAGGCTATCGCCAAAGAGGACGGTGTGTTTGATGTTTCAGCGCCCTGGATCAACGTCGCTGAACCGGTCGACATCGTCTTCAAGCTGACGCTGCCCAACGATCAGGACATTCTGACCGGTCGCCTCGAAAAGACTGCTGTGACGGGCTTACCGGGAGGACTGGCGCCCACGAGCGGTGGGGATCTGCGTCCGATGCTTATCGTCGGCATCGGCGCCCTGATGGGCGGAGTGCTTCTGACGCTGTTGATCGGTGCAAGCGTGGCCAGGCGACGTCAAGTGCCGGCCAACAAGCCGGTTCGCGTCGACGACAGCTCAGAGCAGGGCACGCAACCAGAGCGCAAGGTCGAGCGGTTGCGCCGCGCGCCCGTCGCCGGCATCGCCTTGCTGGCGGCGATGCTGACGTTCGACGACGCCGAGGCACAGACGGCGATCAATTTGCCGTCGGTGCCCTCAACCATGGCCACCGACGTGCCCCAGCGCATGGCCGATGGAAGCCTGTTCGTTCCCAAGGCGACACAGCACCTGCTATCCGTCCGGACTGTTATGACCGCGGAAACCAAGGCGCCGCGCACCGTTCAGCTTGCCGGCACCGTGATCGCCGACCCCAACAGCTTCGGTCGCGTGCAATCTCCTCGACCAGGGCGCATCGAGGCGCCAGAAGGGGGATTGGGTTTCGTCGGCACGCGCGTCGCAAAGGGTGAGCTCCTCGGCTATTTGCTGCCCTACATTGAGGCTGCGGACAAGGCCAACATCGAGAGCCAAATCGCCGAGACCGAGGCCCGGATCGTCAAGCTCGCCACGATTCTGTCTCGCTACAACGAGCGGCCCGGCGCCATGCCGCAGGTGAAGGTCGACGAGGTCGAGGGCGAACTCAATGCCTTGCGCCGAAAGCGCGCCGAGCTTCGGCCCAGCCTGGTCGCACGCGAGGAAATCCGAGCGCCGATCAGCGGCACGATCTCCAGCGCTGCCGTGGTCGCCGGCCAGATCGTCGAAGCCCGCGAAGTGCTATTCGAGATTGTCGATCCGGCGCGCTTCTGGGTCGAGGCCATCGCGCATGACCCCAGCGTGGCGGCCAACGTCACCAAAGCATATGCCGTTGCGAGTTCGGGTGAGAGGGTGGACATCGAGTTCGCGGGGCTCGGGCTCTTCCTGAAGCAGCAGGCGGCTCCTCTCACATTCCGCGTCATGCAGGCGCCGCCCAATTTGAGCATCGGCAAGCCTGTCACGGTCATCCTGCAGTCGACGGTGGAGTTGAGCGGCATCGTTCTGCCCGCATCCAGCATCGTCCGTGCGCCGAGCGGGCTTCACATCGTCTGGATCAAGACCGAGGCTGAGCGCTTCGAACCGCACACTGTGCGCTACGAGCCGCTGGATGGTCAGCGCGTGCTCGTTCTGGCCGGCCTCAAGGCCGAACAGCGAGTGGTGACGGAAGGCGCAACCCTGCTCAACCAAATTCGCTGACGAACCGAGGCTCACGTCATGTTCAATTTCCTGGTCTCGGCCAGCCTGCGCAACCGCCTGTTCGTGCTGGCGGCCGCACTCATCCTCGTCGTCTACGGCGCCATGACGCTGCGCAGTCTGCCAGTTGACGTCTTCCCCGATCTGAACCGCCCAACGGTGACGCTGGTGACGGAAGCCGAGGGGTTGGCACCCGAGGAGGTCGAGCAGCTGGTCACCTTCCCGCTAGAAACGGCCATGAACGGGATGCCTGGCGTCGTACGCGTGCGCTCCGTGTCGGGTGTCGGCCTGTCGATCATTTACATCGAGTTCGACTGGGGCACGAACATCTACCTCAACCGCCAGCAGGTCACGGAACGACTCACCGTCGTGCGCGAGCAGCTGCCCCGCAACGCCAACCCGCAGATGGCGCCGATCACCTCCATCATGGGCGAGATCATGCTGATCGCCGTGGCCAGCGACAAAGCCAGCCCGATGGAGGTGCGCGAGGTAGTTGACTGGGTCGTCCGTCCGCGCCTCCTGACCATCCCGGGCATTGCCCAGGTCATCCCCATCGGCGGAGAGGTGCGTCAGTACCGCGTTACCCTCAATCTCGCGCAGATGACCCGCCTCGACATAACCCGCCATGAAATCGAGAACGCCCTCAAGCAATTCGGTTCCAATACCGCCGGGGGCTTCGTCGACCAGCACGCCCAAGAGTATCTGATCCGCAATCTCGCTCGCACCACCCGGCTGCAGGACTTGGAGAACTTGCCGGTGGTCTACCGCAAGGGCGTCGGCGTGCGTCTCGGCCAGCTGGCCTCGATCGAATACGCAGCCCGCGTGAAGCGCGGGGACGCCGGCTACATGGGCAAGCCGTCGGTCATCATGACCGTGATGAAGCAACCCGCTGCCGACACACTCAAGCTCACCACCGCGATCGAAGCGGCCCTGGCCGACCTCAAGCGCGTGCTGCCCAAGGATATCACCACCGTCGATGTTCTGTTCCGACAAGCCTCGTTCATCCAGGTCTCGATCGACAACGTGCAGCGCGTGCTGGTCGAGGCGCTCGTGGTCGTCGCTATCATCCTGTTCCTGTTTCTCATGAATTGGCGCACCACGGCGATCTCGCTCACCGCCATTCCCATCTCCGTACTCATAACGGTCATTGTCTTTCAGCTGTTCGGCCTGACGATCAACACGATGACCCTGGGCGGGCTCGCTATTGCCATCGGCGAGCTGGTCGACGATGCCGTGGTTGGCGTGGAGAACGTGTTCCGCCGCTTGCGGGAGAACAAGGCCAAGCCCCAGCCGCTGCCTGTCCTGCCGCTGATCGCCGCGGCGTCTCAGGAAGTGCGCTCGGGCATTGTCTATGCCACCGCCATCATCATCCTGGTGTTCGTGCCGCTGTTCGCGCTGTCCGGCATCGAGGGACGGTTGTTCGCTCCGCTGGGCGTCGCCTACATCGTGTCCATCCTGGCGAGCCTCATCACCTCTATCACCGTCACGCCGGTGCTTTGCTACTACCTGCTGCCGCAGATGCGACGCCTCGAACACGGCGACGCTTGGCTGGTGCGCGTTCTCAAGGCCGGCAATCGGCGGCTCCTCACGTGGGCCTTCGGCCAGCAGGGCTTCGTCATTGTGGCGGCGGTCTTCGCGGTTGGGATCGCCGCTGCTAGCGCGTTCTTCCTTCCCCGATCCTTTCTGCCGCCCTTCAACGAAGGCACGCTCACCATCTCGATGCTGCTGCGGCCCGGCATCTCGCTCGCCGAATCCAATCGGGTGGGCCTCATTGCTGAGCGTCTCATCCTGCAGGTGCCGGAGGTAAAAACCGTCGGTCGCCGGACGGGACGGGCCGAGCTCGACGAGCACGCCGAGGGCGTGCACTCGGCGGAGATCGACGTCGACCTCAAGCGTTCGAGCCGCAGCCGCGAGGAGATCATCACGGACATCCGCTCGCGGCTCGCGATGTTGCCCGCCGCTGTCAACATCGGGCAGCCGATCTCGCACCGCCTGGATCACATGCTTTCGGGCGTGCGCGCACAGATCGCCCTCAAGATCGTTGGTGAAGACCTCGATACGCTGCGCAACCTGGCAGAGCAGTTCCAGAACCGGATGGCCGGAATCAAGGGCCTCGTGGACCTCCAGGTCGAGCGACAGGTGCGCATCCCGCAGGTGCAGGTCGCCGTGGACTATCAGAAGGCCGGTCTCTATGGCGTGGCTCCGGCCTATGTCACCGAGGCCCTTGAGACGCTGCTCAACGGCCGGGTCGTGTCGCAGATCATCGACGGCAACCGGCGCTATGACGTGGTGTTGCGCGTTCCTGACACCGATCGTACCACGGAAGGGTTATCCAAACTCGTGATCGAGACCCCGGCCGGGCGGGTGCCGCTGTCGTCGTTCGCGCAGGTCGTGGAAACCGACGGTCCCAACCAGATTCAGCGCGACAACACCCGCCGCCGCATCGTTGTGCTGGCCAACACCGATGGCTCCGACATGGCAACGATCATCGGTCAGATTCGGCGCCTGTCGAACGAGATGCAGCTACCGGTCGGATACTCCACGACGCTAGAGGGCACGTTCCAGGCGCAAGAGGAAGCCTCACGTCTCATCGGCCTTCTCTCTCTGCTGTCGCTGGGCGCCATCTTCACGGTGCTCTACAGCCGCTACCGGTCGGCAGTGCTCTCGCTGATCATCATGGGCAACATCCCGCTGGCGCTCATCGGCAGCGTCATTGCGCTGTGGGTCGCCGGACAGCCGCTATCGGTCGCCACCATGATCGGCTTCATCACGCTCGCCGGCATCAGCGCCCGTAACGGCATCCTCAAGATCAGCCACTACATCAATCTGGTCCTGCGCGAGGGTGAGACTTTTGGGCCGAGGATGATCGTGCGTGGCAGTTTGGAACGGCTAACACCGGTGTTGATGACCGCGCTTGCCGCCGGCTTCGCCCTGCTCCCGCTCATGATTGGCGCGGATGCTCCCGGCAAAGAGATCCTCCACCCAGTTGCGATCGTGATCTTTGGCGGGCTGATCACATCGACCGCGCTCGATACGATCCTGACCCCGGTTCTATTTCTGAGATACGGCGCCAAACCGCTGGAGCGGCTCGGCGCCGTCCAGGCCGAACTCGAACTGAGCGAGGCCTACTGATGCGGACCTCCCAACCCAACCTAGGAGAACAGCATGTTGCGTACAATCGTACTGACCTTGAGCCTGGCCATGGCGGGCTTCGCGCTTGCCCATAGCGACAGCAAATGGACCAAGGGGCCGCAGGGCGGCCATGTCGTCGATGCCGGCGGCGGGAAGCAGCACTGGGAGCTGGTCGCCAAAGGCAATGAGCTCACTCTCTACGTGCTCGACGCGGACGAGCGGCCAGTCAAGGTCGAAAGCGGCAGCGCCAAGGGGCAAGTGCTGATTGGCGGCAAGACCCACAACGTGGAGTTCAAGCCGGCCGGCGGCAACACGCTCAAGGCAACCGGTGAGTTCACGGCCGCCAAAGGCATGAAGGTCATCGTCAAGACCGACAAGGTCGGCGGCCAGAGCTTCCAGGCACGGTTAGCGCCGCTCAACTGAAGCGCTTGTCCCTCTGAATGTGTGCCGCCCGCTAGTAACGCGGGCGGCGCCCCAAGAGTCGCAGCGATATGAGCGAATGTGATGAAGCGCGGTCTTGCTGGTTTTGTCCTTTTTGCAGCCTGGATCATGGTAGCCGCCCTGGCTCTTGGTGACTGGTGGAGTTTACGTGCTGCGCAGCCGAACGAAGGAGATCAACGGGGCGTTGGCCGTGCCGCAGATTGGTGCGAGCTACATTTCATAAGGCGTGAGTTCAACCTGGCAATCGAGGCCTGCAGCAAAGCCCTGGCTGCGGACTCCGCCAATGCACGACTTTACTCGAACCGGGGTGCCGCACACCTCATGGCGGGCAATGTCGACTCGGCCATCACTGATTTCGAAGCTGGCCTTAAACTGATGCCGGACAATGCCGACTTGCACTACAATCGCGCAACGGCCCTTACCTCCAAGGGACAGCACGCGAAGGCGATTTTGGGGTACACCGAAGCGATTAGGCTCAGCCCAGGCCTTGTACCAGCCTATGTCAATCGCGCCAGCGGTTTCGAGCGATTGGGTGAACGCGACAAGGCGATCGCCGACTATCGCAAGGCCCTTGAAATTGCTCCGGCGTTACCGTTGGTCCGTCGAAAGCTCCAGGAACTGGGAGCCGATTGAGACTGGCCGCAAGGAGGTTTCCAATCCCTTGCGCGGTGCGGGCCGGACACACCGCTTTTGCAAGCGGCGCGCTGACTTTGGTTCGCCCTCGACACCCGCCCCGGGACATAGTGTCGTGCCCGCAATCCTCGAATCACCATGAAGGCTTTTGATGAGATTCGGCGCTGGAACACGAGTGGCGACTGTCGCCTTTGCCTGGATCGGGCCTTCGATGGCGTGTGCATTGTCCCAGGAGGCTCCGACGCCGCTGGCTAAAGGCATACAAGACAACTCGTTCCTGATCGAAGAGGCCTATAACCAGGAACCGGGCGTTGTTCAGCAAATCGCCGGCTTCAGATATCAGGGCAAAGATCGATTTGCATCTTTCACTCAGGAGATCGCGCTCGGCAGCCAGGCGCATCAGGAGCCTGCCCTATGCATGGGTGCACGACGACATCGTCGGCGACATCGGGAGGCTAGGGGCGGTCCAGTTGAACTATCGCTACCAAGCGCTCACGGAAGGTGTGTTCCTTCCCGCCTTCGCTCCCCGCCTCAGCCTTATCCTGCCAACGGACGATCCCAAGTCGGAGCTTGGAGACGGCGGTTGGCAGCTCGCTTTACCTTTCAGCAAGGTTGTCGGGGACCGGGTGACCGTGCACGCGAACGCGGGAGTAACGAGCTTCTTTGACGTGCAGGGCCGGCAACCAACGAGCTACAATCTTGGCGGCAGCGTCGTCTACGCCCTTTCTCGCAACACAAATGTCTTATTCGAGACTGTGGCTGAATGGATCGAGTCGGTGGGTCCCACTGGCGCGCTTGAACGCGCGACCGCGGTCATTGTGATACCCGGCATCCGTCACGCCTTCTACTTTCAGGACGCGCAACTTGTTGTCGGGATCGGGGCACCCATCCGGTTTAGTGAAGGAAACACCGACTACGGCGGTCTCCTGTATGTCTCGTTTGAGCACAAGCTCTTTCAGTGACAGCGGTCAGAGATGATCCACTCCATTTTGAGAGGGCATTGCCGATGGGGTCGTCCGCTGTTTTGCTCCGATCATGCAACGGAAGCCGCAACAGGAATCTAGTGCTTGTGCTGATGATGCATGTCCGGGACGTGCGGGTGCCGGTGCTTCAGCCGCTCGTGCCCGTGGGGGTGGGTGTGGGGCTCACCGGGAGGATCGCCGGGGGCGTGGTCATGCTGGTGGTGCTCGTCGTGCACATGCGGGTGTGCATGCTCTATCAGCTCGTGCACATGCTCATGCTCGTGATGTTCGGTGAGGTGCAACCCAACGCCGACGGCCATCAATAGTCCTGCCGCCACCAGTTGGACGGTCAGGGGCTCCTGCAGCAACGCCAGTGCTGCTATCGCCCCCAGGAACGGTGCGGTCGAGAAGTAGGCGCCCGTGCGCGCAGTGCCGAGATGCCGCAAGGCGTAGACGAACAGCACGAGACTGACGCCATAGCCCAGAAAGCCGACCAGGCCTGCCAGCAACGCGGCAGACACGCCCGGCAGTTGTCCACCGGCCACCAAACCAAGCGTGAGGTTCACCGGACCGGCAATCAGACCTTTCAGCTCTACGATCTGCAGCGGGTCGGCAAGCGAGACCTTGCGCGTCAAGTTGTTGTCGAGGCCCCAGGCGACGCACGCGCCGACGATTGCGAGGGGACCAAGCAGGTCCGAAAGGCGCGGCTGTCCTGTCCAGGAGAGCACGATGGCGCCGCCAACCAAGCACGCCATCCCGAGCGCGATGCGCCGGTCGAAATTCTCGTGGAAAATGAACCAGGCCATCAGCGCCGTAGCGACACCTTCGAGCGTCAGGAGGAGAGAGGCGGCGGAGGCATCGGTCCGCTGCAATCCGGCCATAAGCAGAACCGGTCCGACAACGCCGCCTGCCACGATCGCGCCTGCGAGATAGGGCACGTCTTTGCGGCTGAGTGCGACCTCGGACGGCCCGGCTTCCAACAGGGCGAACCGCCCGACCCGGCGCAGGAGTGCGACCCCGAGGCCCGCTCCGCAATAGAGGAGACCTGCCAGCACGGTTGGATCGATCACGCCCAGCAGCAGTTTGGCGGCCGGCGTGGAGACTCCGAATAGGGCGGCGGAAAGTAGGGCCAGAATCACGGCATGACGGTTCACGCGGTCAGGTTAGACCGCAATCCCGACAGTGACAACGGAAGCGCTCGCGACCATGCACGACTGACCGATGGCACACCTCGGCTCTCTGCAAGGAGGCATTGTGCGCGACCTGGCAGCGAAGCTGCGGGTGGGAGGCATCGGCACCGCCGTCATTGCGTTCGCGCTGGGTGCCCTGCACGCCCTGACACCGGTCACGGCAACGCGGACCTCGCCCCGCTTACTTTTTGGGGCAGGAGACCTGTGCGCATCGCCCTGTCGGTGCCGCTGTTGCATGTCCTGTGGGCTTCGCCGTCTTTTCGTGTCGTTTTGTCGTCGGCCGACCGCCATCATTCACGGTGCGGGATTCGCCCGCTTCACCGCGGTTGGCTTTGGTCTCATTGTTCTCGCTGGCGCGATCATGCAGAGCCTAGGATCCGGGAGTAGCGCCCGGCTCTCTCCCTCCTCGACCATCGCCACCGCGCGCTCGCGAAAGTCCTTCGAGTAGCCCTTCGCCATGGCATCCCTCCACTGCCGACGAAGCACTCGAATCTGATTTGCAGGAGCGAGGGAATCCCCCGTGGCAGTTCCGATTCACATCAAAGTAGAAACCGCTCTAGTACGCATTGGCTTCGCGTTGCGCACGTTCCGTTCTGACCCCGAACCAGATCAGCAGGAGCGCAGCGATGGCGAGCCAGGGGAGCAACATCGCGTTCAGCGTCTGCCAGCCGAACGCTTCAAGCAGTCCACCGGCGCTGAACGAGCAGGCAAGCCCGATGGCGAAAACCGTCATGTCGTTGGTTGCTTGAGCTCGGCTTTTCTCAGCGGGGCTGTAAGTAGTCGTCAGCAAGGTCGTCCCGCCGATATAGAGAAAATTCCAGCCGACGCCGAGAAACACCAATGCACTTGCGAAAGAGCTGAACCCCGTACCGGTCCAAGTCACCAGGACGTGCGCGCTGAGCAGTGCGACACCGGCGAGCATAATTGGGAGAACACCAAAGCGGGCGATCAACGATCCCGTGACGAACGACGGAAGAAACATGCCAAGGACGTGCAACTGAATGACCGTGGCAGCCGTGGAGAGCTCGTGATGATGATGTGTCATGGCGATCGGCGTCGCAGTCATTGCAAGGATCATCACCCCGAACCCCGTGGCGGCTGCGAAGAGTGCTACGAAATAGCTTGGTTGCGTCACGATCTCTGACCATGGCCGGCGGCTCGTGGTGTCCACTTGATCCACCGAGGCGCTCGGCATGCGTAGCCCAAGCATGACGCCAGCGCCGAGCAACGAGACGAGCGACAGTAGGAGGAAGGACCCGACATATTGTGGCTCCAGCAAGGGCCCGCCAAGTCGTCCCAACCAAGGTCCCAGGAGCGCGGCGACGATACCTCCAGCCAGCACGAGCGAAATCGCGCGTGGCCGGAATGCTTCGTCAGCGACTTCACTCGCCGCAAATCGGTAGAATTGCGCGAAAGCCTGATAGGATCCGATGAGGAAGGTTCCGAACGCCAATAGGGGAAGGGTGTGGAGCCAGATGCCCAGTGCAGCCGTCACGCCGCCAATGCCCCCCAGCAGCGCGCCCACTACAAACCCTTTGCGACGGCCAGCCTTTGCCATCCAGGCTGCCGCCGGAAACGTTGAGATTGCTGTCCCGAGGAACATGGATGCGATCGGGGCTGTCGCCAGGTCAGGCCTTGTCGCAATCTGGCTGCCCGCCAAGCCTCCCACGGTCATGACGAGGACTGACGCGGTTTGGAAAAGTGCTTGCGCGGTCGCGAGAAGAAAGACCTGCCGGTGCATTTGCTCGACAGCCATTGTCAGTCCTTTCAGAAGTTGACATTCTTGAGCACGATATTCAATGTATCAATTGAATGATTTAGAACATCGAGCCACTTTGTCAATGGATGCCGGAAGGAGCCGGATATTCGAGCGCTTCGCCGAGCTCGTACGCTAGCTCACGCGCATCGGCTGGAGCTGATTGAGCACATCTCCGAAGGCGAGCGACCCGTGGAACGACTGGCGGAGCTCAGCGATCTTTCGGTCAACAACGCATCGCAGCACTTACAGCGTCACGATCGAGCTGCACTCGACGGTTCGACACCTGCAAGGCGCGGATGTTTCCTTCGATCCCCATGCTTCGCAGCATGACTTCGGCGATGTAGTACCCCTGCGCCACCTTCTGATCTTTCTTCGCGCAGCTCGCCGCACCGCCGATGAGGAACAGTTACAGGTCTTCGCCCTCACGGCTGGACAGCGACCCCGCGAGGCGGAGTAGGATGGCAGCTGCGCTCAGCCGTTCAGAACGAACAGCGTTCTCGGGGTGGCCATCATCCTTTTCGTTGCGCATCGCGAGAAGGCGGCCAGCCGAAGATCGACCGGTAGATCATCGACGGAATGCAGATATCCGTCGTGCTCACGAGAAGCACCACGAACGTGAGCACGCCGCCGAGCGCGTAGCCGACGACCACGTGTCCGGCCGAGAACGTCCAAGCCGTGACCAGCAACAATACGGCGCCCATGCCGCAACCGAGACGGGTTGGCACGCCGCGCCTGGGCAGCGGGCCGGTCCTGGTGAGGTGGCGGATGCCGTAGTTGTAGATGAAGTCGAAGGGGTGCACGGGCGACGCCGCTGCAAGCACCGCGATCAGCGCGAGCGCGAGGAGGATGGTGGGCGACGCCAGGACGCTCCCCAGGCCGCCGAGCAAAGCGCACAGACCAAACGCCAGGCGTAGCCAAGGGGCGACGGGCGCGAGTTCCTGCATGTCGACGGCGTCGAACCCCTGAATGTCCAGGAGACGAGCCCTTCGTGGTGTCAAGGTCTGTCTCATGCCAACCATCCTCCCGCGAAGCTCGCGGTCGTGCTTCCGCGCTCTCGGCCTCGACCGGCCGCGCCACGCAACATCAGGATCAGGCCGCCTTGTAGATCCGGATGTCCGGCTCAGCGTCGAGCAGCGGCTTGAGCGCGCCGACGACGTCCGAGGAAAACAGCCGGCTCTTCAGGTAGGCATTCGCCTGCTCCGCCGTGTCGAAGCCGTGAAGCACCTCGACGTCCTCGTCGCGGACGAGCAATTCCTTCGATTTCGCACCGTCGACCGTGTTGAGAAACGGCGCCTTGTAGCGCTGGTAGACACCAGCGGCCGCAGGCCGGTTGACGGGAGCGATCTTCAGGGTGATCTGCAGATAAGCCATCGGCGTTCTCCTTTGCTTGGGCTTCTCTTGCCCGGGGTGAAACCACTGTTCGGGGACCGACTTGCGTCAGAGCTCCTTGCCGCGATCAGCGGCGCACGCCGACGCTGAGCAGGTATTCGCGCGGTACGCAGATGCCGAGCTCGGTGGGGAAGCCGTCATGGAAGGCGACGAAGTCACGCCGCAGCTCGGCCCGGCGCTCCTCGCTGAGGCTGCCAGCAACCGCCTTCGTCGGGCCATACCCGGTCGAGAACGTATTCCACGCCACCTCGCCGCTCGGCTCGCGATAGTACGAGGTGCCTCGCTCGAAACGCAGGTCGAAGGCGCCACCGAGCAGCTCGCGTACCCGCTCGGCCCTGCCCCACTCGAACGGTGAAGGCGGCGCTGGGTTGGGCGGAGCCGGCATGTAGGGCTTCATGACCATGAACATCTTGAACAGATTGCTGTCGGGGAGCCAGGTGGTGATCGCCATGCGTCCACCCTTGCGGATGACGCGCGCGACCTCGGCGGCAGCCGCGTCCGCTCGGCTCGCGAACATGATCCCGCAGGTCGAGACGACAGCGTCGAACTCCCCGTCGGCGAACGGCAGCCTCTCGGCGTCGCCGGTGCGGTAGTCGATGCGCAGGCCTTCGGCGTTGGCCCGCTCGCGCGCGGCCGCGATCAGGTCGGCAGCGATGTCGGCGCCGGTCACCGTGGCTCCCCGCCGCGCCACCGCCCGCGAGGTCCACCCGGTCCCGGTCGCCAGGTCGAGAATGCGCTCCTCGGGCTTCGGGTCGAGGCGCAGGACGCAATGCTCTATGGAGTCGGCAATGCCGCTGCTGATCCGGTCGTAGTCGGCGCCGCCGGAGCTCCACACGGAGGCCGGTCTTTCATTGTGAGGCTGGATGGCTGACATGTTCTTCGTTTACCTTTCCTCGTCGCACGCCCGTGCAATGACTGGTCACGCGGCCGGCGTGTGCTATCTATTCCTTGATTTAGGTCAAGCCACGTTCCCGGCGAATGACCGCAACGCCGGATTACTTGTCAGATCCCCCAAGGGGGGCCGCAGATGAACGCGCTGCTGGATATCTTGCGAACGCTCCGCCTCTCGGGCGGCATCTTCCTCGACTGCGAGTTCAGCGCGCCTTGGTGCGTCACGGCATCGGCAATCGGGCCGGAGGAGGTCGGACTGTTGACGATGCCCTTTCCGGCCCACGTGATCGCCTATCACTACGTGACGCGCGGCCGGGTGCTTCTGCAAATGGCGAACCAGGAGCCGGTCGCGATCGGAGCCGGGGAGGTCGTGGTCTTTCCCACCAACGACAAGCACCGGCTTGGCAGCGATCTGAGCATCAGGGCCGTCAACGCCAAGGAACTGGTGCTGCCTCCTGCAAACGGCGCCCTGGCACGCATCGACCATGGCGGTGGCGGGGAGAGCACCCACATCATGTGCGGATTCCTTGGCACCGACGCGCCGAACGACCCGGTGATCGGGATTCTGCCGAGCCTGCTCAAGCTCGAAGTCGCGAAGGGAGGCTCGGTCGACTGGATCGAGACCTCCCTGCGGTTTGCCGCCCAGGAGATGGCTGCAGGGCGGCCGGGGTCGCTGCCGCTGCTTGCTCAGCTCGCCGAATGCCTGTTTATGGAAGCCGTTCGCCGCTACGTGGACTCGATTCCGCCTCCTGAGCGTGGATGGCTTGCCGGGTTCAGCGACCCTGTGGTCGGCCGGGCGCTTGCCCTGCTGCACGCGCGTCGAGAGCACGACTGGAGCGTAGATGAGCTTGCGGCCGAGGTCGGGATCTCGCGCTCCGCATTTGCCGACCGGTTCACGCGCATCATGGGTGAGCCGCCCATGCGCTATCTCGGCAGGCAGCGACTGCGGTTGGCCGCGCAGCGGCTGCGCAGCTCCCACGAGCCCGTCGCGAAGATCGGGTTCGAAACCGGCTACGACTCCGAGGCGGCGTTCAGCCGCGCATTCAAGCGGGAGTTCGGTGTCGCACCCGCAGCCTGGCGGGCGCGTTCCGCGGATGACCCCTCGTGGTGGACGAAATGGAAGGGCGCCCTATCGGCCAACCACGCATAGCGTCGTAGGGTCGCGGTGGACGGACTTCGGCCGGCACGACATCACGGGATGAGATTCTCCTTTCGCATCGCCTGCTGAATCGCGGGGCGCGCACCCACACGTTTGCGAAGGGCCAGCATGCTGGGATACGGGGACAGATCGAGCTCGACCGATCGCGCCCAATTCGACACGACGAACAAGTACACATCAGCGATCGAGAACTCGTTGCCCAGCAGATAAGCGTTCTCGAGAAGATGTTGCTCGACGTAAGCAAGGCGGCTGTCGAGGCGCCGGCGTCAATCGATCCTGCCAGATCGCAACGTTGCGATCCGGCGATAGCCCGTGCTCGACAAATCGCATCTGCCCGCCGGGCCGAAGGACCCGGCGCGCTTCCATAAGAGCCCATCCCACGTCAACAATGCTGCAGAGCGACCAGGTCACGACAATGGTGTTGATGCTTTGGTCATCCAGCGGCAGCTCGTCTGCCGAGCGAGCAAGCACCGTGACCTTGTGGCGGGAGGTTGCGACGGCTCGTTCCGCCAAGGCCAGCATCTCGGGCGAAGCGTCGATCCCGATGACCTCGTCGACCGTTTGATTGTAGTAGGGCAAGTTGAGTCCGGAGCCGAAGCCGATCTCGAGCACACGCCCAGTAGCCCCGCCGACAGCAC
>Ga0073934_10005054_pt1 | contig 21017 bp, 23 predicted proteins | sample LarsenN4metaG_FD_76834 | JGI IMG/M metagenome (GOLD analysis project Ga0073934, IMG submission 76834) | Hot spring sediment bacterial and archeal communities from British Columbia, Canada, to study Microbial Dark Matter (Phase II) - Larsen... ...
CGCGCAGCGGTCGAGCGAGAGGCCGAATCCGAGTTCGGCGAGCAGGCCCAATTCCCAGCGCGCCATCAGCGCCGGCCAGATGTCGATGTCGCCGAGATGGTCGAGGAGAATCCGCATCGTGTGATAGGCGCGGCCATGCGCCTCGCGCTCGGGAAGAACGGCGGCGGCGAGCGCGCAGGCGGCGGTGAGGCCGGCGAGCGACAGGCGATCCTGCATCAATTCGCCGGCGCGCGCCTGCGTCAGCTCGAGCGTGAAGAAGCCGAGGCTGTCGTCGAGCCGTCCCTTCCAGTGCGCCTTGACCCCGTTCCCCGGCTGCAGGATCGGGCGCATCTTCCGCCCTTGCCCGCCATAGACGAGGCCCGCCCACTTCCCGTGGCGCGGCGTCAATATCTCGGCGATCGCCGCCGTTTCCCCATGCGCGCGCACGGCGAGAATGATGCCGTCATCGGCGAACTCCATGCGCCGTTATAGGCGGTTAGAAATACGCCATCCACCACTTCGTCGAGCGCCGCTTGACGCCGGCGAACCATCTGCAGGCGGGATAGAGCATGGTGACGACGAGGAGCCAGAAGGCGTAAACGCCCGGAAGGCCGACGCCGAAGCCCTCCGGCGGATTGAACATGACGATCGTGAGGCTGAAGAGGTCATGTCCCTGATAGAGCCCGAGCGCGACGCCGATCAGGTGCGCAAGATAAATATGGAGCACGTAGAAAAAGAGCGGCACGCGCCCGAACGTCACGAAGAAATCAAATGCGCGCCCGCGCCAATTCTCCGCCAGCGCTAGAATGATTGCGGCCGGACCGAGCGTCATCATCAGGAAGAGCAGCGACGGCGGATATTTCGTCGTGCTGAAGAACGACATGACGGACTTGATCGCCGTTTCCTGCGCCGTCCAGCCAGAAGGATCTCCGTAGAAGTTCCCCGCGCGAAGGATGAGGAACCCGGCGATCAGCGCCGCGCCGCCGATGAGGAGCCATTTTCGCCGTCGCGTTTCGGTCCAGCGGAACATGTCGGCCGCGACATAGCCGAGAGCCATGACGCCGACCCAAGGAACGATCGGATAGGCGATGAACGGCCCGCGCAAGGGCTCGCCCACAAATCCCGGCGCGTGCAGCAGCATCGCGATGACGTCGCCGGCGCCTTGCGCCTGCGAAAACGGCTCCGGCCCGACGCCGTCGAAAAGATTGTGACCGACGACAAGCGCAAGGCCGAAGGCGGCGATCGCTGCGACCGGCAGCCGCACGAGCGCTGCAAGAATGACCATGCTGACGCCGATCGCCCAGATCACCTGCAGGAAGGCGACGCCGATCGGGGGAAGAAATGTCCAGCCCATGAAGACGATTGTCAGTTCGAGAAATATGAGCCAGAGGCCGCGCGTCAGCAGAAACCGCGAAAGGTCCGCCGGCGTCCTGCCCCCTAGTCGCTGCAGCCCGGCGCTGACGCCGGCGAGGAAGACGAACACCGGCGCGCAGAAATGCGTGATCCAGCGCGTCGCATAAAGGGCGAGATTGGTCTCATTGGGATCGAGCGGATCGATGCGTGCGGCGGTCGTGAAGTCGCGCACATGGTCGAGCGCCATGATGACGATCACGAGACCGCGCAGGAAATCGATCGAAGAGACGCGCGATCGCGACGTCGCCGCCTTGCCGTCGGATTGCGACATTGCGTCGGCCATGCGCCCGTTCGATTTTACCGGAACTCGACCGTCATGGCGTCGATATGCCGGATCGCTGCCGATCCTTTGACCGTCGGCGGCTTGCCGATGATGCGCGTATCGGGCGCAAGCCGGGCGATCGTCGCGATCGATTCCTCCATTTCGGCGCGCGCAAGCGCCTCGCCAAGACAGCGATGCGCGCCGCCGCCGAAAGCGATGTTCCATTTCGGAGCGCCTTCGCGCCGTATATCGAATCGGTCCGGTTCGGGATAGACGTCGGGATCGCGCAAGCCGGCGATGAGCGACATCGAAACGACGCGGCCCTCGGGAATCAGCACGCCGTCGATTTCAAGGTCGCGCAGCGTGAACCGCGGCACGGACCCGACCGGCGGGTCGTAACGAAGGCCCTCCTCCACAGCAGCCCTTTTCCATTTCTCCGGGTCGGCGCGCAGCATCGCCCACTGATCGGGGTGCTGAAGCAATTGCGACAGGATCACGGCGTTTCCGGTGCGCGTCGTGTCAGAGCCCGCGAGTATGACGCCCGCCATCTGCACCCGGATCTCGTCTTCGCTGAGGTCCCCGGCAGCCGCGGTCGCCTGCGCGTAAGAGGTCAGAAAATCCTGGCGCGGCGCGCGCCGTCGATCGTCGAGCAATCGCGCGACGTAGTCGGTCAGGGCGGCGACGCCGGCGTCGATCTCAGGGAGCTCTTGCGGCTGAAAAAATCCGATGCCGCGGGCCGCGTCGGCGACCCACTTTGAAAATTCCGGCCAGTCCTCGGCCGGGGCGCCGATGATCTCGGCGATAACGCGCGCCGGGACAGCTCGACAGAACAAGTCAAGAAAATTGACGGGGCCCTTGCCGCGATGCGCCTCGATGACCTCGGCCGCGATTTCGCGCACGCGGGGCCGCATGCCGTCCATCAGCTTGAAAGCGAAGGTTCGCGCCATCGGCGCGCGGCGGCGCTTATGAACGTCGCCGTTCGCGAAGAGCATGGCGTTCTTGTAAAGGTCGTACAGCGGACCGGAACTGATGCCGCGCAGCATCATGCCTTCAAGCTCGAATTGGCGCGTGTTCGCGTTGTCGAGCAGCATGTCCATGTGACGATAGGGGAATACGATATAAACGCCGAGGTCGTTGAGACCCACGGAGCCCCTCTTGCGCGCCTCTCGGTAATAGCCGTGCGGGTCGTCGTAAGAAGCGACCGAGTCGACAGGAACAGGCTCGCTCATTGGCGCCGGCGCCGTTGCGGACATTGGCATTCTCCCTCAATCCAAGTGTCGCATGGTCGGTCTTTGACCTCAATCGACGATATCAAGGCCCATTTCACGATATCGCGCGGGCTCTTCGGTCCAGCCTTCGCGGACGCTGACCGTCAAGAAGAGGTGGACGGGCTCGCCGAAGAGCCCGGTCAGCTCCTTGCGCGCCGCCTCGCCGATCGCCTTCAAGGTCCCGCCGCCCTTGCCGAGGACGATCGGGCGATGGCCTTCGCGGCTGACATAGATCGTCTGCTCGATCTTCAGCTCCCCCTTTTTCGTGCGCGACCACGACGTCGTCTCAACCGTCGACTCATAGGGAAGCTCCTGATGGAGCCGCTTGAAGACTTTCTCCCGTGTCACCTCGGCGGCCATCAGCCGGTCCGAGATGTCAGAGAGCTGATCTTCCGGATACATCCACGCGCCTTCCGGCGCGCGCGCGACGAGATGCGCCTTGAGGTCCGCGACGCCGTCGCCGGTCTCCGCCGAAATGAGAAACGTCTCCTCGTAAACGCCCTGCACGGCCATGCCGGCGATGAGTTTCAGAAGGTTCGGCCGCGCGACCTTGTCGATCTTGTTGAGCACGAGCGCGGCTTTCCGTCCCCGCTTTTTCAGCTCCTCAATGATCGCTTCCGTATCAGCGGTCGATTTCGACGGACCGGCGAGCTGCGCCGCCGCGTCGACGACATGCAGGACCGCGTCGGCGCCCTCGATCCCCTCCCAGGCCGCCGCGACCATGGCGCGGTCAAGCCGCCGGCGCGGACTGAATATGCCCGGCGTGTCGGTGAATACGAGCTGCGTCTCGCCCTCGATCGCAATGCCGCGGATGCGCGCGCGCGTCGTCTGCACCTTTTGCGTGACAATCGACACTTTCGCGCCGACCAGCGCGTTGACGAGCGTCGACTTGCCAGCGTTTGGCGCGCCGATGACGGCGATAAAGGATGATCTCTTCATCGCGCCAAACGCATTCTTGCGATTGATCGCCTTCGCGGTCGGGGCGGCGCGCCGATGACGGCGATGGTTGAGGACTTCGTCACGGCGCCGGCCGCGTTTTCGCGCGCGATCGCGTTCGCGATCGGGGCGGCGGGCCTATTCGCCATCGATCCACACTTTTTCGCGAACGAGGAACGAGGCCGCGGCGGTCATCTGCGCTTCGCGCTTTGAAAGGCCTTCCGCGCGCACCGGCTTGAAGCCCTTGACGTGAACGTCGATCGTGAAGGCAGGCGCGTGCGCCGGCCCTTCGGCGTTGACGACTTCGTATTTCGGCGGCCCGAGACCGCGTTCCTGGCTCCATTCCTGCAAGGTCGTCTTGGCGTCGCGGTGACGCGTCGAAAGCGCTTCGAGGTTCGGCGTCCAGAAGAGGTCATAGGCCTTGCGCGCCGCTTCCAATCCGCCGTCGATATAAAGCGCGCCAAGCAGCGCCTCGCACGCGTCGCCAAGGATCGCCTTCTTGCGCCGCCCGCCGGATTCCTCCTCCTGCGCGGACATCTTGATGAGCTTGTCGAGTCCGAGTGCGAGCGCGGCCTTGGCGCAGGTCTCCTTGCGGACGAGCGCGTTGAAGCGGGGCGCGATATCGCCTTCCCGCATTTTGGGATATCTCCGCCACAGCGCTTCGGCGGTCATCAGTCCGAGGACGCGGTCGCCGAGAAACTCAAGGCGTTCGAGGTCGCCAACCCTCGAGGTCGCCGCGAGCGAAGAATGCGTCATCGCCATCTTGAGGAGACTTGAATCGGCGAATTTCCAGCCGATTCTTTCCTGCAGCGCTGCAAGGCCCTTTGCGCTCATTTCACGGGGTCGAGGATTCGTCCGTAGCGGATGGCGAACGGCCAGTTCCAGAACTGCCATAGCGCCGCGCGTTCGCCGTCGACCGAGAAGAAAATCCGCTCCGCGCGCCCGACGAGATCTTCCGCCGGCACGTAGGAGACCTGCGCCGTGCGGCTGTCCTGGCTCTGGTCGCGATTGTCGCCCATCATGAAATAGTGGCCGGTCGGAACCTGAAACGGGCCGACATGGTCGAGATTGCCGCTGTCGCCGTCGCATTCTTGAACGATGTATGAAACGCCGTTCGGCAGCGTTTCGCGATAGCGCGGCGCCTCAACGGCCCCGAACCGGTCGCAGACGCCGCGCGCCATGCCGGCGAATTCCTTGCCGACCGGCTCGCCGTTAATGGCGAGGCGTCCCTTGATCATGCGGATTTCATCGCCCGGCAGGCCGATGACGCGCTTGATGTAATCCTTGTTGCCGTCGCGGCGCGCCTTGAAGACGACGATGTCGCCGCGTTCCGGCCCCTTGCTCGACAGAATTCGGCCATGCGCGTTGATGCGCGTCAGCGGATAGACGAGCGAGGCGCGCGAATAGCCGTAAGTCGGCTTCGACACGTAAAGGAAGTCGCCGACCTGCAAGGTCGGCTTCATCGAGCCTGAAGGAATGTTGAACGGCTGGAAGATGACGATGCGCAACACGAGCGCGATCGCGACGGCGTAAAAAACCGTCTTGGCGAGGTCCCAGGCCTCTTCGGCCGCGGTCATCTCCTTCTTTGCCGCGTCGGCCGCCTTCGTTTCGCTTTTCGCTCCCCCGAGCTTGAAACCGCCGAGCTTGAAACCGCCGATCTTGAAATCGAACGCCATTGGACTTCGTACCCCTGCTCTCTCTTGCGGCTGGCGCTACTTCAGGCCCCTTCCGCCGCGGGCCGAGCGTAGATGATGACAATCGCCTGGGCCAAGGGGAACTCGTCCGTGATGGTCAGGTGAATGTCAGCGAGATGGCCCGGCGGCGTAATTTCTTCAAGTCTTTTCAAGGCCCCCCCGGCGAGTTTCAGCGTCGGTTTGCCGCCCGGCAAGTTGACGACCCCCATATCCCGCCAGAAGACCCCCCTCGACAGTCCCGTCCCGAGCGCCTTGGCGCAGGCTTCCTTCGCCGCGAACCGCTTGGCGTAGGAGGCGGCGCGCGCCGCCCGCCGATCCGATTTCGCGCGCTCGATGTCGGTGAAAACCCGCCTTGTGAAGCGCTCGCCGTGCCGCTCAAGCGTCTTTTCAATCCGGCCGATGTCGATGAGGTCGTTGCCGATGCCGATGATCATGGACGGGGTCAGATCTCCCGCGTCATGAAGAGGCTGTTCGGATCGGGCCTGTAAGTCCCGAAGGGCGGGCACTCGACGAAACCGTGCTTCTTGTAGAGCGCATGCGCGGGCGCGAAATAGGCCTGCGTTCCGGTTTCGAGGCTGAGGCGCTTCATGCCCCCGGCCCGCGCCGAGGCGATGATCTTTTGAAGCACCGCGCCGCCGACGCCGCGACCGCGCGCCGCTTCGGCCGTGTGCATTGATTTCACCTCGCCGTGATCGTCGCCGATCCGCTTCAAGGCGCCGACGCCAAGCAGCTTTTCTCCGTCCCAAACCGACCAGAAGGACATGTCGGCCGCCTTAAGCCGCTCGATGTCGAAGGCGTGGCAGCTTTCGGGCGGCGCGTGCGCATGATTGGTCGCGATATGATGCTTGAGGAGCGCGACGACGTCCGGATGATCGAGCCCGCCGTCGACAATCGCGAAATCGGCGATCTGCGTCATTGGCCCTTTTCGCGGCTTGCCCGAAAAATGCGAACGCGCCGTCGCCTTGAGGCCGAGTTCGATCGCCTTGGCGCGCTGCGCGGCGGGATGGGTTTTGACTAGCGCGTCAGACCACGCCGCCGTCTTGACCATCGCCGGATGATTCTCCGCGCGGTCGATCCAGGCGGCGGTTTTCGGCCAGCGCGAGCGCTCCGGCGTCCAGCGCGCATATTTCATCATACGGAACATCACGGCGACGGAAATATCGGCGAGCCCGAACGGGCCAGCGAGAAACCCCTCAGCGGGCATGACGTTTTCGAGATAAGCCATGACTTCCGCGACTTCCGTGTCGAGAAGCCTCTTAAACCCTTCAAGGTCGCGCGGCTTGCCGAAAATCGCCGGCGCGATCACGACGGAGCCGAAGCCCTTCCAAACGAATACGTCGCCGAGACGGCTGTCGGCGTATTCCTCGAACCAGCGCGCCTTCGCGCGCGCCGCCGCCGTCGCCGGCAGGATTGCGGGATGGGGATGCTTCTCTTCGAGATATTGCGCGATGACGGAGGAGTCGTTGATGACGACGTCGCCGTCGATCAGCACCGGGATGCGCCGGAGCGGCGACAATTTCGAAAACGCGTCATCGCCGAAAAACGGCACGATCGGATCGATCTCGAAGGGAACGTCCTTCATCGTCAGGATGACGAGGATTTTCCGAACGTAAGGCGAGACCGTGTTGCCGATGATCTGCAGCATCAATAAAGCCCTCCCGTCCGCGCATCCTGCATCAGACGCTTCATCTCTTTGACGCTCTCGGCAAGCCCCATGAACACCGCCTCGCCGACGAGGAAATGGCCGATGTTGAGTTCGGCGATCTCCGGGATCGCGGCGACCGGCTGCACATTGTGAAAGGTGAGGCCGTGGCCTGCGTGGACCTCAAGGCCGATCGACGCGGCGAAGGCCGCCGCCTCCCGAATGAGCTTTAGCTCCTCGCTGATGCGGTCAGGGCGCGTCGCGGCGCAGGCCTCATGATAAGCGCCGGTGTGGATTTCGATGACCGGCGCGCCGACCCGCTTCGCCGTCTCGATCTGGCGCTTGTCGGGATCGACGAAGAGCGACACGCGGACGCCGAGATCATTGAGGCGCGCGACGAAGGGCGCGATGAAATTCGCCTGGCCTGCGACGTCGAGACCGCCTTCGGTCGTCCGTTCATTGCGGTTTTCGGGAACGATGCAGCAGGCGTGCGGCCTTATCTCCTCGACGAGCTTGGCCATCTCCGCCGTCGCCGCCATCTCGAAATTGAGCGGCAGCGGGATTTCCGCCTTTAGGCGGCGCATGTCGTCGTCGCGGATATGCCGGCGGTCCTCCCGCAAATGCGCGGTGATCCCGTCGGCGCCGGCGCTCATCGCGAGTTCGGCCGCTCTGACGGGATCGGGATGATCGCCGCCACGCGCGTTCCGGATTGTCGCGACATGGTCGATATTGACGCCGAGGCGGAGCGGTTTCATGCGGACTGACTGACGCCCCTGCTGCCCGGCTTCACCGCCGGCAGGTTCGAAAGATGGGCCGGCAATTTATCCGCGGGCCATGCTTCGACGCTGAGTTCGGCGAGCGCGATCAGCGGGACGTCGAAATCCGCCTTGCCGCCGGAGCGGTCGATGAGGCAGGCGATCGCAACGACATCGCCGCCGGCCTTTCGCACCGCATCGACGCATTCGCGCGCTGAAAGGCCGGTCGACACAATATCCTCGACGACGAGGACCTTCGCGCCTTTCGGGACCGAGAAACCGCGCCGCAGCTCAAACGCGCCGTCGACGCGCTCGACGAACATGAACGGCGCTTTCAGCCAGCGCGCCGTCTCATAGCCGTAAATGATCGCGCCCATCGCCGGCGAAATCACGACCTCGATCGCGCCGTGAACGGCGCCGCGCGCCTTGTCGGCGAGCGCCCTGCAAAGCCGCTCCGTCCGATCCGGCTGCATCGAGACGATCGACTTGTTGAGATAGATGTCGCTGTGAAGGCCCGACGACAGGATGAAATGGCCGCGCATCAGCGCGCCGGCCTCCTCAAACTCCTTCAGAACGTCAGCGGTCTTCATCCTTCGGCCTTTCATTGCGCTCGGCGGAAAGGACATGCGCTGACGCCCTTAGGCCCGCAAGCATCTGCTCGAGCTGGCGGATGTCTTTCACGACGATGTCGATGAACAGCTCGACAAAGTCCGGCGACTTGTTGTCGAGCCTGATATTGGCGATCGAGACGCCGTAGCGGGCGATGATGCCGGCGACCTCCGACAACACGCCGATCTCGTTTCGCACCGTGACCGTGATCTTGGCGTAGGCGATGTGATTGTCCTTGTCGCGCCATTTAAGATCGATCCACTGGCCGTCCTCCGGTTCGGCCGCGGAAAGGCTCTGGCAGTCGATTGCGTGCACGGTGACGGTCTGCTCGTCCTTGACGCCGACGATCCGTTCGCCCGGAATCGGCGAACAGCAGCGCGCCATGATCACCGTCGTCCGCGGCGGAAGGCCTTCAATCGCCAGCCGCGGCTTGAAGGCGGACATCCCGGCGGCGCGGATCTCGCCTTCGGCTTCATGGGATATGCCGGGATAGACCGCTTCGACGAGCGCATTGACCGAAAGGTCGCCCCGCCCGACCTTGGCGAAGACGTCATCGACCGTCTTTTCGCCGAGCTTTTTAAGCGCCGCCGTGATCGCCTTCGCCGACAGTTCGAGTTGCGCGCCCTGGAACACGTTCTCCGCCATCATCCGGCCGAGTTCGACATGCTCCGTATGCTGCATCTTTTTCACGCGCCGGCGGATCGCCGACCGCGCCCGTCCGGTGATCGCCATTGTTTCCCACTCGGGCGGCACGCTCGCCTTTTCAGACCGCAGCACGAGAACGACGTCGCCGTTCTTCAAGGGCGTTCTGAGCGGCTTGGAGACGCCGTTCACCTTGACGCCGATGCACGTGTCGCCGACGTCGGTGTGGACGGCGTAAGCGAAATCGAGCGCGGTCGCGTCCTTCGGCAGCGCGATGACGCGGCCCTTCGGGGTGAAGCAGAAGACCTGATCTTGAAAAAGCTCGAGCTTGGCGTAGCGGAGCGCTTCTTCCGGGTCTTCGCCCTGCTGGAACATTTCAACGAGACGCCGCGGCGTTTCGTAAGGATCGTATTGTCCAGGCGCGACGATCTCGACCTTCGCGCCCCGGCGCGCTTTGTCCTTGTACTGCCAATGCGCCGCGACGCCGCGCTCGGCGGTCTCATTCATCTCCCGCGTCCGGATCTGGATTTCGATGCGCTGGCGGCCGCCGTCGCCGCGCGGCGGACCGATCACCGCGGTGTGGATCGACTGATAATTGTTCGGCTTCATCGCCGAAATGTAGTCATCGAACTCCGTCGGGATCATCCGCCAGCTCGTGTGAATGACGCCGAGCGCGCGATAGCAGTCCTCAATTGTCGAAACGATCACGCGAAACGCGTAGATGTCGGCAAGCTCGTCGAACGAGACGTTCTTCGTCGCCATCTTCCGCCAGATCGAATAGGCGCGCTTTTCGCGGCTGAAGACCTCCGCCTCGACGCCGGCGGCCGCGAGCTTCGCGCGAAGTTCCGTCGCGAGGTGCACGACGCCGCGGCCGATATGGCGTTCCAGCTCCTCAAGTCTCGCCGAAATCGTTTCAAAAGCCTGCGGCGAAAGCTCCTTGAAGGCGATATCTTCAAGCTCGTCCCGGAACCGCTGGACGCCGATGCGCCCGGCGAGCGGGGCGTAGATCTCCATCGTCTCGAGCGCGACCTTGCGGCGCTTCTCGGCGTCGGTCACGTAATGCAGCGTTCGCATATTGTGGAGGCGGTCGGCGAGCTTGACGAGCAGCACGCGCACATCGTCCGCCATGGCGACGACGAGTTTTCGGAAATTCTCGGCCTGCTTTGAGGCTTCGGATTTGAGCTCGATCTTCGAAAGCTTTGTGACCCCGTCGACAAGGCCGGCGATTTCCGCGCCGAAACGCCTGCGGATTTCCTCGACCGTGACGGTCGTGTCCTCGACGACATCATGCAAGAGCGCGGTCGCGACCGTCGCGGGATCGGCTTTGAGGTCGGTGAGGATCGCCGCGACGCCAAGCGGGTGGACGAAATAGGGATCGCCGGATTTTCTCGTCTGCCCGCCATGGGCTTTCATCGAGAAGACATAGGCGCGATTGAGGAGACGCTCGTCGACTTGCGGATCATAGGCCCTAATGCGGTCGACCAGTTCGTGCTGACGGATTAGGTGACCGGTCGCTGCCTTCGCCGTCTCTTTTGCGTGCGCAGAAGCCGCTGCTTTCGGCGCCTCGTCTTGCGATCGGTGAGCGTGAGCTTGCGCCTCGCCGCTGCGCGCTGATGCACTCGCCTTCGAAGCTGGCGCAGTCTCGATTTGCGCATGATCGGCCTCGCGACCCTTTACGCCTTTTCTTGTGGAACGCGCCGCGTCGCCGGCCCTTTCCGCGGAAGCAAGTTCCGAGTCGCGACCTTCATCGGCCATTGCGGCTCAACGCGCCTCCTTAGCGCGACGCCCATGATGCCCGCTTCGCGCCGCCGCGGGGATCAACCTTTGGGCAGCGAATGCGGCGTCGTCATCCCTGCGGCCTTGATCTGCTGCAGGAATGCCTCCTGGCTCGTGCGATCGAATTCCGGCGCGTCGGCCTTTTCGATCGCCGCCTCGCCGGCGGCGTCTTCCTCGACATTGAACTGCTTTTGAAGGGAGGAAATGAGGTCCTCGCGAAGGGCTTCGGGCGTCAGGCCCTTGTCGGCGATTTCGCGGAGCGCGACCACCGGGTTCTTGTCATTGTCCCGGTCGACGGTCAGCGGCGCACCAGAGGCAAGGACCCGCGCCCGGTGCGCGGCAAGAAGCACAAGGTCGAACCGGTTTGGAACCTTTTCGACGCAGTCTTCAACGGTGACGCGGGCCATTCGCTTCTCCTGATAGGGTCAAGCCGCCGCATCCCCAAGGGGTGCAAGGCGGAAAGCCGCAGATAACGGCCCGGCCGGCAAAAAACAACTGTTGCAGCGCAAAAATCAAGCGGCGACCGGGATGGCCGTGATATTCGCGAGGGCCGCCAGCATCTGGCGCGGCGTCTTCCCGGTCGCCGGACAAACCCAGTCCGGCGCCACATCGCAAAGCGGCGCCAGAACAAAATCGCGCGAGGCAAGGCCGGGATGCGGCAGATTGACAATATTGCCTCTCCCATTCGGCCGGACCTCTCGGCCATAGGCAAGAAGGTCGAGGTCGAGCGTTCGGGGTGCGTTCCGGCGCTCCCGCCTCCGGCCAAACGCGGCTTCGATGCCGTGCAGGGCGGAAAGGAGGTCCTCGGGCGGCGGGGCGCTCGAAAGGCTGAGGGCGGCGTTGACGAAGGGCGGGTCCGAGGCGTCAGGCCAGGCCGGAGACCTGTAGAAGCGGGAAACGCGGGCGACCGGCGCAATCGCATTGACCGCCCTGATCGCAAATCCGAGAACTTCCTGCGGCTCTGCGCCGCAAAATGACAGGCTTGATCCTAATCCTAGAAGAATCATGTCTCTAGATTATATCCGTTGGGCGGTACGGCGATATTTCGGTCGGACGTCGCATATTCATCAGGGGCTGCAATGACGACATTTCTGGGACTTCGCGACAATGAAAAGACCGCGCTGTTCATTGACGGAGCGAACCTCTACAAGGCCGCAAGAGCGCTAGGATTTGATATGGATTACAAGAGCTTGCTCGCGAAAGCGAGAAGCTCGTGCCAACTCATTCGCGCCTATTATTACACGGCGATGCAAGAGGACAAGGAGCAGGACTACTCCCCGCTTCGGCCGCTCGTCGACTGGCTCGACTACAACGGTTACACGATGGTCACCAAAACCGCGCGCGAATTCACGGACGCGATGGGGAAAAAGCGGTTCCGGGGCTCGATCGATATTGAGCTTGCGGTCGACATGATGAGCCTTGCGCCCAAGCTCGACCATATCGTCCTTTTCACCGGCAATGGCGATTTCAGGCGCGCGATCGAAGCCGTCCAGGCGCAGGCGGTTCGGGTGACGGTCATTTCGACGATCAAGACGCAGCCGCCGATGGTGTCGGACGAGCTGCGCCGGCAGGCGGACCGTTTCTTCGATCTTGCCGAACTTGAAAAGGAAATCGGCCGCACCGGCGCGCCGCCGCGCAAACCCCGCCCCGCCCCGGCGGGCGACGACGGCGAGGATGAATTTGAAGGCGATTTCGACGACGAATTCGAGGATGTCGACTGAACTGGGCGCCCCGCGTCCGAGCGGCAGCGTCCCGAGGGAACGCGCGGAAATGACAACACTGGCGCAGAATTCGAGGCTTGAAAGCCAAAAAATGCGTGCGGGCGCGCGCGGCCGGTGAGGCGCGCCGCGAATCCGTCTGGGTTTGCGATCGACGCACGCGCCGCCGCACCACCGGAGCCGGCGCGGGATTGTCCGCTGTGTCCCCGGCTCGTCACCTATCGCAGCGAAAACGCCGCAGCCTTCCCCGCTTATTTCAATGGTCCGGCGCCGTCTTTCGGCCCGCTGACGGCGCGGCTCCTGATCGTCGGCCTCGCCCCCGGCCTTCACGGGGCGAACCGGACCGGGCGCCCGTTCACTGGCGACTATGCCGGCGATCTCCTTTATTCGACGCTTTTGAAGTTCGGGTTTGCGACGGGTGAGTACGCCGCATCGTCCGATGACGGCCTCTCCCTCGTCGATGCGATGATTACCAACGCGGTCAGGTGCGCGCCGCCCGGGAACAAGCCGACGCCCGCCGAAATCACGACCTGCCGTTCCTTTCTGCGCGAGCGGATCTTGAGCCTTCCGCGCCTCGAGGCGATTGTCTGTCTTGGCCGGATCGCCCATGAATCGGCTCTGGCGGCGCTTGGCGTGAAGTCGAAAGCGGCCCCTTTCGCCCATGGCGCGGAACACAGAGTCGCGCCGGGACTTTCGCTGTTCGACAGCTACCATTGCTCGCGTTACAACACGAACACCGGCCGCCTCACGGAAGCGATGTTCGACGAGGTTTTTTCCGCAGTCAAAGAACGGCTGTCGACAGGCGGCCGGATTTCAGAATCGGGTGACGAAAGGGCGTGACACGAAACTGGGGCATACCGCCTAAGGACGGCCCGTTTCCGCGCGCGCGGCACGCCAAGCCGGTGCTGACGCTGACGGTCACGGCGATCTATGGGATCATCGGCGCGGCGATCGCGGCGATCAGCTTTTCGGACGCGCGGACGATCCTCGTCGGGCTGTTTCGCGGACTATCGCTAGCGCCGGCGATCATCGCAGCCGGCTTCGGCTGCTGGGTTTACATTTACGTCGCCTGGCCGCGTTTCGCCGCGCAGTTTCACGGCGGCGACACGTTCAGCGATCTCGTCCGCTTTTACGCCCGCGCCGCCGTGGCGCTGATCTTGTTCTTGTTCGCCGCCAAGTTCACGCAGATCGTCTTCGGTGACACGATCGCCGGAATTCTCCTTTGCGTGTCCGGCGGGGCGGCGGCGGCGGCGGCGTTCCAGACAGTCATGACCTTTGTTCCGCCGGGCGCGCAGAACGAAGGCGCGCCGAAAACGTAATTGATGGCCGCAGAGCACGATCAGGATGCGGCGCGCGTCGACGCCGACCGCGGCTCAAGCTTCGCCGCCGAACTTGAGCGCGACGCCGAGCATCGCGCCAAGGCCCGCTCGATCAAGCCGCTGTCGCGGCTCTTGCCGTTCGTGCTGCGGTACCGGGGCCTCCTCGCGGGATTTGCGCTCTTCCTCGTTCTCGCCTCGGCGCTGACGCTCATCCTGCCGGCGGCGTTCCGCCTTGTCGTCGATTGCGGGTTCGCCGGCGCGGCGGACGCCGCGATCTGCCGCAAGATGGCGCTCGGCGACGAACTGACCGGCTATTTCGTCATCGGCTTCGCCGTCGCCTTGATGCTCGGCGTCGCGAGCGCGATGCGGTTCTATTTCATCAGCCGGCTCGGCGAGCGCGTAGTCGCCGACGTCCGGACCGCCGTCTACGACCATCTTCTGGGGTTAAGCCCGTCTTTTTACGTCAATGTCCGGACGGGCGAAGTGCTCTCGCGGCTGACCACCGACACGACGCTCATAGAGACGCTCGTCGGATCGTCGGTTTCGGTCGCGCTCCGAACGGTCGCAACGACGATCGGGGCGATCGTTCTCATGTTTCTCGTCAGCTGGAAACTTTCCCTCATGATGCTGGCGGTCGGTCCGCTGATGCTCGCTCCGATCTTCTTTTTTGGGCGTCGCGTTCAGCGCCTGTCGCGCGCAAGCCAAGATAGTCTCGCCGGCGCCTCGGCGCGCGCCTCCGAAAGCCTCGGCGCGATCGAGACGGTTCAGGCGTTCACGCGCGAACGCCAGGAAAGCGACAATTTCCGGCGCGCCGTCGAGACGACATTCGCGGTCGCCTTGAAGCGCATCACGGTCCGCGCCCTGATGACCGGCGTCATCTTCACATTGGTGCTCGGCGGCCTCATCGCCGTCCTCTGGTTCGGCGCCTTGCAGGTCAAGTCCGGCGCGATCACGCCGGGCGCGATGACGCAGTTCGTGATGTACGCCTTCGTCGCCGTTTCCGGCGTCGGCATGCTGACCGAGACCTACGCCGAAGTGATGCGCGCGGCCGGCGCGACGGAACGCCTGATGGAGCTCTTGTCGGCGACGAGCGAGATCAAGGCGATCGCGCCCGCCGCCGCGCTGCCGAAGCCGCTCAATGGCGCGATCAGGTTTTCAAACGTCGCCTTCGCCTATCCGGCGCGGCCCTCGATGCAGGCGCTGAAAGGCGTCAGCGTGAATTTCGCGCCGGGCAGGACGACCGCGCTCGTCGGCCCGTCAGGCGCCGGCAAGAGCACGATCTTCCAATTGCTGCTGCGCTTTTACGATCCGCAATCGGGTTCGATCACGATCGACGGCGTCGACATTCGCCATTTCGATCCCGACGCGCTCCGCCGGTCGATTTCGATCGTGCAGCAGAACGCGCCGCTGTTCGCCGGGACCGCCGCCGACAACATCCGCTTCGGCCGTCCCGAGGCCTCGGACGCGGAGGTCGAGGCCGCCGCCGTCGCGGCGAACGCGCATGATTTCATCAAGGCGCTGCCGCAGGGCTATCTGACGCCGCTTGGACAAGGCGCGACGACCCTTTCGGGCGGACAGCGCCAAAGGCTCGCCATCGCGCGGGCGATCCTTCGCGACGCGCCGATCGTGCTTCTCGACGAGGCGACGAGCGCGCTCGATTCCGAAAGCGAGCGCCTCATTCAGATCGCCTTCGAGCGCATCTCGAAGGGCCGCACGTCGATCGTGATCGCGCATCGTCTTGCGACCGTGCTCAGCGCAGACCGCATCGTCGTCATGGACGAGGGCGCGATCGTCGATGAGGGAACGCATGCGGAGCTTCTCGCTCGCGGCGGCCTTTATGCGCGCCTCGCCGAATTGCAGTTCTCAGCCGCGCGCGAAGCGGCGGAGTAGCAGGGATCGGCGCGAAGCCCTGTTACGCCTCGCGGTGCTCGGGTTTAAGGCGCGCCGGCCAGGGCTCGGAGAGGTCGGCGAGCTGCGCGTTAAGGCTCTCGACTTCGACGCGGATGGCGCCGCCGCCCGCGAAATCGAGCGCGACGACGCCGGCCCCGTCGCCAGTCGGCTCGAACCTGATCGACAACAGCTCGACGACGGCGTCCTTCGCGCCGCTGCGCAAATTCTGCTGACGGACGGATTTGACGTCATCGAAGTGGCAGCCGGCGCGAACCCGCGCGAAGGGTCCGCGCTTGCGGTCGGCCGCGCATTCCCAAACGAACCGATTGGCGACGAAGGCGAAGCGGCGCGCGCGCGGCAAGTGCGCGAAGTCGCCGATTTTCGCGACCGCGTCCTGCAGCATGGCGGACATGATTTTGAGATCCTCGGCGTCCTCGGCCATTAGCCGAAGCGGCCGGTAATCGGCAAGGCCGGTCATCAGTCCCCTCTCACGCGCTCGATCAAGGCCCCGCAATGGCTGAGCTTTTCTTCGAGCCGTTCAAAGCCGCGGTCAAGGTGATAGACGCGGTTGACGATCGTCTGGCCTTCGGCGCCGAGACCCGCCAGCACAAGACTCATCGACGCGCGAAGGTCCGTCGCCATGACGGGCGCGCCCTTGAGCCGCCTGACGCCGCGCACCGTGGCGATCTGTCCGTCAACGGAAATTTGCGCGCCCATGCGCGCGAGCTCCGGCGCATGCATGAACCGGTTCTCGAAAATCGTCTCCTTGATCACCGAAACGCCGTCCGCCGTCGCCATCAGGGCCATGAATTGCGCCTGCAGGTCGGTGAAGAACCCGGGATAGGGCTGCGTCACGATGTTGACCGCTCGGCAGCGGTCGACCATCCGCCGCGCCCGCACGCCGCCTTCTTCCTGCGTCAGCTTCAGACCCGCCTCTTCAAGAACGCCCGCCGCCGCCGCTAGAAGATCGACGCGCGCGTTTCGCAAGAAAAGCTCGCCGCCTGCCGCGCCGACCGCCATTGCGTAAGAGCCGAATTCGATCCGGTCGGGGACGACTGCGTGCCGCGCGCCGCCGAGCGTTTCAACGCCGGTGATGTGAACGGTCGACCGGCCGGCGTTTTCAACGCGCGCGCCCATCGAGTTAAGGCAGTCCGCAAGGTCGACGATCTCGGGCTCGCGAGCGGCGTTGGAGAGCGCCGTCTCGCCTTTCGCAAGCGAGGCCGCCAGCATCGCGTGTTCAGTCGCGCCGACCGAAACGAAGGGAAAATCGATCTTCGCGCCCTTGAGGCCGTTCGGCGCCGAAGCGACGACATAGCCCTCGTCAAGCTCGATTTGCGCGCCCATGGCGGCGAGCGCTTTCAGATGCAGATCGACGGGCCGCGCGCCGATCGCGCAGCCGCCGGGCAGCGAGACCCGCGCCTTCCCTTCGCGCGCGAGAAGCGGCCCCAGCACGTTGAACGAGGCGCGCATCTTGCGGACGAGATCATAGGGCGCCTCCGTCGACCGGATCGTCGAGGCTTGGAGCGTCAGCGTCGAGCCTTCAAACGCGTGCTCGACGCCATGCTGGTCGAGGAGCCGCAGCAGCATGTCGACATCGGCAAGGCGCGGCGTGTTTTCGATGACCAGCGCCTTGTCCGTCAAAAGCGAGGCCGCCATCAATTTGAGGGCGGAGTTCTTCGCGCCGCTGATCGCGACCTCGCCGAAAAGCGGCCGCCCGCCGATGATCGCCAGCCTGTCCATTCAGTCCTTGCCCTTCCGCAGGGGGTCTTCCCGACGGCTTGCCTTGCGCCGTCGCAGATTTTCGCGAAGCGCCGCGCCAAGGCGCGCCTCGCGCGCTTCCTTCGCGCTCCGCGGCGCGGTCTTCGGCTGCGCGCGCGTTTTTTTCAAGGCATCATCAAGGCGTTTTTCTTCCGTCGGGTCTTCCGGCGAGGAGTCGTTTACGGCGGTCATGCGCGGACCATAGAAAGACGAGGCCGAGGGTCAAGGACGGGGCCGGGGCCTGGAAAACGCCGCGAATGCGGGCTGGCTTTTCATCGGCAGGCGCAGGGGCTATATCGCCGCCTCCCGGCGACGCCCGGCCTGCTGCGGTAGCTCAGTGGTAGAGCACCCCCTTGGTAAGGGGGAGGCCGAGAGTTCAATCCTCTCTCGCAGCACCAGTCGCGATCCGACACGGAAATTTTGCAAAAGCGTCATAGGATCTTCGCCCGCGGGCCCTATGAGAGCCGGGCGGGTCAGGGTCTGGAAGCCTCCATGCCTCGCGCGAGCCGGGGTCCCGAGCGCCGGCGATTTCTCAAGTTACGGTTGCGTAGCGTTAAGGCCGGTCCCATGGGCCGGCCTTTTCCGCTATTAAATCGCGCAAGGACGGTCGCAACCGGGGAGCCGCAATGTGAGGCACGCCATCCTTCCGCTCATGGCCGCGATCTCGCTTTCGGGCGGCGGGGCCGAAGCCGCGGTTGCGGCGGACTGCACGCTCAACGGCATCGCGCTATTCGGAAAAGTCGAGGCGGTCGAGAGCTTTCCCGATCTCAAGGTTCAGGTCGTCGAAAGTTTTCCGGACCTCAAGGTGAAGTCGGTTGAGAGCTTTCCCGACGACTGCGGAGAATGGCAGTTCGTCGAGAGCTTTCCGGACTTCAAGATCCAGTTTGTCGACAGCTTTCCCGATCTGAAGATCGAGATGGTCGACAGCTTTCCGGGAATTCCCTGACCCCGATGCGGCGCCGCCCGTCGGCGCGTCCCGGAGTTTGGGATGAACATTCTAGATTTGGCGCCTAAATGGGGGAGCAGTGGAGAACCCCCTCGCGGCCAATTCGCCGCGGAAACTGAAAGGACCGACCCCATGACGAAGCGCAAGCAAGTCAACGACGTCAAATTCATGAATGCCGCTGACGCGATCCGTCAGGGCTGGCTCGCCTATCTCGGCGCCTACGGCCTCGCCTATGACCGTGCGAAGCCGGCGATCAAGAAGCTCTCGAAGAAATACGCTTCGCTTTTCGGCGATCTCGTCGAAAAGGGCGAAGAAATCGAAGCCACTGCGAAAGAGCAATTCGCGGACGCGGCCGAGCGCGCGAAGGAGTTCTATGCGGACGGCGTCGACAATCTGCGCTCGATTCGTCCGGCCAATGACGCTGGAGATCGCGTGAAGGAGCTTGAAGCCGAGATCGAGGCGCTGACGAAAAAGCTCGCGACGAAAGCGAAGAAGGCCGCTCCGCGCAAGGCGAAAGCCGTGAAAACGGCGAAGGCGGCCTAAGCTCTCTCCCTTCGTCCGGTTGCGTAGAGTGACAAAACGGGGCGTCCCTCATCGGGCGCCCCGTTTTCGCCTGCGGCGCTTGAAATCTCACCGCGGCGTCGCGCAAGGTACGCAAGCCGCCGACTTTGAAGGAGCGACGCCCGTGACAAAGAAGCCGCCCCACAATCCCGACACCGCCCGAAAAATCTGGCTCGCCGGGATTGGCGCTTATGGCCGCGCATTTTCGGAGGCCCAGGAATCGATCGCCAAAATCACCGGCGAGTCGGCGAAGATCTTCGACGAACTTGTCGCCAAGGGCGAAGCGATCGAGCGCAGGATGGAAGCGCAAGGCCGCAAGGTCGCAGCGCAGGTCGCGCCTCAAGGCCTCCCGCTCGACGAACGCATCCGGCGGATGAGGGAGCGCATCGGCCTTGGCGATGACCGCGGCGCCCTCGAAGAGGAGCTGCGCGCGATCGACGCGCGCCTTGTCCGCGTCGAGGAGGAACTCCGCCGCCTCGCTGCGTCGAAAAAACCGGCGGCGCGCAGGAAATCGAAAAAGAAGCGCGCCTGATCGCCGCCGACCGTGAAGGGCCCCGCGAAATGGCCGGCAAGATCAAGACGCGCGACCGCATCCTTAAAACGTCGCTCGCGCTCTTCAACAGCGAGGGCGAAGCGCAAGTCTCGACGATCGACATCGCCGCCGTGCTCGGGATTTCGCCTGGCAACCTCTATTACCATTTCAAAGGCAAGGAAGCGATCATCGACGCGCTCTTTGACGCGTTCGAGGTCGAGATGCGCCAGGTTCTTTCAGCGCCGATTGAGAAGCCCTTGTCGCTCGAGGACAACTGGATCTTCGTTTACATCATTTTCGAGGAGATCAACGATTTCCGGTTTTTTTACGAAGGGATGGCGTCGATACTCGAGCGTTGCCCCTCGCTTCGGCCGCGCCTTGCGCGCCTCCTCGCGCTAAAAAAGTCGACGACGCTCGCGGTTCTCGATTCGCTGGCGGCGCAAAGGCTCGTCGCGTTTCACGCCGGCGAAAAGGAGCAGCTTGCCGACCGGATCGCCGCGCATCTGACATTCTGGCTGCAATATCGCGCGATCGCCGGGGCGGCGATGACCGACAAGGCGCGCATCAACGACGCCGTTTATTCGACGGTGATGCAGATCGCGCCTTACGTCGTCGGCGACCGGAGCGCTTACCTTTCGGGCGCGAACGCCTATTTCGCGCGGCAGGGCGCCGATAAGCGCCGTTGATCGCGCAATTTGCGACGGCGGCTTCAATTTTTGCGCCGGGCGCAAATCACTGCGCGGTGATGCCGCCGTCGATCTTGAATTCGGACGCCGTGATGAAGCGCGACTCGTCGGACGCGAGATAGAGGACGGCGTAACCGACGTCTTCCGGCTCGCCAAGGCGCTGCAGCGGGATCTGTCTTGTGAGCTTGTCCTCGCCCGCTTTCCCGCCGCCGCCGAGCGCGACCAGCGGCTCGATGATCGGCGTCCGCGTGAAAACGGGGTGCACCGAATTGCAGCGGATGTCGTAGCCGGCGCGCGCGCAGTGCAGCGCGATCGACTTCGACATCATCCAGACCGCCGCTTTCGCGGCATTGTAGGCGAGCATGTCGCCATGCGCGATAAGGCCGGCGACAGAGGAAATGTTGATGATCGAGGCCGGCTGCGACGCCTTCAGATACGGCATCGCCATCTGCGTGCCGATGAAAATCGAATCAACGTCGATGTCGAGCGTCCGCCGCCAGCCCTCGAGCGTTTCCGATTCGATATTGCCCCAGCCGCCGACGCCGGCGTTGTTCACAAGGACGCTGATGCCGCCCATGAATTCGGCGGCCATGCCGAGCGCGTTCTCCCAGTCGTCGCGGCGCGTCACGTC
>Ga0073934_10005055_pt1 | contig 21008 bp, 19 predicted proteins | sample LarsenN4metaG_FD_76834 | JGI IMG/M metagenome (GOLD analysis project Ga0073934, IMG submission 76834) | Hot spring sediment bacterial and archeal communities from British Columbia, Canada, to study Microbial Dark Matter (Phase II) - Larsen... ...
AATGACTAGGTTTTGTTATAGCAGATTATCGCCGCCGGGGGAAAGATAATCCTGGATTCGGCAGCCGGAAGCTCCCCGCATTCATTTCGGCCCAACAAGGAATCAAGCGAAAGGCTCAGCGAAAGGCCAGCCGGGAGAGAACCATTCCGAAAAATTTGTTGGCGAAATGACCCCGGGGCAGACGCGGGAAAAGCGGTTGCTTCCGCGTACCGAGCTGCTCAAGCTGTTCGATGATATGCGGGTCGCGGCCATATGACAGGCCCTGGCGGAACACGCGGATCGCCTCCTCTTTCCGACCGGCGAGGAGGAGAATCCTGCCAAGGTTCAGGATGAACTGGGTGTTGCCGGGTTCGGAATCCAGTGCCTCGCGCGCCAAGTCAACGGCCTTGTCCAGCTTCTTGTTGTTGAGCGCAAGGCAGTACGCCAGAGACGAGCACAACTGCGGTGTTTTGCCGGATGCCATGGCCTGTTCCAGGCAGCTCATGGCCAGATAGGTGTACCCGTGCTCCAGGGCGGCGAGCCCCTTCTCCAGTGGATCTACAGCAGCGGCGATTGACATGTCGGACCTCCGGGCGCCGATTGTTGCGTACTTATCGGCGCTCCTTCAATCTCATTAGCAAAAACGGGACCAAGCTGATTTTATTAGCGTCCACCGAAAATAGCCGAACCGATCCTGACCAGGGTGGCACCCTCGGCTATCGCGGCGGCAAAATCTCCGGACATACCCATGGAGAGCTCCGCCATCGAGACTCCAGGGATTGCCCGGGCATCGATCTCCAACGCAAGCAGGCGAAGTTGGCGGAAATAGGGGCGGGCAGCTTCAGGATCATCGAAGAAGGGGGGCATGGTCATCAGCCCCCTGACGCGAAGATGGGGGAAGGCGGCAACGCCCCGCACCAGGCTGATCGCTTCGGCGGCGGTGGTGCCGCTCTTGGTGGCCTCGCCGGAGACATTCACCTGCACGAGGACATCGCAGCAGCGCCCCAGTCGCCCCCACTGCCGGTCGATCTCCTCCGCCAGTGAGAGCCGGTCGACGGAGTGGATCATGGTGACCCGCCCGGCAATCTGCCTGACCTTGTTACTCTGCAGATGGCCGATGAAATGCCACTCCACCGGAGCGGTCACTTCCCGCGATTTGGCGGCAAGTTCCTGCACATAATTTTCACCGAAAAGGGTCTGCCCCGCCCGGAACGCCTCTTCGACCATTGCCGCCGGCTTTGTCTTGGAAACCGCCACAAGGCGGACGGTCGCCGGGTCGCGGCCCGCCGCAACGGCGGCCGCCCTGATGCTGTTCTCAATAATCCGAATATTTTCGCCTAATGACATGATTTTTTCAGTTCTCGCAGGGATAATGCTCGTCAAGCAGGGTGATTCATGCTCCCAGATCGCGGAGCGCGCCCACCACTTCGCAGAGCGGAAGCCCCACCACGTTGGTGTAGGAGCCGGATATCCGCTCCACCATGTATGCGGCCCCCCCCTGGATCGCATAGGCCCCCGCCTTGTCCAGGGGACAGCCGGTTGCCACATAGGCATCGATTTCCGCGTCGTCAAGCTTCTTGAAGGTGACATCGGTGCTGACGGCCCGGGAGACGGTGTTCCCCATAGCCTTGTCCAGCACGGCAAAGCCGGTGATCACCTGGTGGGTCCGGCCCGAGAGCTTGACCAGCATCCGCCGGGCATCGTCGTTGTCGCGGGGCTTCCCCATGATCTCGCCGTCGCACAGGACAATGGTATCGGCGCCGATGAAGAACCGCCCCTCTTCCCGCCCGGCGACCTCCGCCCCCTTTTCCCGTGCTAGACGCAGGACGTGGTCAACCGGCTGTTCACCGGGGAAAGGCGTTTCGTCGATGTGCCCCGGGACCACGGTAAAACGGATGCCCGCCGACTCCAGCAGCTCGGCACGGCGCGGAGACGCCGAGGCCAGGATTATCCCCCCGCCGGTCATTGGTCATCCCCCTGACGTCGGCGCCGCTCTTCCAGCGCCTCTTTCAGCCGTTCCTGCTCTTCCCAGTGCTGCTTCCAGTCCTTCTTGCGCACAAAGTACAGGGCCACCGCGCCGACGATGATCGTTCCCCCCCAGAAATACTGCATCGGCTCGCCGGTATAAAAACCCGACCCCAGGGTAAACAGCCCCACCAGAAGAATCAGCAGTTCCTTGCGGAAGATTTTTGTCACCAGCGAACTCCCCTTATTCTCTTCGTTTCCCATTAGATCTCCCCCAAACAATCATCGCGGCACCCCAGGCTCTGGGTTCCCGGCCGGCAGGGTCCCCCGCCAGAGGTCAAGCTCCTCCAGAGCACGCTCCGCAAGCTTCTGCCGCCGGTCCTTCTTCTTCACCTTCCCGGCAATCTCTGGGAAAAGCCCGTAATTCACATTCATAGGCTGAAAATGCCTGACCTCGGCATTGGTCACATGGTGCACCAGTGCACCGAGGGCGGTAGTGGGGGGCGGGAGGAGGGGGGAATCCCCCTTTGCCACCAGCGCGGCATTCAGTCCTGCAAGGAATCCGCTGCCGGCCGATTCCACGTACCCCTCGACCCCGGTGATCTGGCCGGCAAAGAAAAGGCGCGGATCGCTTTTCAGCTGGAACGTCGGTTCCAGCAGGGCCGGGGCGTTGATGAAGGTGTTGCGGTGCATTGAACCGAGGCGGACGAATTCCACATTTCCAAGTCCCGGGATCATCCTGAAGATCCGCCGCTGCTCCGGCCATGTCAGCTTGGTCTGGAAGCCGACCAGATTGTACATGGTCGCCTCCCGGTTTTCCTTGCGCAGCTGCACCACCGCATGGGGCTCCCGACCTGTGCGGGGGTCAACGAGCCCGACCGGCTTCATCGGACCGAAGCGGAGGGTCTCCCTCCCGCGGGCGGCCATCTCCTCCACCGGCATGCACCCCTCGAAGTGGACCACTTTCTCGAAATCCCTGGCCGGCACCTTTTCCCCTGCCAGCAGGGCATCGACGAACGCCTCGTACTCGTCAAGGGAGAAGGGGCAGTTGAGGTAGTCGTCCCCGTCCCCCTTGCCGTAGCGGGAAGCGGCAAACACCGTGCTTCTGTCGATGGATTCCGCGGTGACGATGGGGGCAATGGCGTCATAGAAATAGAGGTATTGGCCCGCCAGCCCCCCTATGGCAGCAGCCAGTGGCTCGCTGGTGAGCGGGCCGGAGGCGATCACCACGATACCGTCGGTCGGGATCGATGCAACCTCGCCGTGGCGGAGGGTGATGAGGGGGTGTGCACTGATCCGCTCCGTGATGCAGGCGGAAAATCTCTCCCGGTCAACGGCCAGGGCACCACCGGCAGGGACCCGGGTTGCCTCGGCAGCTTCCATGAAGAGCGAGCCGAGACGGCGGAGCTCCTCCTTGAGAAGCCCGACCGCATTGTCAAGGGAGTCGCCGCGCAGCGAGTTGGAACAGACGAGTTCGGCCAGACCGGGGAGATGATGGGCAGGAGAGTACTTCTCCGGCTTCATCTCGTGCAGTTCGACCCGGACGCCCAGCCGCGCCGCCTGCCAGGCCGCCTCGCAGCCGGCGAGCCCTCCGCCGATTACGGTAATCATGATCCAATCCGTTTCATAATAAGAATTTCACCCAGATCATCATGGTGAGATAGCGACTGATATTACCGCCGGCCGGCTCCGATCCGGCAAATGCCAGACAGAGCCGGCCGGCCGACTCAGCATCCCCCGCTGGGGTGGCAAGGAACGACACCCCGTACGCTGCAGCTATTCAGACGATCAGTCGGCACAGAGCACAAGCATCTGCTGGAGTCCATGCCTGCTATCGGTCAACGTCTATTTTCCTTGAGGCATCATGTCCGTCGAATCCTGCACAACCCGGAGAATGGTGAAGACTTCATCGGGCTCCCGGCTGAAGGCAAAGGGGAGCATCCCCCAAAAGTGGGCATAAAAGCCGGCATGGCTGCTCCGGTTGAACAGGCGCATGGGAAGGGGTGAACTGTAATTCCAGGCAGTGACGGCTTCAATCCGGTGGCGCAACTCTTCCGACGGTCCCCAGAGCTGCGGCATCTCCGGTATCACCAGGTAGTCCCCCAGTTGGGGCGCATTGCTGGTGGCATGCAGATAGCGGGCTCCGGCCTTGCGCAGGTAGTAGTTCATCCCCCATTCACCGATGTACCAGACATCGAGCCTGTTGTTATTTTCGGCCCGCAGTCGCTGCATCTCACCGGCAAATTCGCGGTAGACGCCGGCAAAGCGGTAATCGGCAGTCGCGGCTGCCAGGCCGAACAGCAGGGAGCCGCAGAGCATTATCCGCGCCAGGGCGGGGCGCATCCTCATCCCGTCAGCCCAGCTCCGCTCTCCAGCGAGGAGCAAAAGGGCTGGGGGAAGGGCCGGCATGAGGTAGCGAGCCGAACCGAAGGGAAAGAGGAGCATGACATAGGCAAGCACCAGCAGCACCCAGCAGAAGAGGAAGAGCTGCTCCCCCACCCGCTCCCCGGCGCGCCGCCTCTGACGGATGATCCTGACAAATGTTGCAACCGCCATGCCCCCCAGGGAAAGGAAGAAGGCCACCCCACCACGTTGCAGGGGGGAATAGTCGACGAGGCCGGTGGTCAGCATCCAGCAGAGGGGTGCCAGTATCCCGAGCCCCGTCAGGAACCAGACCAGGGTGCGGCAGAGCAGATGGTGCAGCGGCAGCGCCCAGAGGAGGGATGCGCCGAAAAAGGCAATGGTCGCCAGACTCTTGTCCCGCAGATTCCTTCCCCGCAGCCCCTTGGAAATTTCCTGGCCGATGGAGGCGTCGCTGTCGCCGATGCGGCTTTTCAGGAGCGGGAAGATATCGTAACGGAGATAAATCGCCAGAAGCCAGGCGGCAAGCAGGGCAACCGGCAGCGCCAGGCTGAGCATCAGATGGCGGTCGACCCTGCGCCGGCAGAGGGCATACCCCCCGATCAGCGGCACGAACGCAAGCATCTGGTAGGAACAGAAAACCGCCAGGGTCAATGCCACCCCTCCGGCATAGCAGCTGCGACGGGAGCCACTGGCGAACCAGTCACCGTAGCTGGCCATCCCGCAGAGAAGAAACGCCAGGGTCGGCATATCGGTCATGATATTCTGACCGTTCACCAGAACCGCCGGCATGGAGAAGAAGAGCAGCGTCACCGGGAGCGCCAGATCCCTTCCGTCCGCGATAAAGAGGCGAAGTATCCTGACCAGCGAGATCCCGGCCAGAATGGGGAAGAGGAGAAAGGCCAGATGGAGAGGGATCTCGCTCTCGCCGAAGAGAGCGACGACAAGCTTGATGAAATAAGGGACCAGCAGCGGATGGGTTATCTCGTACGGGAGCAGCTGGGTGATGACCTTGCCGACATAATCGTAATCCACCGGCAGAGCCTGGAGAGGATTCCAGCCGATCATCCGCGCCATGTTCATAAAGGCGGGGTCATCGATGTGAAAGGCCTTGTTGCAGAAGGGGATGAAGAGGAGGAGCAACAACAGCACCGTAAGGCCAGGGGTGAGCGCACGCCGTGCGCCCCATCCCCCGGCGGTTCCGTCATTCTGGGTAGACCGGCTCAACTGGCGGTACCGCCTTCCTTGTAATCGCACCCCTCCTTGGGGCACTTGAGAAACTCGCCGGTCCGCTTGTAGACCTTTTTCACCAGGAGCGGGAAGCCGCACTTGGGACAGGGCTGTTCAACCGGCAGGTCCCAGAGTGCGAACTTGCATTGTGGGTAGCGGTTACAGGAATAGAACATCTTGCCGTAGCGGGACTTTTTCTCCGTCAACTCCCCCTCCCTGCACTCGGGACAGATCACCCCGGTCCCCTTCGGCTTCACCAGCGGCTGGTTGTTCTTGCAGGCAGGGTAACCGGAACAGGCCAGGTACTTGCCGTAACGGCCCTCCTTGATCAACATCGGCTGGCCGCACTTGTCGCATTTCTCCTCGGAAACAACAGGTTCGGACGGCTCCTGTCCCTCCTGCTGCTCCAGGGGGCGGGTGTAGCGGCAGCCGTCCTTGTAGCCGGTGCAGGCAATGAACCTTCCCCGCCGGCCGAGCTTGACCGCCAACTGCTCGCCGCATTCCGGACATTTCTCGTCCAGGGCCTCGGTGGTGAGGTCGGACTTGTTCACCTCCCCCTCCTTCTGCTTGAGCAGCGAGGAGAACGGCGACCAGAATTCGCGCATGAGCGGCTTCCACTGCTTCTCCCCGCGGGAGACCCGATCGAGTTCCTCCTCCAGACCGGCGGTGAAGTTGTAGTCCACGTAGCGGGTGAAGTGGGTGGTCAGAAGGTCGCTCACCACCATGCCCACATCCTCGGGGAAGAAGCGTTTCTTGTCCAGACGGCAGTATTTGCGTTCCACCAGGGTGTTCATGATGCTGGCATAGGTGGAGGGGCGGCCGATGCCGTACTCCTCCAGGGTCTTGACCAAGGTCGCCTCGGTATAGCGGGGCGGCGGCTGGGTGAAGTGCTGTTCCGGCAACAGCTCCTGCAGCGACAGCTTCTCTCCTTCGACAAGAGGCGGCAGGGTCCCCTCCTTCTCCTCGCTGTCGTCGTCGATCCCTTCGATATACAGTTTCATGAAACCGGGGAAGCGGATAACCGTACCGGCCGCCCTGAAGGTGTACCCCTCGCCGGCTGCGATATCCACCGATGTCTGGTCCAGCAGAGCCTCGGCCATCTGGCAGGCGACCGTCCGCTTCCAGATCAGCTCGTAAAGCTTGAAAAGATCAGAGGAGAGGTATTTCTTCAGCTCGGCCGGGGTCTTGGCAATGTACGTCGGCCGGATAGCTTCGTGGGCTTCCTGGGCGTTTTTCGACTTGTTCTTGAAGAAGCGGGGCTTGGCAAGGGCGTACTCCTTGCCGTAGAGGGCGGTGATCACCTGGCGGGACTCCTCCAGCGCCTGGGCGGAGAGCACCACGCTGTCGGTACGCATGTAGGTGATCAGGCCGACGGTCCCCTCCCCCACGTCGATCCCCTCGTACAGCTTCTGGGCAGTTGACATTGTCTTCTTGGCCGTGAAGCCGAGCTTGCGCGACGCCTCCTGCTGCAGGGTCGAGGTGGTGAACGGCGGCGACGGCTGGCGTTTGCGCTCGCTCTTCGTCACCTTGGCAACGCGGTAAGCGGCACGGGACAGGGTCTGCACCAGCCCGTTCGCCGCGGCCTGGTCCGGGATGTCGAATTTCCCCAGTTTCTTCCCGCCCGCCTCGATCAGGTTGGCGGTAAAGCTCTGGGAAACATTGCTGGCAAGTCTGGCTCCGACCGTCCAGTACTCCTGTTCCCGGAATGCCTGGATCTCCTTCTCACGTTCGCAGACCAGCCGCAGGGCAACGGACTGCACCCGGCCGGCGGAAAGTCCGTAACGGATCTTCTTCCAGAGGAAGGGTGAAAGGTTGAAACCGACCAGATAATCAAGAACCGACCGTGCCTGCTGGGCATCCACAAGGTCGAGGGCGATGTCGCGGGGGTTCTCCACCGCCTCGGTAATCGCCCCCCTGGTGATCTCGTGAAATACGACCCTGCGGACGGGAACCGGCTGCTTCTTGCCGCCGAAGCCGAGGGCCGCCAGCAGGTGCCAGGAGATCGCCTCCCCTTCACGGTCGGGGTCGGTGGCAAGGAGCAGTTCGTCGGCGGACTTGAGCGCGGCCTTGATGGCGTCCACATGCTTCTTGCTCTCGGGCAGGACCGCATACTTCGGCTCGAAATCCTGCTCGATGTCAACCGACCCCTGTTTGCTCGGCAGGGCTCGTACATGGCCGAAGGAAGCAAGCACCCGGTAGCCGGGGCCGAGGAACTTCTCAATGGTTTTTGCTTTTGCCGGCGATTCGACTATGACTAGTTTGTATGACATAAAAACCCGGTCTGTACAGTTGGTAGAGTTATGTTGCCGCGGTTTGCGTTCCCCGCTGATTACGTCTGCCTGTTCGCTGCCTCCGGCCTCACGCCAGGGTGAACATCTTCCCTGACAGCTGCTGGACTGCCCCCTGCAGCTCCAGGCGGAGCAGCATAGCTGAAACGGCAGACACTGTCAATTCGCTCCGGACAGTGAGATCATCGATATGGAGCGGGCCATCGGCAAGAAGGCCGCACAGCTTCTCCTCTTCGGAAGAGAGGCTGAACCCCTGCTGCCGCGCCCACTGGGGGAGGTTGACACTCTCGGGCGGGAGTTCGCCAAGGATGTCTGACACGCTCTCCACCAGTTTGGCGCCCTGCTTGATCAGGCTGTTTGTCCCCCGGCTCGCCCGGTGGGTAATGTTTCCCGGCACGGCAAACACCTCCCGACCCTGCTCCAGGGCGAAGCTTGCGGTTATGAGCGAGCCGCTCCTCTCCGCAGCCTCCACCACCAGCACCCCACGGGAAAGACCGCTGATGATCCGGTTCCGCCGCGGGAAGTTCGCCGCTTCCGGACCGGTCCCCACGGGAAACTCGCTGACAATGGCGCCATGCGCGGCCATTTCCCGGAAAAGTTGGCGGTTCGCAGGGGGGTAGACCTGATCGATGCCACAGCCGAGCACGCCAATCGTCCTGCCGGAGACTTGCAACGCCCCCCTGTGGGCTGCGGCGTCCACCCCCTGGGCCAGGCCGGAGACGATTGTCACCCCCTTCTCGGCCAGCTCCCGGGCAAACCGGGTGGTTATCGCAATGCCGTAGTCGGAGGCAAGACGGGAGCCGACCACGGCGATGGTCGTGCCGGCTTCGGGAAGGGTGCCCTTGAGATAGAAGTATGGAGGGGGATCAGGGATTTCCTTGAGCAGGGGGGGATAGGTGCTGTCCATCAGGGTCACGAGAGTGGCGCCGCTGCGGGCAAACGCCTCCGCTTCCCTGTCGGCCGCCCGTCGGTAATCATGGGTCCTGATGGATGCGACGGCAGCCTGCCCTACCCCCTTGACCGAAGCAAGCTCGTCAAGGGAGGCATCCAGCACCCTCGCCGGAGAGCCGAACCGCTCCAGCAACCGGCGGTAGGTAACATTGCCGATGAGAGGTACGGAACGTAGCGCAAACCAGTAATAATAGTCTTCCATCGCGCCCCTGATGCTCAGCGCCCTTTTTTCATTTCGATTCTGTCACCCTTGTAAATCGTGTCGATACTCTTGACAACAAGCACGGTCGAGGTATTTTCTGCCGTTTCCATAACGACCAGGGCACCGAGCACATCAACGGGAAGATCGTACTCCACCCCTGAATAGAACTTGATCTCGGTCTCCGCCTTGCGAATGACATAGAAAAGGTTCCCTGGCTTGACCCCCTGTTTTTCACCGAGGTCGATGTAAGCAATATCGTTGGCTGCAATGGCCTTGTTACCGGTGCCGGTCTCAACGATATAGCCGGTCAGATCCCGATCCGAGGCCGTAAGAGTCACCTCTTTTTTCAGGTTCCTGTAGGGGAGCAGCGTTGCCCCCGGTTCGATCTCCATGAACGAGGTGGTAATGAGCGCCTTGGAGCTCTTCTGCTCGATCTCGGTCAACTGCAGGGTACCGAGGGGAGCAACCCGGTTGCCGAGAATCACGTTGGTCAATGGATGGCTGACCGTGCCGTAATCCTTGAAAATTGTGAAGCGGTCCCCCACCTTGCCCCCCAGATTGCGACCGATATCGGTATAGACGAGATCGTCCTCGGCAAAGATCTGGCGGTTATGCTGTCCGGCAATGATAAAGCCGAACGGTTTGAAATCATCGCCGGCAATGAAACCCTCGCCGCCATTGGCAACGAAGTGCCGCTCCAGAACAGGCGTATCGGAAACTTCCCTCGCCTTTTCAGGCTCGGCGACCGGTTTCTGGACCTCGACCGGAACGGCGGCGGGTGCCGGCGGTGCAACCTCCGCCGTTTTGACCTGCTCGACTTCGATCCGGTCCGGGTAGACCTTCAACTTCTGCCCCGGAAAGATAAAATGCGGATTGACGATATGCTCGGGATTGCGCGCCCAGAGATTTGGCCAGTAGTAGGGATCTTTCATGAACCGGTCGGACAACCCCCAGAGTGTATCCCCCTTCTTGACAATGTAGACAGTCGACTCTCTTTTCTGGGCTCCGAATGCCAAACCAACGGCAAGAATAATTGCAAGAAATAACAGGGAAACTGCTGAATATTTTGCAACTTTCATGAACACCTCACAGATTCTTGTTGTACAGGCCCGGTTAAACTACAGAAACCTGACATCACCGCGCAAGCTGAAAATGCGCTCCATCAATGGCCCTACTTGCTCTCAAGCTTTTCTGCTGCCTTCGCGGCAGCCTCACTTCCGGGATATTGTTCCAGCAGTGCGCGGAGCGTCGCCTCCCCTTTTTCCCTGTCGTTCAACCCGTACCAGGAGAGACCGGTCTTCAGCATGGCATCCGCCCCCCGCTTGTCAACAGGTTTCATCTCCAGAACCTTGGCGTATGCTTCTATTGCAGGTTTGAACCGACCAGCGGCAAAATGGCACTCCCCCAGCCAATAGCGGGCATTGGCAGCATACTCGCTCTCGGGATATGAATCGATGAAACCGGCAAATGCCTCGGCTGCGGCATCGTAATTGCTGGCACTGAAGAGGCCGAACGCCCGCATGTATGCCGCCTGAACCTTCTCCTCACGCCCCTCGACTTCATTTTCACGGTTCACCAGCTCGATCCTGGCTGCCCGGGAGGAAGCTGCCTCGGTTTCGCTGCGCTCCAGCCTTCTGGAGAGTAACTTCACCCTCTCCTGCAGCGCCGCAAGGTCCGCGGCAACAGCCTTTTCAGCAGCCGACTGCCGCGCAACCTGCTCCTTCAACTCCCTGATCTGCAGTGACATCTCGGCAAGCTGGGTCGTTGCCCCGTTCTGGGCCTGCATCATCTGGTTAATGCGCCCCTCCATGCTTCCCTGGCGCTGTACGAAGTGATCGTTGGCGGCACAACCTGCCATCACCAGGCAAACAAAAGGTACATATGGCAATAATCGCACTGAAACTCTCCTTTGTAACAAATCCCCGGCAAAACGATCGGCCAGAAGCCTCCAGACGCAAATTAAGGACAATTAAAGCCTTTCGCCCCTTTTTGTCAAGGAGAAAGCCGCAGAAACGCGAGTGATTTCAGAGGACGCTGCAGGTGGTCGGCAATGAATGCCTCCAGGTACGTCCCAACTTCGGCCAGCGCCCGCTCCGGGAAAACAACCTGACCGAACCTGCCAATGGCCAGGGACTGCAAAAGACCGGCAATGGCCTCTCCGCCGAGTCGTGCGCCCCCACGGCCGCAGCGCGGGCAGCAGATCCGCCCTTCATCACCGCCACTCCAGCCCCCCCCCTTGTCCCCAAGCCTGTCGCCGCACCGGCAACAACTCTCCAGTGGCGGGCGATAACCGAGAATATTGAGGAGATTGATTTCAAAGAAATGGCGGTCCGAACGATTTGCCGGGTACCGGTCCAGCTGTTCCAGATAGGCTGCCAGCAGCCGGAACAGCCGCTGGTTTGCCATCCGCTCCGGAGCCAGGGCGGCCACCAGCTCGCAGGCATAACCGGCATGGGCTATACCCTCCAGCGTTGCCCTGATATTGGGATAGATCGTGACCGGATCCACATCATGGACCGTGACCAGCCCCTCCGCCGGAATGAAATTCAGAACGAGCCGGGAGAAGAGTTCCAGCGCTCCGCCGAAGCGCTTGACGCTCCGCCTGGCCCCCCGTGCGACGCCGCTGATCCTGCCGTGATCGCGGGAAAAGAAGGTCACGATCCGGTCGTTCTCACGGAAATCCATCAGGCCGATGATCAGGGCATCATCCGTTACCATCCTCATGGCGGCACGGTAGCAGGAGAGCCGGCGACTGTCAACCGGCGCTCAAGCCGGATGAACACCCCCCCCGGGTCTCCGCCGAAAGCCTCGCGTGCCGTTTCGACAAACTCATCTGCGGGGATGTCGGGGAAAAAGACATCACCGTCAAACGGACGGTCGAGAAGCGTCATGTAGATTCGGTCGGCCAGGGGGAGCGCCTGGCAATAGATCTCCCCGCCGCCGCAGATGAAGACCTCATCCTCCCCTGCCGCCATGGCAAGGGCCTCCTGCAGCGAACCGGCGACAGCCACTCCCGTCGGACCGAATCCCGCCTGCCGGCTGACGACAATGTTCAGCCGATCCGGCAGCGGCCTGCCGATACTTTCATAAGTCTTTCTTCCCATGATGACGGCATGTCCGGAGGTAATCTCACGGAAACGGCGCAGATCGGCGGGCAGGTGCCAGGGAATCCTTCCCTCCCGGCCGATTACGCCGTTGCTCGCCACGGCTGCGATAATGGAGATGATACTTCTGCCCCTTTTCAAATCGATATCTTTTGACATCCGTTGTCGTTTGTTCCATAGTACCCGCCTCGGAAGCACGTCCGTCGCTGGTGGGCGGCCCGGTCTTCAAAACCGGTGGGGGGGATGGGAAATCTCCCCGGTGGGTTCGATTCCCATGTGCTTCCGCCAAAAAGACAATTTATTACCATCCGGTATCGTCCATAAGCCCCTTGAAACAGGGGCTTTTTTTATTGCCAGCTGTCAAACCCGGGCATTATCGGGAAGGGCCGGGGAAGCATCTAACTCACTTGCCCGGATCGTGGTTCGCCTTGCCAACTTCCATCAGGTACAGGCGGACATTGACCGAGCAGTCCTCGCCGGATTTCGCGATCAGGGCAACCACCTTGTCAAGGATCTCCTGGGTCAGGACATGCTCCGACGATGTCCGCGGGTCGTTGCTGCGGGCAAAGATCATGATCCGGATGTCCTCTCCGATATCACGGGGGTTTGCCTCGGTAAACTCCAGGGAAACCTGCTCCGGCTTGAGAATTGCCACTTTCCCGCCGGGAACTTCCAGCACATCCGACATGATGACCGGCAACTCCCGGACGAAATCATCCAAAACCCTGTCCTTGACATTTTTCTTGTAAATTATTGCGACATTCATTACCCAATCCCCTTTTTGTTCCTGACGTGTACTTCTTCGTTACCGCTGCTACCAGTTCTCGCCCAGGAGCTCGAAATGGGCCCGGGGGTGAACGCAGGCGGGGCAGCAGTCCGGCGCGGCGTCAGCCGTATGGAGATAGCCGCAGTTGCGGCAGCGCCACACGGTCGGCTGGTCACGCCTGAAGACCCGGTCGGCCTCGATGTTGGCCAGCAGGTCGCGGTAACGCTTTTCGTGCTGCTTCTCCGCCACGGAGATGGCACTCCAGACCGCGGCGATGTCGGCAAACCCCTCCTTCTGGGCAATCGCGGCGAAAGATGGATATAAAGTGGTGTGCTCCTCGTGCTCGCCGTTTGCGGCGGCAAGGAGGTTTTCCGCCGTGGTGCCTATTTTCCCCGCCGGGAAGCAGGCGGTTATCTCCAGGTCACCACCCTCCAGGAACTTGAAGAACCGCTTGGCATGCTCCTTCTCCTGGCTGGCGGTCTCCTCGAAGATGTCGGCGATCTGCACGAACCCATCCTTGCGTGCCGCAGCGGCAAAGTAGGTGTAGCGGTTGCGCGCCTGGCTCTCGCCGGCGAAAGATTTCAGCAGGTTCTGCTCCGTTTGTGTCCCTTTTACTGACTTGCCCATTGAATCTCCTTCCTGTTGGCTTGTAAAAGGCACCGGTGGAGAAGAATCCCCCGCCGGTGCCATCTGGATGCTCAAACTATACTCGTGCGTTAGTACGGAATCAAGACCGGTGTGAATCGAATCAATCTGTTTTCAACAGTTGGCAGCCTCAGGCAATAGATCTATAGGCGATATCCCCATGCTGCCGGTGCACTCATCAGCCAGCCACGCCGAACTCCACCCGCGGGCCGGTCACCCCCTCCTTCTTCGGCGGTGCTAAGGGGTCGCCGCTTTTCTCGAAAAGCCGCTCCTGGGGGAGCCTCCCTTCCCTGACGAGGAAGTCAGTCACGACCATCGCCCGCTCCCGCGCCAGCTGGCGCAGCTGCTGATCGCCGACCGCGGTATTTGCCAGGATCAGCTTGCGCATCTCTGCGTCCGGCAGCGCCTTGAGGGTGCCGATAATCGTCCGTGGTCGGGGGAATTTCTCCTTCTCGTAGACCGCCTTCAGCCAGCGGGACTGCTCGGCGGTCGGGATCTCCATGGCTTCCGCCGACAGGCCGGCGCTCTCCCGTTTCTCTTTTACCACGGCAAGGAATTTTTCGCTCTTCATCTTTTTCAGGAGTAGCTCCTGGCGATACCCTTCCGGGTCCCGCTCACGGTCGGCAAAACCGGAAATCTCAAGCTTGATTCCCGGCCGCTCCGACAGCGCCCTGGCAAGATTGCGCAGCTTTGCCTCCTCAGCCGGAGCAAGCTGGCTGGTGCCGGGGGCAAAGGCGACGCTGCTGAAATCCTCCCCACCGCCGAATGCAGACTGGAGAAGGGAGAGGGGCGAGGTCGCCGCCTTGACCAGCAGGTTCTTCAGCATCTGGCCTATGACCCCCCAGACGCTGAACTTGGGGTCGTCGGTCCTCCCCGACAGGGGGAGGTCGAGGTGAATCTCCCCCTTCCTGTCCTTCAGCAGAGCAACGGCCAGCCGGACCGGCAGGGAGGTGGCCTTCTGGCTCTCGATCCGGTCGCCGAAGGTGAACTGGTCGAGGAAGACGCTGTTCTCGGCGCTCAGCTGTTTCCGGTCGACCTTGTACTTGAGCGCCAGGGAGAGTTTCCCCTTGTCGATGGCATACCCCAGGTAGGTGCCGGAGTAGGGGGTCATTGGGGAGAGTTCGATATCGCTGAAGTTGATCGCCATGTCCAGGAAGAGATCGCCGCGCAGGGGGTTGATCTTGCCGACAATCGTCAGCGGCGAGTGGTTCTCCAGGTTGCCGCGCAGGTCGATATCTGCAAGGGTCGCGGCCTCGGAGGAGAGGCCGGTAACCCGGCCGCCAAGGCTCAGCATGGTGGTTTCGAAATCCCGGTTCAGGTGATGGTCGCTGAAGTGAACTTCTCCGTCCTGCAGGGTGATGCTGTCGATGCGGATTGTCCGTGCCGGGGGAGCGCCCCCTCCAGCGGGAGGGGGCGGAGCCGCGGCCGGGGCAGTTGTGGCTGCCGGTCCGGCCTGTCTGGCAGGGGGGGTGTACAGCTCCTGGAGGTTGATCCTCCCCCCCTTGTTGATGATCACCCGGGCGTAGTAATCGTTCAGGGTAACGCCGGTCATGGAGAGAGCAAACGGGCTGATGGTCCCGGTGATGCCGTCCAGCTGCAGGCTCTCCCACTTGAGAAGGTCTTCCTCCTCTTCCGCGTCGAGAACATGGAAATCCCTGACCCCGCCATCGCCGCGGAAAGTACCGACCAGCCCGCTCCCCTGCCGGGCGATAGTCACATTCAGGCGGCTGTCCAGCTTGCCGTCCAGCAGCAGGACATTGACCCCCTCGGGCAGATATGGCTCGAAATCCAGGAGCGGCAGCCGCTTCACCACCAGGTCGGCCTTCAGTTTCAGCGGGGTGGGGAGGAGCCGGCCCTTTACGGAGAGCTCGCCCTGACCGCCGTAGCCGGCAGAGACGCTGAACGGGAACTCCCCGAACACCGGGCCGCTTAATGACGAGGCATCGGCCTTTATCCTGCCCAGCGCAAAGCGCGGGCTCTCTTCCCTCGTGTTGTCGGTGAAGGCGGCGTCAAAACCGCTGATCGCCAGAGTGCCAAGTTTCCACCTGATGGGACTCCCCTCCCCTGACTGCCTGAGCGTAGATACGGACGGCTGCTTCAGCAGCTCCGTTGACATTCGTCCACTGGCGTCCCGGGAGAGTTCGGCCCTGCCGCCGGCAACGGTTATCCTGCCGACGGCTGCGGTCCGCTCCTTCAGCCGCAGGGAGCCCCCCTCGGCAATGACCGACGTCAGCTGGAGGAAATCGGTCGGGCCGAACGGCACCTTTACCCCCTTGAGACCCAGCTTTGCCTGGTCCAGGGTGAGCCCCGCTACCGGGCTGAACGCAAAGACGGCGCTGAAGTCGGCCCGCCCCCTGACCGGCGCGGTCAGCGAACTCGCAAGATAGGGGTACGCTGACTCAAGCACCAGGCCGGAAAGCCTCACACTTGAGTTCACCGACAACGGGGTGAGCAGCAGGTCCCCTTCGGCCTCCCCCTGCTCCCCCCTGCCGGTGGCAAAGGAGAGGAGCCACTTTGCCGGGGTCTCGCCGTAGGTGGCAAGAGCATCCACCTTGATCTTCACCCCGTGCAGATCGGTGGCAAACCCGCCCCGGGGGACGGCGTCGCGGAAACGAACCGTCCCGTCCGTTATGGCGAGCGTCCTCAGCATGACTATTGCCTTTTCACCACTCTTGGCCGCGTCTTCCTTTTCCGGCAGAGCGTCTGCCGGCGGCTTTTTCCCGTCGAGGGTCCGGAAGTTCCACTGGCCGCCGCTCTCCCGGGATACAGTGACTTCCGGGGCGTTGATGGCCAGCAAGGTAATGTCGAACTCCCGCTTCAGCAGCTCAGCCCTGGCAATCTCCAGGACTACCCCCTTGGCACCCAGGAGCGGCCGCCCCGACTTCTCCGCCAGGCCGAGCCCCTGCAGAGAGCTCCTGCCGCTGATGACGATGTCCGGCTTGCCGCCGTTCGTCAGGCGGTGACTGATCTCCAGGTCGGTGGAAAGTGTGCCGGACTTGACCGCCACCGGCAGGGTGGCGGGGAAGTAGGCCGCATAGTAGGGGATGTCGACGCTCTTCAGGTCGAGCCTGACCGTTGCCTCCATCCCCTTGGCAAAAGGTCTCAGCTTGCCTCCGAAGGAGAAGGGGGCGCCGTTGACCATGGCGGAGACCCGGGGGTCGACGTAGCGATCGGCCAGGTAGGAGATGTTGCTGATGAACGGCAGCTGGATGGCGATCTCCCGGAGTGCATGACTCGTCGGTTTCGCCAGCGCCAGGTCTTCAAAATCGACCCTGCCGCTGTCGATGACAATATTGTTGAGGGAGAAACGTGCCGCTGGCTTGCTTTCCTTTTTCGGCTGGCGCTCGATGATTTCGGTGAAATTGTAGCGGTTGGGGCCGGTGCGGACGATATGCAGGTAGGGGGAGTGCAGCTTCAGGTCGTTGACCACCGGCGCCAGGCGGACGATGGATGCGGGGCTGACGCGGAACCCCAGGGAGCTGAAGGAGACGAAAGTTGCCCTGGCATCCCTTTCCGCCACCCTGACCCCCCTTACCTTTACCGACCAGTTCAGGGGATTGATGGAAACCCCACCCACCGAGCAGACCCTCCCGGTTGCCTTCCCCACCTGCTTCTCCAGCTGGCTACGGACAATCAGGGGGAGGATGAAGGCGGTGAAGAGGAAGCCGGCGAGTAGAATCGCGCCAGCGGCGAGCAGAATTCTCTTTTTTCGCGGCATGGGGAAAACCCTCCCTGGAAGAAATATCAGATGTTTAAACTATAGACGGGCGGGTTGCGGATTCAAGTCCAGGTGGGGATCAAATCGGCTTGAATTGAAATACGGCAGCGGAAAAGTAAAAGGGCGGTCAAGCCGCCCTTTTGTCATCAATCCTTGTGCTTCTTATGCTTCTTGTGCTTGTAGTGCCCCTTGTGCTTGCCGTTATCCGACTTCTCCTTCACAACAACAACCCGTTCCCGTTCAACGATCCTTGGTTGGGGTGCCTGAGTACCGACCTGGACATTTACCCCCGGAGTACTGACACCGACATTAACATTCGGTGTCGCCAGGGCGGCGGTGACAGTGAAGAGCAGCGCTACGACAGTGATTGAAAGAGCTTTCAACATATGTTTCCTCCTTTTGTGAGATGTGGTATTTTCCATCAACGATATACGTCCGTCAAGCGGATAACATTAAAAGAATGTTTATTAGACCGGGAAAGAGTCATGCAAATCCGCCGAAAACCCCACTGGCTGCAGAAAAAGGTCTCCCCTGCCGCCCATGCCGACATGGACCGGCTCCTGGGGAGCCTGCAGTTGAACACCGTCTGCCGGGAGGCGTCCTGTCCCAACATCTCCGAATGCTTCCGCCAGAAGCAGGCGACCTTCCTCATCATGGGGCGGGAGTGTACCCGCGGATGCAGCTTCTGCAACGTGGACCGCCAGACACCTGCCCCCCTCGATCCGGCCGAGCCGGCGAGGATTGCCGAGGCGGTGGTGCGGCTGGGACTGCGCCACGTGGTGGTCACCAGCCCCACCCGCGATGACCTCCCCGACGGCGGCGCCTGCCACTATGCCGCCACGGTAACAGCGATCCGTGGCCGTTCCCCGGGCACGGCCATCGAACTCCTCATCCCCGACTTCCAGGGGAGCAGGGCAAGCCTTGAGCTCGTGCTCTCCGCCAGGCCCGACATCCTCGGCCACAACATCGAAACCGTCCCCCGACTCTACGCCATCCGCGCAGGGGCCGACTACCGCCGCTCCCTTGAGCTCCTGGCCAGGTCGGTCGAGCTGGCACCGGAGATACCTGCCAAATCAGGGATCATGCTCGGACTGGGTGAAAACCGGGATGAGGTCCTCGCCACAATCGCCGACATTCGCGCAACCGGCTGCAGCTACCTCAGCATCGGCCAGTACCTCGCCCCCAGCCGCAGGCACACCCCCGTTGTCGAATTCATCCCGCCGGAGGAGTTCGACCGCCTCAGGGACGAGGCGCTCGCCATGGGCTATTCCCACGTGGAGAGTGGCCCCTATGTGCGCAGCTCCTACCACGCCGATCAGTACGGCGGCATGGATAGACCGCTCACTCAAACCGCCGGGTGAGACTCTTTTCGTCAAGAGCATAGCCATCGGGAAGAAAGGTCTCTTCCCGAACCAGACCAACCCCTTTCACATACCAGCGCCGGTAGACGATTGTCTTGCCGCGCACCGTAACCGGCGTGGAGCGGAACCGGCCGGCAGGTGTCGCCACCTCCTCATCCATGCCGACCGTAAACTTCAGGGTTTCGCTGAACGAATCATGGGATACAACGGCATCCCAGCTGTCTCCGGCAATGAGCTTGTGCCTGAGTAGCAGGTATGGCGCGTCAAATCGAATGAGATGATCCATCACACGCCGTCCGGCCACCAGAATCCCCTCGTCGGTTACCAGCCAATATTCGCTCTGATACACAACATCATCCAGCCAGTCCACCCGATAACAGTTCAACCCCGCGAACTGTTCCCGCCCGGCAATGCGCATTTCCGATTCAGCGGACCCATTCCTGAACACCCATCCGCTGCCGGATTTGACCGGCAAGGCCTGGAGTGAGGCAGAATCGACAACTCCCGCCGAAAGAACCATGATTGCAAGCAGAATAAGAACCGTACCGCAAACCCGGACACCACTGACATCTCTCCTGAGTTCCATATGAACCGCCCCTGTCATCATGGATTTCATGGACTTCAGCTCCCCGGACTAAAACAGAAACATCAATCAGCCCGATCGGGAGCTGCACCACCGGTTCCAAAGCACACGGAGTGCCAATGAGGACGGCATGGGACAAAGGGGGGAAACAAGCAATAAATTCAAGTCAATAGCACCTGACGGGCGCAGAGAGGGGCCAACCGGATATCGGGCATGAGTGGAAAGAAACTTTACACCTTCGAGGCCGATAGCCCGCAATCTCCTGTCAGGAGCGGCTATCGCGCAAGTGTAAAATAATTTGGCGGGTGTAAAAAAACCGGCAGAGGGACGCCTCCGGACGCAAACAGGCCCGACAGTGTTGACGCTGCCGGGCCTGTTCGGTAACCGTAATCTAAGGACTCACCCTATTTTATCTCCGGCTCCCTGATGATCTGGGTTTCGAGATTGCCGGGCCCTAATGGAGCCACCGGTTCGAACTCCCGCTTGGCCGGTCTGGGAGCAACAGCTGCGGTGGCCGATGCCGGTGCCGGTGCAACCGGCTTCAGCGAAGCTGCCGCAGGGGGCGGAGGGAGGGGAAGGCTCGGCGGCGGGGCAACCTGAGCAGCGGCGGCGCGGGGCGCGTATTCATCCTGCACCGGCGGAGCAATTGCTTGCTGCTTCTGCTCCTTCTTCTTGTCAGCAAAAGGGTTGCGGAAGTAGTGGAGCAGGGAGTTCATGGCTGAAAACTGAGCTTTGTAGAGTGAGGATACCTGCTTGCCGCTCTTCACCAGGGAGGCCTCGCGCATGGCAAAGGCCCGTTCGATGCCGGGGATTGACTTGTGCTTGATCCGCACCTGGTCGGTCAGGTTGGCCCGTGCCTCCTCGAAATCCGCGTACTGCAGGTCAAACAGCTTGCCGTAGGTGATGATTTTCTGGCGGAAGTTAGGGTACTCCCAAAGGAGCGTACCCTCGCCGTCCAGGATCTGGGCGGTCATGATCAGGTTGTTGTAGTTCTCCTCCAGGTAGGCGGTCAGGGTGTTTGAATAGACCTTCTCAAGCGCGACAATGCCGCTGACTGTGACGAGCATGATCGCATCCACGTTGTGCCTGGCGACCAGCCGCTTCAGCTCCTCCTGCTTGTAGAAATACTTGTTGTAGACCACACCGGCATCGTCACGCCGCTCCCTCCGTGGGAGGAGGGTCGTGTAAAGCAGCGCGGGATCCTCATCGAGGAAGCGGACGGCAGAGTAGTCGCCATTGTTCTTCAGGATGTCCACCAACTCCTGCTCGTTCTTCCGGTTCGCCTCGCGTACGATCCTGAGAATCTCCCCCTTTTCCGGATGGCGAATCTCGGAATCGGTGTCCAGCAGAATCGGGGCCACCCCGAGAATCTTCACTTTCTTCTCGTAGCTTTCCCGGGGGATATTGTAGTAGTTGGTTGCGCAACCGGCGAACAGCATCAGTGCACTGGCTAACAGTAACAGTCTCGAAAAAAACCGCACGATACTACCTCCTTGAAATGACCAGCAAAGATTCGGCAGCTCTATGCTGCCGGGGTGTCAACGGACCTTATACCAAATCTTGCCGGCGTTGACCAGACTCTTTGCACCCCGTCACCCCCCGAACTCGGACAGGAAGAGATCGACCCGGTAACCGGAGATTTCGGCCGCTTCCAGAAGTTCATCCGTCTCCGGCACCGTCCCCTCTGCAGGATGAGCGGCGGTTGCCGCCAGCACGTCGGCGGTCAGGCGCAGCCACTGCACCATGATCTCCCATCGCTCCTTGAGGAACCATTCATGGCAGCCACTCCAGTGCCTGCCGATGAAGAGAGCCACGTCGCGGTCGGCCAGCAGGAGGGCCAGCGCCTGCCGGGGCG
>Ga0073934_10005056_pt1 | contig 21001 bp, 21 predicted proteins | sample LarsenN4metaG_FD_76834 | JGI IMG/M metagenome (GOLD analysis project Ga0073934, IMG submission 76834) | Hot spring sediment bacterial and archeal communities from British Columbia, Canada, to study Microbial Dark Matter (Phase II) - Larsen... ...
CGGCAGCCTGTCTGAGCGCAACGAGCGCAGCGAGTGAAGCGAGTTCTGCCGCAGGCCGAAAGACCGAGCACCGCAGGGCAGCCTGAGCGCAGCGAAGGCCGCTGCAGTGAAGCCCCGAAGGCGACCCCGCCCGCAGCCTTGCTCGCGCCGATCGGCGAACGCCTCAACGCAAGGTCCGCCCCAAGAACGCGACGCTGCGCTCCCACGCCAGCGAGTCCACCTCCCCGGCCCGCCGCGGACTGCCTTTGAGCGATGTCAACGCGAAGCGGTAGCGCACTGCCACGATGGCCCGCGACATGCCGCCACGGCGAGTTCGGGGATGGAGATGACACCAGCACAACGCGCCTACCGCTTCTCGCCGCGCCCCGAGGCGCACGCCATGAAGTGGAACGACCTGCTGCCGCCCCTGCGGCGGGCGGTGCACGACCTGCTGGCCCGCATCGCCGGCGCCGAAGTGGCGCGCCGCTCCGGCCCGCGGCAGTCGCACGACCTCGGCAACTGCTTCCTCGTCTACGGCGCGTGCGGCACCGGCAAGACCACCGTGCTGCTCAGTGCACGCCATGCCGCCCAGCACCCGGAACCCGGCGGCGCGTTCTTCGCCGCCTCCGACCCGGCCGACGCGATCGAGCGCGGCGCGCGCGCGCATGCCGAAGCGCTGAAGAAGGACCAGCACATCGTCTGGCTGGACCCGCTCGACCTCGAGCCCTTGCAGCCCAGCGCCAACCTGCTGACCACCTTGTTGACCCGCGTGCGCGGCGCGCTCGATGCCGCCGGCGAGCACCGCGAGGCGGCGCGGGCGACCTCGATCTTCGAGGACAGCGCCGGCGACGCGCGCCAGCAGCTCGGCGAGCTGATCAACGACGCCACGCTGATGTGGGAGGAGATCCACGAACCGGACACGCGCAACAAGGCGCTGCGCCAGCGCGCCGCCGCCGACATCTATGCCGGCTTCGGCGAGCGCTACCAGCGCGCCATGGATGCGCTGTCGAAGAAGCTCGACCTGCGCCACGGCGGCGACCAGGGCTGCGCGATCGTCCTGCCGATCGACAACATCGACCGCAGCCCCGAGCATCTCAAGGCGATCGTCAAGCTGGCGCAGATGGTCGCCCACCCCTGCCTGTGGCTGGTGATGGCCGGCGACCGCGTCGAGGTGACGAGCTTCCTCGAGCGCGCCTACTGGCGCGAGCTCATCGAAGGCCCCGTCGGCACCGATGCCCGCGGCAAGGCGGGCGAGGCCGGCGAGGACGAGTCCGAGGGCATGGCACGCCGCCAGGCCCACGCGATGGCGCAGAAGGTCTGGCCACCGAGCCACCGCATCGAGGTCGACGCGCTGCAGCCCGACGAGACGCTCGACTTCAAGCCGGCCGGCGAGCCCGACACGATCCGTGCGTTGCTCGAGGACGTGAAGGTGCCCTGCTTCATCGAGGGCAAAGGCCAGCAGCACCAGACGATCGACCTGATCGACCTGTTCGAGCTGCCCGAGGCCTGCGCCGGCGATCACGATCCGCCCGATCGCCTGACGCCGGCCGCCCGCGCGGGGCTGTGCCTGCCGGTGCGCGCCGCGCTCGACCTGTGGCAGCTGGCGCACCGGGTGGCGGCCGACCAGCCGCCCCGCCAGGCCGAGGCCGGCCAACGTGCCGACCGGGCCGCGGCCGACCGGATGTCGCGCGGCGCCGTGAAGATCCCGCGCACGATGGTGCGCGCGGCGGCCGCCGGCAGCAACCTGCCCAACCAGCTCGTCCAGAAGCTGCAGGAGTCGATCCAGCGCGATGCCAAGGGCGGCACGCTGATCAACTTCGAGGATCTGGACTTCCGTGCGAACGGCTTGCTGTCGGTCTCCGCCCGGATCACCGAACCGGTGGAGGCCGCGCCCGCCAACGGGCCGGCCCTCTGCTCGCGGCTGTCCATCGGCGACACCCGCGACATGCTCGTGCACTACGCCTGCGGCAACCGGCCGCTGCCGGAGCTGGTCGGGGTGTGGCTGGCCGTCCTCCACGACGTCCTGTACTGGGTGCCCGAGCTGGCCGTGCTGGGCCGCCCCCGCATCGAGGCGCCGATCGTCTGGGCGGACCACGAGGCCGTCGCGCTCGTGGACGGCATGCGTTGGCCGCGTGAGGCCAGGTTCACCTGGCCGGCGCCGCCGTTCTCGACGTTCGACGCCCACGGCAACTTCTGGCGTCATTGGGCGGGCTTCAGGGCCGACGACGAGGCGCGCTGCGGTGCCGGCGGATCATGTCCGGGCCACCCCTGCCCGACGCTGCAGCTGCGCGGCTGGCTGCGCTGCGTGCTGCGCACCGTGGAAGAGAGCGGCCCGCCGCGCGGTCGTGCCGCCACGCGGGTCGATCACGGCAAGAGTCTCGGCAGCGTGCTCGATGACGCGGCCAGCCTGTACGACGAGATCCGGTCCGAGGGCCAGAGGCCGCTGCGCGAGCGCCACTGCTTCGAGGGCGCCGCGGTCCGCGGATGGCTCGAGTGGCACTTGCCGCTGCTCCTGACGCCCCTGTACACGCCGGGCGGGTCCGCCTGCCCCCATCGCCCGGTGGACTGGGTGAAGGCGCATCGCAGCACGCGGCTGGTCGAGCACTGGCGCCGCAACCGCGAGTTCCTGTGGGCCGACCTGGACGAGCGGCTGGACCGGATGTTCGTGCGGCCCGGGGATCCGGCCTCGGCGGCCGGCGCGGGCACGCCGCTGCCGCTGCCGCTGCCGCTGCCGCAGGCGCAGCGCGAAGTGCTGCAGCGCTGGGCCTACGGCGATCTTGCCGACGCGCTCGGCTGAAGCGCCGCACGCGTTCGCCGCCGCGGGCCATGCGCGACACGCCGACGAGCCCCGACCACACGCCCGTGCCGCGGCGCGTGCCCGAGGCCTACCTGCGCGCCGAGATCGCCGCCTACCCGCTGGGCGGCGAGACGGCCTTCCGCCAGGCGCTGCTCGAACTCGACCCGCAGCTGCGCGAAGACGGCGCGACGCGCGCGCTGTGGCGCGCCTGCGAGGCGCAGTTCGCGCCGCACACCGGTTGGTCGCTCGACCGGCTGGTCTCGGCGCGCGACCGCGGCTGGTTCGGCGCGCAGGGCGATGGCCGTGCCGTGCCCTTGCACCGCTACCTGCGCACGCTGGCCTGCAGCCATCTCGTGCCGCGCGCCGGCGTCACCGAGATCTTGGCGAGCACCGACCTCAGCGCGCTCGACGCCGCCGCGCACTATCGCTGGCTGACCATCGCGCTGCCCGAGGACCTGCTGCTCAGCGCGCTGGGCGTCCAGCCGGCGCCGGAGCGCGTCGACGTCGATCCGCCGCTGCTGGTGCGTCGGCTGCTCGATGCGGGCGTGGCCGAGATCCATCAGCACATGGGCGCGGGCATGGACTTCCCGCTGCTGTGGGCCTCGGCGCTGGCGGCACTCGTCGATCCCCGCATCCGCGACGACGAGCTGGCGAGCCCCGGCGCCCCGCTCGGGGAAGGGCGCGAACTGGTGCGCTGGCTGCTCGCCGCGGCGGTGGCGCGCTGCGCCCTCGCCGAACACCTGATCCGGGGCGGCGACGACTTCCGCGCCTTCCTGCACAACACCCTGTTCGGCGCCGGCGCCGGCATGCCCGGGCGTGAGACCAGCGCGTGGACGCCGCGTCGCCGCGAGGCGTTGGTGGCGGCGCTGGACGCGTTGACCCACGGCGATGAACGGCGCCTGCCGCCGCTCGAGACGCTGCGCGACCTCTACGCCGACATCCACCCGGGAGCGCTGGCGCTCGCCGAACACCCGGTCACCGGCGTGGAGGACGCCTACCGGCGTTGCGACCCGGTGGCGGTGCGGCTCGACCTCGGCGGCCGCAACGCCGGCGAGCGCTGGTTGTCGAGCCGCTCGCTGGCCTACCTGGCGCGCCTGGACGCACAGCCTGGCGGCAAGGTCGACGCCGACTTCGCCCGCGTGTTCTGGCAGGTCGTGCGCGTGCGTTGCCTGTACTACCGCTGCGTCGTCGAGCGGCCGCTGACCGGCGGGCTGCAGTGGTTCGTGCGCTTCTACAACCGGCTGGGTCGGCTGCGCGCGCCGTTGATGTCGATCCTGCCCGAGGTCTCGTACGAGGTCGCCGGCGACCGGCACCGCATCAAGGCGCTGGAGCTGCGCTCCACCGCCGACGAGTCGCCGGTGGCCATCGCCGAACAGCTGCTGTCGCACGCGCGGTCCTGGCAACGCGTGCTGCAGCAGCAATCCGGCGCCGGCAGCGAGCCGGAGTTCGGCATCGTGTTCCACTTCGCCAAGTCGCGCGATCCCACCGGGGCCTGGGACGCGGGCGCGCCCGGCGCCTTCTGGGCCGGCACGCACGCCGAGCCCGACAAGGGCCAAGCCGACATCGAACTCGGCCGCTACGCCGGCTACTTCGCCCGGCAGTGCGGCACCGCGCGGGCGCTGGCCGAGCTGATCGAGGCCGTGCCTTCGGTGCTGTGGCTGGTGCGCGGGCTCGACATCGCGGCCGACGAGCTCGCCGTGCCGACCTGGGTGATGGCGCCGCTGTTCCGCCACGTGATCGACGCCGCCGCGCGGGCCTCGATCGGCCCGGACGCCGGGCCGCCGCTGCGCCTGACGGCCCACGTCGGCGAGGACTTCCGCCACCTGATGGAAGGCCTGCGGCGCATCTACGAGCAGGCGCACTACATCCTCGGCAACACACCGGGCCGACTCGGCCACGCGGTGGCGCTGGGCGTCGAGCCGCGCGCCTGGGCCGAGTCGGTCGGCTCGATCCTCATGCCCGCCGAGGAACGGCTGTGGGACCTGGTGTGCGAGTGGCGCCTGTGCACCAAGTACCGCATCCAGACCGAGTTCGCGGCCGCGGCGCCGGCCGGGCGCGTCGAGGCGGTGCTGAACCGCGTCGACGAGCTGTCCGAGCAGGTGTTCGGCCGGCAGGCCTACCGCATCGAGGAGCTGGCCGAGGCGCACCACGTGCTGCACCGCTTCCTGGTGCCGCCGCTGGCCGAGCGGGCGGTCGTCGACGGCCGGCGCGACGCCTTCGTCGAGGCGGCCCGGCGCATCCGGGCCTGGGCCGATCCGAGCCGGCAGATCCATGCGCCGGAGCGGGTCGGCCGACTGCTCGAGAAGTATCTCGACGACGAGGGCGTGTTCCGCCGCGGACAGGCTCTGATCGACGTGCCCATCACGGCCGACGAGGTGGCCGCGCTGACGGCCGTGCAGCACGGCCTGCGCCGCGGGCTGGCGCAGAACGGCACGGTGGTCGAGGTCAATCCCTCCAGCAACCTGCTGATCGGCGATCTGCTCGACATGCGCAACCATCCGATCCTGCGCCTCTTCCCGCCCAAGGCGGAAGCGGGCGATCCGCCGCCGGTGATGATCGCCGTCGGCTCCGACGACCCGCTGACCTTCGGCACGCGGCTCTTGCGCGAGTTCACGCTGCTGCACCAGGCGGCCTGCGCGGCCGGCTACCCGGAGGCCACGGTGCAGGACTGGCTCGACACGATCCGCCGCACCGGCATGGACGCGCGCTTCACCCGCGCCTGGCGACCCGACGCACGCACGCGCTGCGAAGCGCTGGTGCGCGACCTCGCGCGCTACCTCGCGTTGCCGCAGGGGCCGGGCTGAGCGGCGAACGCACGCGGGCGGTACGGCGCGCGATTCGGCTTTGCGCCTTGCCCGTCCCTGCAGTTCCCGGGTGTACCTCCGGGCCCGCGCCGGCCCGCCCGCCCTGGATGGGCCCGCTGCTCAACGCGTGGCCCCCATCGCCGCGCACAGCGCCTGGGCGCGGGCTTCGACCTCGCGGAGCGGCACCAGTCCGATGCCGAGCAGCAGTCCGGGCCGCCCCATCCACTCCCGATCGTGACAGAGCGTCGACAACGGCACCGCGTGGAGCCCCTGGCCAGAGAGATCCAGGGCCACCTGGGTGTCACAGGCACCTGAACGCAAGGCCACGCACAACTGCAGGCCACCGGACGGCGGGCCGGGGAAGACCCTGTCGACCCCGCAGTCGACCAGCGTGCGGTGCAGCAAGGAGAGACGCTCGCCGTATTCCGCACGCATCCGATGAATGTGGCGTCTCAGCGCCCCATCGGCCATGAAGTCGGCCATCGCCAACTGCACGTGCACGGACACGCCAAGGCCGCTGGCAGACGCGATCGTCTCGGCCAGCTCAACGTAGCGCGGCGGCACGATCAGGTAGGCCACGCGGACACCCGGGGCCAGGGACTTGGAGAAGGTGCCCACGTAATGGACGCAGCCCGAGCGGTCCAAGCCCTGCAGGCTGGCGATCGGTTGCCCTTCGATCTGGAACTCGCTGTCGTAGTCGTCTTCGATGATGGCCGCCCCATGACGGCGCGCGATGTCCAGCAGTTCCAGTCTGCGGGGTAGCGACAGCATCGTGCCCGTGGGGTGCTGGTGAGACGGCGTGAGGTAGATCAACCGTGGCTTGGACCGCAGCGCGGCCGGCCGCATCCCGTCTGCATCCACAGGGACCGGGATGACCTTCGCGCCATGGGCGCGAAGCAGCGTCCGGATGCCCGGGTAGCAGGGGTCCTCGACCCAGGCGGGATCTCCCGACCGCAGGCTGCACCGGATCGCCACGTCGAAGGCCGCCTGCGCGGAAGGCAGAACGATCACCTGCTCAGGGCGGGCAACGACGTGCCGGCTCTCGCCCACGTGCCGCACGATCTGCTCGCGAAGGCTGGGCACCCCCGTGTGGCCGACGTAGCTCAAATCGTGGCTCGCGGGGTGCCGCGCCCGCCGTGCCAGGTGGGTGGCCCACTCGCGCGCCGGGAACGCACGGATGTCGGGCAGCCCCGGACGAAACGCCCTCACGGTCACCGGCGTCGGAGGGTCATCCTGCACCCAGTGACCGAGCCGCACGGGTTGCCCGTCGTCGACAGTGGCGCCCGAACCCACGCGGCCCGGACCGCGAGCGCCAGAGCGGCGTTGACCCAGGTGAGCGGGGTTGAGCGCGGCGATCCGGGTCGACGCGCCTTGCCGGGTCTCGAGGTACCCCTCGACGCGCAGCTGATCGAGCGCTTCCACCAGCGTGCTTCGCGAAACGCCCAGCACGGCGGCCAGCTCGCGCGTCGACGGCACCGACGCGCCCGATGCCACCCGGCCCTCCGTCACCGCATCGCGCAGCTGCCGGTACAGCTGGGTGCGCAAGGGCGGCCCGTCCGCGTCGAGTTGCCATACCGCAGCGGCAAAGACGTGGGTCAACTGGTTTGCTCGAATCATGAGAACTGGTACTTTCGGTCAGGCCAATCGTAGCCAATCATGGAGCCCACTGAATACCAAGGAGACCCATTTGGATCTGACCCACTACGTGGACGAGACGCTGCGCCGCTGGCCCGGTCCGATCCCCGCCCCCGTCTTCAGTTGGTGGCCTGACTGGGCTTGCCGGTTCAGGAGTGAGGTGCGTGCGTTGATCGCCTCGGCCTTCTCCGCGCACCGTGCCCGGGCATCCAGAATGCAACGGCTGCAGCAGCTCGGGTGTCTCGACCACCGCCTGCTGAAGGACATCGGTGTGCAGCCCGGCGACTTCAGGCGCGCTGCGCGACTCGACCTCGGGCCATGGTGGCCCAACCCCTGGCGATAAGGAACCCCTCATGAACGCAAACGTCGCACCCCGCCGGCACGCCCCGATCGGAGCCCGTCTGGCGCGGGCCGCCGCACAGTCGCTCTGTCAGACCGCAGCGCGCCTGTATCGCGCTGCGCAGCGCATGGAGAGCGGCAAGTCGGCAGAGGATGAGCGCCACCATGCCCGAAGCCTGCTGGCGACCCACGGCAAGTTGGATTGATGCTGCGATGAGCCCACGTCCACAGCCCGTGCCGGCGCTCTCCGTGGTGGTCCGATCAGCCACGACCGACGACCTCGAAGCGCTGGCGCCTCTGTTCGACGCGTACAGGCAGTTCTACGGGCAGCCTGCGGACCTCGACCTGGCCCATCGATTCCTGTCCGAACGCGTGGAGCGCTCCGAGTCGCATGTCCTGCTGGCGACCACGAGGACCGGCGCCGGTGCAACGGCACTGGGCTTCGCCCAGCTCTACCCGATGCACTCGTCTGTCCAATGTCGACGCACCCTGGTGCTCAACGATCTCTATGTCGCCCCCGCCCACCGCAGGCAGGGCGTGGCGTGGGCCTTGCTCGACGGCGCCAGGCGCGTGGCAACGCAGCATGGGGCGGCGTCGATCACGCTGCAGACCGCACCCACGAACACCCGGGCCCGGAGCCTGTACGAACGCTTTGGCTTCGTACCGGACGACGGGTTCCAGACCTACCTCTTCGCACTGTCATGACGCCAAGCTCAACGATGTCGAGCCGAGGGGGCGATGCCGCGCTCGAACCCACCCTTGCTCGCCGCTTCCTGCCCGTGTGGCTGGCCGGTGTGATCGGCGTGCTGGCGCTGCTGACGCAGGAGCCTCCCGCCAAGCTCATCGAGGCCGCGCCCGCCATGCGCGAACTGCCCGACGTCGTGCTCCGCGGGCTGCTTCTCGTGAACCCTCTGGTTCTCGTCACGGTCGCGGCCGGGGTGGGCGCCGTGCTCGCCCATCGTGCGGGCCTTCGCAGTGCCCTGGCCGGCGCTGCGGCTGCACGGCGGCCTCGCCGAAGAGGTGCTCCTTCGGTGGGGGTTGATGAGCCTGTTGGTCTGGTCTGCAACTCGCCTGATTCAGGCCCTTGGCGATGCGGCCGACGAACCTCGCGATGCCTCGGTCTGGTTCGGCATCGCTGCCTCCGCGGCCATCTTCGCGGTCGCGCACCTGCCCACGCTGGGTCAGAGCGTGGAACTCACCGGACCGATCGTCGCGCGGACATTGGGCCTGAACGCCCTGGCCGGCCTTGCCTACGGCTGGTTGTTCTGGCGCCGCAGCCTGGAGTCCGCGATGCTGGCCCATGCGACCACACACGCAGGACTCGCGCTGTGGCGCGGGCTGGCCTGAACACGGAGAGGACGAGTCATGGGGCACCTGGAAGCAGACGTCGTGCGCCCACGCACCGACTTCATCGATCGCCTGCGTGTCGTGCTGACGGCGCTGGTCATCGTTCACCATGCCGCCATCACCTACGGCGGCAGCGGCGGCTGGTTCTACCGGGAGGTCACGGACGACGGGCTGCCCAGCAGCATGGCGTTGACGCTGCTCACGGCGGTCAACCAGGCGTTCTTCATGGGCATGTTCTTCCTGATCGCCGGCTACTTCACGCCGGCATCGCTGTCGAAGAAGGGCGCGGCCCGCTTCCTCGGCGAGCGGCTGGTTCGACTCGGTGTGCCAGTGCTGATCTTCGGCTTCGTGCTCGGTCCGTTGAGTGCCGCGCTGGCGGGCGCTCCTGCGGGCCAGCCCGTCGTCGGGCGCTGGGTCGAGATGATGGCCAGCGGCGTCTTCGTCATCGGGCCGCTGTGGTTCGCGCTGGCCCTGCTGATCTTCACGCTGGGTTGGGTCGCGTGGGCGATGGTGCGGAGCGCGCGGGCCGAAACCACCACCGCCCCAGACGCGGCCGTTCCCTCATGGCCGTCCTGGCTGCTGGCCGCCGTCGGGGTCGGCGCAGCTGCGCTGCTGCTGCGGCAATGGGTTCCAGTGGGGCGGTCGGTGCTCGGTCTTCAACTCGGCTACTTCGCCTCGTACACGTTCCTGTTCGCGCTGGGCTGCCACGCTGCAAGCGGTCGCTGGCTTGAACGCGTGAGCACCGCTCAAGCCAAAGGGTGGGCCGTCGTGTCGGTGCTGGCGCTGCCTGTCGTCTTCATCGCTGCGGCTCTCGGCGGTGCGCTGGAAGGCAAGCCCGTCGACTTCAACGGCGGACTCGGCCTACCCGCGATCGTGTACGCGTTCTGGGAGCCTTTCGTGGCCTGGGGAATCATCGCGTCACTGCTGTACGTGTTCCGAACACGCTTCAACCGCGCGAGTGCGCGATGGAGTCGCTGGAGCGGCCATGCCTACGGCGCCTTCATCGTCCATGCGCCCATCCTGGTTGGCATCTCGGTGCTGGCTTCAGGCTGGAACGGCCCCGTGCTGCTGAAGTTCGTGGTCGTCAGCGTGCTGGCCACCGTGCTGTCGTTCGGCATCGCGGGCTGGCTGCGCCGGCTACCCGGAGCCAATCGCATCCTGTAACCCCGGTTCGGGTCGATGGGCTGCCGTGCGGCAGCGCCTCCCCGTACCGGTCCTTCAGCGCGCCTTATGTCGGCAGCACCGCAGGGCAGCCCGAGCGCAGCCTTGCCCGCGCAGGCCGGCGAACGCCTCAGCGCAACGTCCGCCCGAAGAACGCCACGGTGCGCTCCCACGCCAGCGCTGCCAGCTTCGGGTCGTACTCCAGCACCGGCAGCAGCTTCTTCTCGCCCACCTGCGTCTCGTTGAAGAAGGCGTGCATCGCGTCGTAGCGGTGGAACTCGAACTTCACGCCCGCCGCCTTCAGCTTGGCTTCGAGCGCGTCGACGCCGGCGATCGGGAACGGCGCGTCGCGCGTGGCCCAGTGGCCGAGCAGCGGGGCCTTGATCTTCGCCGCGTCCACGTATTCGATCGGCGGGTAGCCGTACCAGATGACGCCGGCGTCCATTTCGGGCACGTGCACCGATGACAGCACGGTGAGCGCGCCGCCCATGCAGAAGCCGGTGACGCCGCACTTGGCGCTGCCGCCCGTCTTGAGGAACTGCACCGCGCCGCGCACGTCCTGCGAGGCGGCGTCGCCGAAGTTCAGGTTCGTCATCAGGTGGTGCGCCTCCTCGGCCTCGAGCGTGCTCTTGCCGCGGTACAGGTCGGGCACCAGGGCGCGGTAGCCGGCCTGGGCGAAGCGGTCGGCCACGCCGCGGATCTGGTCGTTCAGGCCCCACCACTCCTGGATGACCACGACGGCCGGGGCGCCGGCCGCGCCCGAAGCCGGCTCGGCCAGGTAGCCGTTGACGCTGCCGCCGTCGGGGCGCTGGAAGGTGACGGTCTTGCCCATGGGGTTGCTCCTGCGGGGTTGGCTCAGGCGGATTAGAGTACCGCGCGCCAGCCCCTTCACGATCAGAGGAGAACCCGATGGCCCGCTTGAACGTCAACGGCCGCGTGCGCGAGTTCGAGGCCGAGCCCGACACGCCGCTCTTGTGGGTGCTGCGCGAGCAGCTCGGCCTCACCGGCACCAAGTACGGTTGCGGCGTGGCGCAATGCGGCTCGTGCACCGTGCACGTGGACGGCGCGCCGGTGCGCAGCTGCGTGCTGCCGCTGTCGGCCGTGCAGCCGAACCAGAAGATCGTCACCATCGAGGGCCTGTCGCCCACCAGCAGCCATGCGCTGCAGAAGGCCTGGGTGCAGCTGGACGTGCCACAGTGCGGCTACTGCCAGAGCGGCATGCTGATGGCCGCCGCGGCGCTGCTCAAGGACAAGCCCAGGCCCACCGACGCCGACATCGACGCGGCCATCACCAACATCTGCCGCTGCGGCACCTACAACCGCGTGCGCGCGGCGATCAAGGTGGCCGCCGGCGACACCAAGGCCTCGAGCCTGGACATCGTGCACGTCACGCCGAGGAGCGCCTGATGGACACCACCGCCTTCGGCGACCTGAACGTCAGCCGCCGCCAGTTCATCGGCACCGCCGGCGCCGCCGGCGCCTTCGTGTTCGGCTTTCCCACGCAGGCACAGGCGCCGGGCAGCGCGCCCGAGATCACCGCCTGGGTGGTGGTGCAGCCCGACGAGCGCGTGATCATCCGCATCGCGCGCAGCGAGATGGGCCAGGGCACGCTGACCGGCCTGGCGCAGCTCGTCAACGAGGAGCTCGACGCCGACTGGAAGAACGTCACGACGGAGTACCCCACGCCGGGCCAGAACCTGGCGCGCAAGCGCGTGTGGGGCAACTTCTCCACCGGCGGCAGCCGCGGCATCCGCGACTCGCACGAGTACGTGCGCAAGGGCGGCGCCGCCGCGCGCCTGATGCTCGTGCAGGCGGCGGCCGGCGAGTGGAAGGTGCCGGCCTCCGAATGCACCGCAGCCAACGGCGTGATCACGCACGCCGCGAGCAACCGCCGCACCACCTACGGCAAGGTGGCCGCCGCCGCGGCCAAGCTGACGCCGCCGGAGAACCCGCCGCTCAAGGACCCCAAGGACTGGAAGCTCTCGGGCAAGCGCATCGCGCGCCTGGACACGGTGGACAAGGTCAACGGCAAGCAGGTCTACGGCGCCGACCTCACGCTGCCCGGCATGCTCAACGCCGCGATCAAGGACTGCCCGGTGTTCGGCGGCAAGGTCAAGAGCTTCGACGCGGCCAAGGTCAGGGGCATGCCCGGCGTCAAGCACGTGCTGCCGGTGGGCGACCGCGCCGTGGCCGTGGTCGCCGACACCTGGTGGCGCGCCAAGAAGGCGCTCGACGCGCTGCCGATCGAGTGGGACTTCGGCGCCCACGCCGGCGTGCAGCAGGCGCAGGTCGACGCCATGCTCAAGGAAGGCCTCGATGCGGCGCAGGCCGTGGTGGGCAACAGCAACGGCAATGCGCGCGAGGCCTTGGCCGGCGCGGCGCGCAAGGTCGAGGCGGTGTATGCCTACCCGCACCAGAACCACGCGACGATGGAGCCGATGAACGCCACCGCGCGCTGGACCCCCGAGCGCTGCGAGGTCTGGACGCCCACCCAGAACGGCGAGGCGGCGCTCGCCGCCACCGCCGAGGCGGCGGGCCTCAAGCCGGAGCAATGCGAGGTCTACAAGATCCACCTCGGCGGCGGCTTCGGCCGGCGCGGCGCGGTGCACGACTGGGTGCGCCAGGCGGTGGCCATCGCACGGCAGGTCCCGGGCACGCCGGTCAAGCTGCTGTGGACGCGCGAGGAGGACATGGCGCACGGCCTGTACCACCCGATCACGCAGTGCAAGCTCAGCGCCGGGCTCGACGCGCAGGGCAAGGTGCAGGCGCTGCACATGCGCATCTCGGGGCAGAGCATCCTGGCGGGCATCTTCCCGCAGAACGTGCGCGACGGGCGCGACCCGGTCGTCTTCCAGGGCCTCAACGCGGGCGGCGGCGAGGCGATGTTCGGCTACAGCGTGCCGCACCTGCTGATCGACCACGCGATGCGCAACCCGCACGTGCCGCCGGGCTTCTGGCGCGGCGTGAACCTGAACCAGAACACGCTGTACGTGGAGTGCTTCCTCGACGAGATCGCGCACGCCACCGGCCAGGATCCGCTGGCGCTGCGCCGCGAGCTGATGAAGAACCACCCCAAGCACCTGGCCGTGCTCGAGGCCGCGGCGCAGCGCGCCGGCTGGGGCAAGCCGGCGCCCGACGTCGGCGGGCAGAAGGTGTTCCGCGGCCTGGCGCAATGCCACGGCTTCGGCAGCTACGTGGCCGCCTGCGCCGAGGTGAGCGTGAGCGCCGCGGGCGAGCTGAAGATCCACCGCATCGTCGCCGCCACCGACTGCGGCCACGCCGTGAACCCGCAGCAGATCGAGGCCCAGGTCGAAGGCAGCTTCGTCTACGGCCTCACCGCCATGCTGTACGGCGAGTGCACGGTCAAGGACGGGCGCATCGAGCAGCTCAACTTCGACACCTACCCGATGATGCGGCTCAAGGAGATGCCCAAGGTCGAGACCATCGTCATGCCGAGCGGCGGCTTCTGGGGCGGCGTGGGCGAGCCGACGATCGCGGTGGCGGCGCCGGCCGTGCTCAACGCCGTCTTCGCCGCCACCGGCAAGCGCATCCGCGAGCTGCCGCTGAAGAACCAGCTCACGCGCAGGGCGTGACGGGAGGGCTGCTTGCCGCGGCGCTTTCGGTTGTGCTCGCCGCTGCGCCGGCGGGGCTGCGCGCGGGTCCGATCGCCGTGGTGGGCGACGGCATCCCCGAGCCGCTCACCGCCACGCCGGGCGACGCGGCGCGCGGGCGCGCCATCGTCGTCAGCCGCCAGATCGGGCTGTGCCTGCTGTGCCACCGCGGGCCGTTCGACCGCACGCCCGAGGAGCGCCAGCAGGGCACGCTGGCGAGCGACCTCGCCGGCGCCGGCGCCCGCTGGAGCGCGGCGCAGCTCAGGCTGCGCATCGTCGACAGCAAGCGCCTGGACCCCGACAGCATCATGCCCGCCTACCACCGCAGCGAAGGCCTGCACCGCGTGGGCCGCGCCTGGGCCGGCCGCCCGGTGCTCGACGCGCAGCAGGTGGAGGACGTCGTGGCCTTCCTGCTGACCCTGAAATGAAGCGGCGCACCCTGCTCGCCGCCGCCGGCGCCGGCAGCCTGCTGCTCGTGCGGCCCGCGCTCGCCACCCCCGAGGCGATGCGCCGCGCGCTCGCCGAGTTCGCCGGCGGCGCCGTGCTGCGCGAGGGCCGCGTGCAACTCGAGATCGCGGCGCTCGTCGAGAACGGCAACACCGTGCCGGTGACGCTGCGCATGGCGAGCCCGATGACCGCGGCCGACCACGTGCGCCGCCTGGCCCTCTTCACCGAGCGCAACCCCGATCCCGGCGTGGCCGTGTTCCACCTCGGCCCGCGCAACGGCCGCGCCGAGGTGGCCACGCGCATGCGCCTGGCCACCTCGCAGACCGTGGTGGCCGCCGCGCTGACGAGCGACGGCACCTGCTGGACGACGTCGGTCGACGTGCTCGTCACGCTGGCCGCCTGCGTGGAGCCCTGAGGCCGGCGCCATGGCCACGCGCGCCCTCGTCCACCTGCCCGCCGCCATCCGGCGCGGCGAGCCCTTCGAGGTGCGCGCGCTGATCGCGCACCCGATGGAGACGGGCCACCGCGTCGACACGCAGGGCCAGCGGCTGCCGCGCGACATCATCCGCCGCTTCGAGGCGCGCCTGGACGGCGAACTCGTCTTCGCGGCCGACCTGCACCCGTCCATCGCGGCCAACCCGTACATCGTCTTTCCGCTCGTCGTGCAAGCGGCCGGCACGCTGGCGCTGAGCTGGAGCGGCGACCGCGGCTTCGCGCACGGCGAGAGCGTGGCCTTGCAGCCGTCGTGAGAGCGCGGCTCGGCGTGGCCCTGGTGCTGGTGCTGGTGCTGGCCGGCGCCGCGGCGCAGGCCGGGCCGCGCCGTTCCGGCTTCGACGACATGAGCCCGGCCACCCAGGCCATGCAGCGCGACGACGCGGCCAACCCGGCCTGGCTGTGGCTGAAGGACGGCGAGCAGCGCTTCGCCGCCGACTGCGCGCGCTGCCACGGCGTCGAGCGCATGCGCGGCGTGGCGGCGCGCCACCCGGCTTTCGACGCCCGGCGCGGCCGGCCGCTGACGCTGGGCGAGCGCATCGGCATCTGTCAGGCGGAGAACGTCAAGGGCGCGCCGCTCGCGCCCGAGAGCGACGCGCGCCTCGCGCTCGAGAGCTACGTCGCGCACCAGTCGCGCGGCCTGCCCATCGCACCGCCGGCGGATGCGCGCCTGGCGCCGTTCCGCGAGCGCGGCGCGCGCCTCTTCGCACAGCGCTTCGGCCAGCTCGACCTGAGCTGCGCCGCCTGCCACGACCGGCGCCCCGGGCAGCGCCTGGCCGGCAGCGTGATCCCGCAGGGCCACCCCACCGGCTACCCGGTCTACCGCCTCGAGTGGCAGGGCGTGGGCAGCCTGCAGCGGCGGCTGCGCGGCTGCCTCACCGGCATCCGCGCCGAGCCGTTCGACTTCGACAGCGCCGAGATCACGGCGATCGAGCTGCACCTGATGCAGCGCGCCGCGGGCATGAAGATCGAGACGCCGGGCGTGCGGCCCTGAGGGCGGCGATCACGCCGCGCCGATCACGCCGTACAGTCGCCGGCCATGATGAAGATCTGCATCGTCGGCCTGGGCGCCATCGGCGGCGTCACCGCGGCCTGGCTGGCGCGCCTTGGCGGCGAAGTCGAACTCAGCGCACTGGCGCGCGGCGCCACGCTCGAGGCGGTGCGGCGCGACGGGCTGCGCCACGAGGACGCGGGCGGCCGCACGCCGGTGCCGCTGCGCGTGTCCGGCAGCGCCGACGCGCTCGGCCCGCAGGACCTGATCGTGCTCGCCGTGAAGGCCCCCGCGCTGAGCGCCGTGGCGCCGGCGGTGAACGCGCTCTCGGCGCCGCACACCCGCGTGCTGTGCGCGATGAACGGCGTGCCGTGGTGGTTCTTCCAGGGCCTGCCGGGGCGCGCTGCCGGGCTGCGCCTGGCCAGCGCCGACCCCGACGGTCGGCTCGACGCGCTGATCCCCGCCGAACGCGTGATCGGCGGCGTGGTGCACCTGTCGGCCACCACGCCGGCGCCGGGCGTGGTGCGGCACGTCAGCGGCAACGGCCTCATCGTCGGCAAGCCCGAGGGCGGGCGCGACGCGCAGCTCGACGGCCTGGCCGCGTTGCTCGGCCGCGCCGGCTTCGCGGTGACGACGTCCGAGCGCATCCAGCGCGACATCTGGTTCAAGCTGTGGGGCAACATGACGATGAACCCGGTGTCGGCGCTCACCGGCGCCACCGCCGACCGCGTGCTCGCCGACCCGCTCGTCGTCGGCTTCATCAGCGCCGTGATGCTGGAGGCGCAGGCCATCGGCGCGGCCATCGGCATCCCGATCGAGCAGACGCCGACGCAGCGCCACGAGGTGACGCGCAAGCTCGGCGCGTTCAAGACCTCGATGCTGCAGGACGTGGAAGCCGGGCGTCCGGTGGAGCTGGACGCGCTGGTCGGCACGGTGCGCGAGATCGGCCGCCACCTCGGGCTGGCCACGCCGAACATCGACGCTCTGTTCGGCCTGGCGCGGCTGATGGCGCGCCAGCGTGGGCTCTATCCGACGGGCTGATCAGCCGCCGGCGCGCCCCAGCGCCGCCGCACGGCCGTCACTTGGACGTCACTTGGCGAGCGACGACACCACGCCGGTGATGGCTTCCTTCAGCTTGTCCTTGGCCAGCGCCTTGCACTGCTCGGGTGTCGCGCCGGGCCGGGCGTCGAACACGGTGGCCACCTTCTCGGGCCGCCACAGCACGGCGCGCACGGTGCCGGTGCGCGGCAGCATGACCACGCGCGCGGTGACCACGCAGACGCCTTCGCGGGTGATGCCGCCTTCCACCTGGCTGAGGAAGGTCCACTTGCCCTCGGGGTAGAGCTTCCACACCTTGGCCGGGATGTTCTCCTGCAGCATGGCCTTGGCCGCGGCGTCGTCGATCAGTTGTTCGGAGGACAGGTTGAGCAGCAGCGACTTGGGTTCGCGCACCGGCTGCGCGAGTGCGTCGAAGGGGGCGCCGAACGAGGCGGCAAACGAGGCGACGACCAGGGCGGCGGCGGCCAGGGCTCGGTGGTTCATGCGACACCTGTGGTGGAGGGCTCGAAGTCGGGCGGGAGTGTACTCACAGCGTCGGGCCGGACTGCAACCGGCCCTGCAGCGCGCGCACGTCGTCCGACAGGCGCGCCGCGATCAGGCGCACGATCTCGAAGCCGAAGGCCGGGTCCTGGAAGAACAGCTGGCGGAAGGTGGTCTCGTCGATCGAGAGCACGGTCGAGGGCTCCAGGCAACGCACGGTGGCCGTGCGGCGTTGGTCGGGCGCGAAGAAGGCGATCTCGCCGAACATCTGCCCGGCCTCGATGGTGCGCCCGCCCTCGACCAGCTCGAGCCGGCCTTCGGCCAGCACGTACAGCCGGTCGGCGCGGTCGCCCTGCTTGAAGAGCACGGTGCCGGGCCTCAGGCGGCGGCGCTTCATGTACGGCTGCAGCCAGACCTTGAAGTCGGCGCCGCGGCTGCTGGCGCGCGACACGCGGCGCGTCAGGCGCTGCATCTCGAGCACGCGCCACAGGTTGATGGGCAGCAGCGCCAGGTGCAGCAGCAGCACCAGCGGCGCCGGGTGCACCAGGCCGTAGACGATGAAGCCGAGGTTGCTGCCCACCGCCAGCCAGCGCAGCGGGATGATGGTCTTCACGAAGGCGCTGACGAGGATCAGCGCCGCGGCGATCAAGGCGGCGGCCAGCGCCAGCCATTGCTGCGGGTCGGCCAGCAGGGCCTGCAGCCCGGCGCCATGGCGCGCGAGGAAGGCGTCCCAGGACAAGGTCCCTCCTGTTCCTCGGTTCGCTCGTGCTTCGGAGTATCCCGCCTGCACGGCCGGCATCGCGATTGGGGATTGCGCCAGAGCACGGCGCGGCGCGCGCCGGTTCGGGATCCGCCTTTGGGTACGATGCCCGACGGCAGCAGCATCAGGAAAGCGAGCGCAGCGCGATGTCCTCCGGCAAGATCCTCGTCGCCCAGGGCGGCGGCCCCACCGCCGTCATCAACCAGAGCCTGGCCGGCGTCGTGCTCGAGGCGCGGCGGCACCACGGCGTGCGCCTGGTCTACGGCGCGCGCCACGGCGTGCGCGGCATCGTCAACGAGGACCTGGTCGACCTGACGCGCGAGACCAGCCACAACCTCGAGCTGGTGGCCAGCACGCCGGCCAGCGCCCTGGGCAGTACGCGCGACAAGCCCGACCTCAAGTACTGCCAGGAGATCTTCAAGGTGCTCCAGGCGCATGCCATCGAGCACTTCTTCTACATCGGCGGCAACGACAGCGCCGACACGGTGCGCATCGTCGCCGAGCAGGCGGTCAAGGCCGGCTACCCGCTGCGCGCCATCCACATCCCGAAGACGATCGACAACGACCTTGTCGGCAACGACCACACGCCGGGTTTCCCGAGCGCGGCGCGCTTCGTCGCCCAGGCCTTCGCCGGCGCCAACCTCGACAACGCCGCGCTGCCCGGCGTCTACGTCGGCGTCGTGATGGGGCGCCATGCCGGCTTCCTGACCGCGGCCAGCGCTTTAGGCAAGAAGTTCCCGGACGACGGGCCGCACCTGATCTACCTGCCCGAGCGCGTGTTCGAGATCGAGCGCTTCCTCGCCGACGTGAAGGCGGTGCACGAGCGTTACGGCCGCTGCGTGATCGCGGTCAGCGAAGGCATCCACGACGCCAGCGGCCAGCCCATCGTGACCACGCTGGCCAAGGACATCGAGAAGGACGCGCACGGCAACGTGCAGCTCTCCGGCACCGGCGCGCTGGCCGACCTGCTGTGCGAGGAGATCAAGCTCAAGCTGAAGATCAAGCGCGTGCGCGGCGACACCTTCGGCTACCTGCAGCGCAGCTTCGTCGGCTGCGTCAGCGACGTCGATGCGCGCGAGGCGCGCGAGGTCGGCGAGAAGGCGGTGCAGTACGCGATGTGGGGCGACCCGCAGAACCTCGGGTCGGGTTCGGTGGCGATCCGCCGCACCGGCTTCTACTCGGTGGACTACGAGCTGCAGCCGCTCGCCGCGGTGGCCGGCAAGACGCGCGTGATGGAAGACGAGTTCATCGCCGCCTCGGGCACCGACGTGACCGACGCCTTCCGCCTGTACCTGCGGCCGCTGCTCGGCTCGGGCATGGTCGACGCCTACCGGCTGCGGCCGAACGCGGTGCCCAAGGTGCTGCACCGCGGTTGAAGGGGCGGCCGTGCACGTGGGCATCCTCACCGGCGGCGGCGACTGCCCCGGCCTCAACGCGGTGATCCGCGCCGTCACGCTGGCCCTGGTGGGCCAGTGCGGCGCGCGCGTCACCGGCATCGAACGCGGCTTCCTGGGGCTCGTCGAGCGCCGCGCGCGGCCGCTGGTGCCTTCCGACGTGGTGCACATCCTGGCCGAGGGCGGCACCATCCTCGGCACGCACAACGCCTGCGACCCCTTCCGCTGGCAGGGTGCCGACCGCTCGGCCGACGCGCTCGGCTTCGCGCGCGAGCTCGGCCTGGACGCGCTGGTGGTGATCGGCGGCGACGGCACGATGGACATCGCGCACCGCATCGGCCAGCGCGGGCTGCCGGTGGTGGGCGTGCCCAAGACCATCGACAACGACCTGCCGGCCACCGAACGCACCTTCGGCTTCGACAGCGCGGTGGCGGTGGTCGCCGAGGCGCTGGACCGCTTGGCGACCACGGCGCGCAGCCACGGCCGCGTGATGATCGTCGAGACGATGGGGCGCTACGCGGGCTGGATCGCGCTGGAGGGCGGCATGGCCGGCGGCGCCGACGTGATCCTGCTGCCCGAACTGCCGTACTCGGTGGACGCGGTGGCCGCGTTCGCCCGCGCGCGCGAGGCCGACAACGGCTACACGCTGATCTGCATCGCCGAAGGCGCGCGCGCCGAAGGACAGGGCCTGACGGTGCGCGACACGATCGCCACGAGCCCCGATCCGCTGCGCCTGGGCGGCGTGGCCCACACGCTGCAGCAGCAGCTGCAGCCGCGCCTGCAGAGCGAGGTGCGCAGCACGCTGCTCGGCCACACCCAGCGCGGCGGCACGCCCACCGCCTACGACCGCGTGCTCGCCACGCGCTTCGGCTGGGCCGCCGCGGGCCTGGTGCGCGAGGGCCGCTTCGGCCGCATGGTGGTGCTGCGCGGCGACGACATCGAAAGCGTCGAGATCGCCGAGATCGCCGGCCGCAGCCGCCCGATGCCGCTCGATCACCCGCTGCTGCGGGCGGCGCACGACACCGGGGTGATGCTCGGCAGGTGAAACAACGCCGCGCCGGGCCGCCCCGGCGCCCTTGGCGATTCGGCAGGATTCAGAAGCGAGGCAGCGTCGCCAGCGAGACCTTGCCGGCCGCCACGTCGGCCATGATGCTCGCGCGCTGCTCCCAGCCGCGCAGCTTGCCGGGGTTGAGCAGCCCGGCCGGGTCGAAGCGCATCTTGGTGGCCACCACGTCGGGGTTCACCTGGCCCTGCTTGCCGTCCTCGACGATGTAGACGTGCGGGTTGGCGATGTAGACGCCGGCATCGCGGTGGATCTGCATGATCTCGTTCAGGCGCTCGTCGCTCGCGTAGCGCACGAGCTGCAGGCCCGAGCAGTTCATCGCGCCTTCCTTGGTGCGGATGAACTCCAGGTGCACCAGCACCTCGTCGCCGAGCTGCGCGCGCAGCGCCTTGGCCTGCTGCACGTGCCGGCCGGCGTCGAAGCCGCTCTGGATGTAGGTGAGCGACTTGTCCACCTTCATCGCGTGCAGCGTGGTGTGGTTCCAGGTGTACTCGACGATGGTGCGGTTGCTCGCCTTGGTCTCGGCGGCGTTCTTGCTGAAGGTGACGCTGCCGCCGAAGTCCTTGACCAGCTGCTCGAAGCCGGCGTGCGCGAACTCGGCCACCAGCACGAAGACGGCATGGCTGCCGGGCGCCATCGTGC
>Ga0073934_10005060_pt1 | contig 20985 bp, 20 predicted proteins | sample LarsenN4metaG_FD_76834 | JGI IMG/M metagenome (GOLD analysis project Ga0073934, IMG submission 76834) | Hot spring sediment bacterial and archeal communities from British Columbia, Canada, to study Microbial Dark Matter (Phase II) - Larsen... ...
AATATCGAACGCGACGCGATTGCGAGTGTAATAATTGAACCCGAAATAATCCTGTGTCCCTTTGGCTTCGGGGATGCGGACCGTGCCAAGTGTCGTCCGCAGTATGCCGGTCGCCACTGCCATCGGAATCGCCCTATTGACGAGAGAGTCGGCATTTTTGGTCAGGAATTGGTCGAGCGGTGACCAGGAACGATGCGGCACGAGCGAGCGATAATGTGTGGCAAGCCCCACTTGCGCTTCCGGTTGAATCTGGTGGATCGCATGATAGGCAACAGCATGACTTCGCAACGTGTTGGCTAGCACTTGAACAGCGAGGCGCATACTATTCTTCCCGGGCGGGAAATTACCGCTGATCCCTCCGCCCACATATCCATTCAATACGTATCCGCTGGACTCGTTGAACGTGCACCACATCGTACAATATTCCTTCAACGCTTCCACCGTCTTGCGGACAAATTTTTCAAATAATGGGACAACTTCGGGTGTTTCCCATGAGCCGCGTTCGCTCAACCAGATCGGATCGGTGAAGTGATGCAGTGTCACCATTGGTACGATGCCGCGTTCGCGCAATCCGCGCAGCATGGCGCGGTAACGTTCCAACGCGTCTTCGTCCCACGTATCCGGCGTCGGCTGGATGCGACTCCACTCCACCGACAAGCGATGCGCGTTCTGTCCGCCCTCCGCGGCGCGGTCGAAGTCTTCGCGCCAGCGTCCGCCCCACCAATCACATGCGAGACCAGACGTCCCGTCGGTATGACCGGCTTGTTCCCATGCCCACCATTGATTGTTCGTGTTATTGCCTTCCACTTGATGCGCGGCGGTCGCCGTCCCCCATAAAAATCCGCGCGGGAAATGATAGGTTGCTTGAGGCATGCGTTTCTCCATTAACTGTAGGGGCGCAATATATTGCGCCCCTATGGGTTTCGTGACATATACGCCAGATACAACGCGACGGAACCCGCGACCGCCGCATTCAGCGATTCGACCTGCCCGCGCATCGGAAGTTTCAACACGATGTCGCATTTCGCGCGCGTGAGTTGACGGATGCCCTCACCCTCGCTTCCGACCACGAGTGCGGTTGCTCCCGTGAGGTGACGCGTTGTCTTCGCCCCGACAGTTTCCCCATCCTGATCGAGTCCCACAACCCAGACATTCTCCTCTTTGAGCGCATCGATCGCCTGCGCGAGATTCATGCGCGTGATGAGCATGTGCTCGCTCGCGCCCGATGACGCATTGACCACCGCAGGCGTGACCTCCACCGTGTGCGCCAATGGAATGACGATGCCATGCACACCAACCGCCTCCGCCGTGCGGATCAGCGCGCCGAAGTTCTGCGGGTCGTTCAACGAATCGAGCAATAACACAAACGGAGGTTCACTCTTCTTGCGCGCGTTCTCCAGAATATCGAGCAGATCAGCATACGGATATCCGCTCACTTCCGCAACGATTCCCTGATTGTTCTCGTGGATCTTATCGAGGCTTGGGCGTTTTGATTTAACGACTTGAACCTTTCGCTGTGCAACCAAATCCATGACCTCGGCAAGCCTGCCTTTGATCTGCACATTGTCGGCGAGTTCAATCTTGAACACCTCGCGTCGTTTGGCGCGCAGGGTTTCATAGACTGCATTGCGGGAGTAGATGAATTCTTTCATGTTCCCCGATTGTACCGTAGGGGCAGGTCTTCGACCTGCCCCTACGTCTCCAATTTTTCATACGACATGATCAACTCATACGCGCTTGCCTTGACGTAGTACACGCGAAATTTCTCCCCTTCCTTGAACGTGTGGCTCATGTCATCCGTGAAGCCGAAGCGTTTTCTGCCCACGTATACGTAATAACTGGTGAACCCGGCGTTCGAACTGTATTCCTGATCGAGGTGAACCTCTCCCTCCGCAACCTGTATTTGGGCATTGAGCAGTTTATTGGAAGCCCAGCGCGCCAACAGGATGACGAAGATCAGGACCAGCGCTATCACAATAACGATGGCAGGGAAGACCAACAAATTCAAGGGGTTGGAAAATAATGCCGCGCGAGTATCTTCATTTTGCAGGTACAAGGCAAGGATGAGACACATCCCGAAAATCATAAACCCGACGATGACGTACACGCTCGTCATCGAAGAGGCGCGGACGCCGCGCGCGGTCATTCGCAGCATATCCCTTTGGCGCGTGCTGAGGAGTCCCTGTTTGTTTAGATGAAGTTCTTCGGGAGTAAAGTCAAACGTGTTCATTCCTCCACCCTCACCTCGGTAATCCGGTCCAATCGAAAACTCCGCTCGTCGTTCCGTAAATGACAATACGCCTGCAAATAGACGTAATCCTTCAGACCCATCACCTGCTTCGGTGTGATCCAGCGTTCGGTTTCTTCACCGTCGCCATCCACGTAACGGATGAACATACGCTTGTTACTGTAGATCGCCTCGCCCAGTTCGGTCGGCAGTTCGATGCCTTCGTTGGGCCACGCGGGCGAATTGTAAATGCCGATGTATTCATCGAGCGGCTTGTTGAACTCCTTCATCTGTTCCATCATCGCAAAGAAGATTCCCCGCGCCGCCAGCGCCCCTTCCAGCGCGCGGTGTTTCATCGTCACCGGCAAATGGAACGAGTCCGCGATGAATTGCAGACTGTACGACGGCATCTCGTAATATTGCCGCGCCAGCATCAACGTGTCGATCAAGTTCGGGATCTGGATGTCGCGTCCGAGCCGCTTGAACTCGCTATCAAGAAATTGCAAATCGAACTTCGCGTTGTGACAGACAACCACCGCTTCATCCACCAAATCGACGATTGATTCAGCCACCTCAGCGAAGCGCGGCGCCTCAGCCAGTTCTTCGTCCCTCAAGCCGTTGGTACTCATCGCCCCCACCGAAAGCGGACGTTCGGGATTCACCAGCGTTTGGTATTGCTCCTTGATACGCTTCCCTTCCGTGACGACGATCCCCACCTCACACACGCGGTCGCCAAACCACGCGGAAAGTCCGGTGGTTTCAAGATCAAGAAAAGCGAAACGTGCGGAGGCGAGATCGAACATATCGTGAGAAACACCGAAGGTGTGAAATGATTATAGATGGCGGAATGTTTGGTTTTGAACCCCGAAGGGGTGTCATGTACTATACAAAAATATGTCATCCCTTCGGGATTTTTAGATTTGTAACCGTCGTTCTACAATCATCACATCCCTTCGGGATTGGTTAATTCTAAACCGAAAATGACCTTCCCGCCTGATACATTTCCACACCGCCATTACGATACAACACCACCTCCCCCGCGCCGTAGACGTTCCACATCCCATTCTCGCCGTCGTTCAACATGCCAGTCTGCTCGTCAATGCCGAGCAATGTGACATGTGGGATTTGTTTTAATAAGCGCGGCGCCCAACCTTTGCCGAACGTGTTGTGATGCGGCAGGACAAGCGAATTTGGAACAAGATTCAACCCCTCATGGATCTTCCCCTCGTAGGGGTCAAAATAATACTCACACATCACCATCGCCCCCGCGCTCGACCCCGCGATCACCGCACCGTATTGATAAGCCTCAAGTGAGGCTTTCCACGCGAGGCTGTCCTTCAACGTCTCGCCGAGATAATGCGTGAAACCACCGAGCATGTAAATCAACTTCGCTTCCCGCAGGGATTTGGCTACCGTCTCATCGTTTGCGCTTGCTTCATCAATTAATGGAACCGAAATAACATTTTTCGCGCCGAGCGACTTGAACCAGTGGACGCCGTTACCTCCCGCGCGAAGGTGATTCCGGTCCGGCGCGGCAGCCGCAGGGATGATGCGAAGCGGGGCGTCGAATCCGCCGGCGAGTTCGAGCGCGCGCAGGTCCGGGTCGCGCATCCGCCCTCCGAATTCCGATCCGCCTTCGAGGAGTAAAAAGCCCATTCTGAAATCATACCGCTTTTCTCATAAATCGCGGGGCTTTCGTCACCAGTCATGGGCAAAACCCAGATTTCGGGCTTTATCCTTTACGCGGCACGTGGCATCTTCTTTCAGAATTGTATACAAGTGAAGCGCGGGTCGGCTGTATAATTAATCCACAAAGGAGAGATACGCCGTGCCAAAGCCAAAGGCTGGGGATCATTTCGACAGTCTCTTTGAATACGCTCCCATCTCGCTTTGGGAGGAGGATTATAGCGGGATAAAAAAGTTCTTCGACAAATTGCGCGCAAGCGGGGTCACAAATCTGGATACTTTTCTGAATGGGCATCCTGAAGAAATCGATCACTCTCTTTCGCTTATTAAAGTAACTCACGTCAACCGCGAAACGCTGAACATGTTCGGCGCAAAGTCCGAAAAGGAATTGCTCGCCAACCTGAATAAAATTTTCCGCGACGAGATGCGCGCGCACTGGCGCACGGAGTTGCTGGCATTGTGGAACGGCGAGGTCAGCTGGTCAGGTGACGGGGTCAACTATCGACTGGATGGCGAAGCGCTTCACATCCGTTTGCACTGGCGCATTTTGCCCGAGTGCGAATCCAATTGGGAATGCGTGCTGGTGGCTATCGAGAATATCACCGCGTTGAAAAAAGCCGAGGAGCGTTTCCATAATTTATTCGAGCACGCGCCCATCTCGTTATGGGAGGAAAATTATTCGGCGATCAAACGGGAATTCGACTCTCTGCGTGCCCAGGGCGTGACCGACCTTCGTGCGCATCTCGCTTCGCACCCCGAGGCTGTGGACCGCTTCATGGGCATGATCCGCGTCCTCGAGGTGAACCGAAAAACGCTTAGTTTGTTCGAGGCGATGGATAAAGAATCCCTGCTTGCAAATCTCGGCAAAATTTTCCGCGATGAAATGGGCGAGCATTTCAAGAATGAACTGGTGGATATGTGGGAGGGCAAAACCTACTACGAGCGCGAGGGGATCAATTATTCACTGACCGGGGAGCCGGTGAACGTACACCTGCACTGGACGCTGATGCCCGGGCATGAAAAGGATTTCGATTGGGTGCTGGTGGCGCTGCAGGATGTTACCGCACGCAAAAAAGCGGAAGAATACCTGCGCTATCTCGGAACACACGATGTGATGACCGGTTTGTATAACCGCGCCTTCTTTGAAGAGACCTTGCAGGACCTCGAAGCGAACCGCAAAGACCCGGTCAGTTTCGTCATTGTGGATTTGAACGGCTTGAAACAGACGAACGATTCGTTCGGTCACAGCGCCGGGGATAAATTGATCCGCCGCGCGGCGGAGGTGTTGAAAGCCAGCCTCGAGGAGGGTCACATCGCGGCGCGCATTGGCGGCGACGAATTCATCCTCATCATGCCCGATTCGAACGAGCCGAAGGTTAGAGAAATGGTCGAGCGCGTGGAATCGCTGGTCACCATGAACAACAAGTATTACCGGGAACCTGAGTTGAGTCTCTCGATGGGTGCATCCACCAGCGCGCCGGGGTTTTCATTATCGAAGTTCATCAGCCTGGCAGACGATGCCATGTATCAAAGCAAGGGGTCTTACCACCGCAGACGCAGGGGCGATACTTAAACGTGCGGTTTGTACTCGTCGAACGGAATGCCGTTCCGATGATTTGCCAACGCCTGCCGCACATACGGGACAGTATTCGGCGGCAAGGCATCCATCTCCACCCAGCGTACTTCATCGCATTTTTCAGGCTCGGCGTTGAACGGCTCGCCCTCCCATGTATCGACCGTGAAAAAGAAATCCACGCGCTCATCGTCTTCGATGCGATGCATGACCGTTGAGAAGACCAGATCTCCCGCATCAATTCGGACGCCGACCTCTTCCTCCCCTTCGCGGACTCCCGCATCCCTGACCGTTTCTCCGCCATCCAAATGCCCGGCAGGGACGCTGTATTCGCCATCCCGAAACCCCGTGTTGAATCGGCGCAGTAACAGAATTTGATTCTCACGAAAGAAAAACAAATGCACTGTGGCTGGAAAACGGGCGCGCGTCATTGAAAGTATTTCTCCCAAACCCCTTTCTTTTCCGCTTCGGGAATGAACGAGGCTTCATACGCGTTGCGGTTGCACACAGCGATATCCTCGAGGCTCATGCCGAGAATTTCGTGCGCAATGCGATATTCGTTATTGAGATTCGTTTCCAGCACTTCGGGGTCGTCTGAGTTGATCGTCACTTTCACGCCAAGATCGAACAGCTTCTTCAGCGGATGTTCTTCAATGGTGCGAACCGAATTGGTGAGGTAATTACTCCATGGGTTGACCTCGAGGGTAATGTCGCGTTCTTTGATGAGTTCCACAACCTTCATATCTTCGATCGAATGTATGCCATGACCGATGCGGTCGGGGTCGGTTAACTCGATCACCTCCTTCACGAATGAAGCAGGCGTATCTTCGCCTGTATGGATGGTCAATTTCAATCCCGCCTTTTTGGCTTTCATGATCGAGGGGACGAATTCTCGAAGCGGGAAATCCCGTTCGCTGTCGGCGAGGTCAATGGCGGGGATGTGTTTCCTATGACGAATCGCCCAATCCACGGTTTTGACACAGGATTCAGGTCCCCTGCTTCGTGAGGTGATGGCGATGTAGCAGATCGCCATATCGAATTCTTTTTCGGCGCGGGCTTTGGCGCGGAGCAGTCCCTCGAGGCAGGCGTCCCAATCGAGGTTGTGACCATGGAACGCCCAGTCCGGTGAGAAACGCACTTCAAATAATCTGATGTTTTGTTTGGCTGAATCTTCGAACAATTCCCATGCGATCCGCTCGACGATTTTCGGCGAGGTGATGCTGTTCTGGAATATGCCAAACGCCTTCAATACGGTTTCCAGGTCGCGCAGTTGATCGTAGACCTTCACGTGCTTATCCAATTCGCTGGCTTCATACGAAGGCAGTCTCAAGTTGTACTCTTGGGCAATATCAATGATCGTCTGCGTGCGAATCGCGCCTTCGAGGTGGATATGGATTTCAGTTTTGGGGATGCTGTTATATTTCGGGTCGAAGTTTTTCATGGGAAAACCCTTTTACCACGAAGGACACGAAGTACACAAAGTGGAAAGGCATTAAGCCTTAAGTCTTTCAACCTTCGTGACCGTAGTGTCCTTTGTGTTTAGAAAAGTGACGTCTATTTTACTCCGTCGCCATTTTCAACGCGGCGTGGAGCAACACATTCGCGCCGTTCACACAGTCATCCCATTCCGTGAATTCGCGCGGCGAGTGGCTGGCTCCATCAACTGACGGCACAAATATCATGCCAACGGGGCACAAATCTGCCAACGATTGCGCGTCGTGCCCTGCGCCGGAGGTCAGCGGCGTGTGAGTTAATCCCAGATCATCACAAGCAGAGGCAAACACGTTTTGTGCAACATCGCTCATCGGTGTTGGTGAGTGCTTACCGAGAAATTCGATTTTCAATTCCAAACCAAACCTCGACGCCTGTTCTTTTGCCAATGCGATCAACGCGGCATCCATGTTGTCGAAATCTGTTTGCGTAGGTGAACGAAACTCGAGCGCCACATCCACGCACGCAGGGACGATGTTGAACGCGCCGGGCGAAAAGTCCATTTTGCCGGTGTTCACCACACCGCCGGGGAATTTTGTCATCACCAGTTCGCGCGCGGCAAGTGCGAACGCGCCCGCACCGAGCGATGCATCAAGGCGGTCTTCCATCGTCGCGGTGCCTGCGTGATCGGCGCGTCCGAGGAACGATAAGCGATATGACCCAATGCCAACGATCGCCGACACAATGCCGATATTGATTCCTGCGCGTTCGAGTCGCTTGCCCTGCTCGATGTGTAATTCCAAATATCCGGCGAACGACTCCTTCGGTCGCGCCGCGCTCAACATGGATTCGTCGGACAAGCCCGCGCGCTGCATGCCTTCGACCAAATTTTCGCGTCCGCCGCGCGGGGCGAGCAAATCGTTTTGCGTGAGATGACCTGATATCGCCGCGCTCCCCAGCAGACCAACCAATGTCCCTTCTTCGTCGGTGAAATCCATCGCTTCAAGATTCACCTTGAGGCTGATGCCGCTTTCGCGAATCGTTTTCAACACTTCGAGCGCGGCGACCACGCCAAGCGCGCCGTCGAAACGCCCGCCGTTGGGTACGGAGTCGAGGTGGGAGCCGAGGATCAACGTTCGCAAATTTGAAGATTGGAAAGTTAGCAAGGCTGAATGATTCCCTGCCCCGTCAGTGCGGAATTCGAAGCTTGAGCGCTCGATCTCGTTGCGGAGCCATTTGCGCGCCGCGAGATGCGCATCGCTGAGTGATGGACGATTCACGCCGCCATCCCCCGTCGCGCCGATGGTGGCGAGTCGGGTGAAGGAATCAAGCATACGGTCCGGATCGACGCGCAGGGTTTTCGTCATGAGGATTCTCCAGAGTAAGATATCGAGCGGGAGTCCAGTCTATTCGCTGTATTTTATCCGAAAGGCAGTTATGGATTTCAAATTGACGATCTTCTCCGATTACATCTGACCGTGGTGCTACGTCGGCCAGGGTGTGGTCGAGAGGTTGAAAGAAGAATATCAAGTGGACGTGGAATGGCGTCCGTTCTATTTGTATTTCGATACGCCGCCTGAAGGACGCGACTTGCCCGAACATGTGAAGCGCGCCCGCGCCAACGGCTCGGAGGAGCGACTCCGTTCGATAGCGGATGTGTATGGTATGCCGTTTAAATCCATCGAAAGAATTTACAACACGCGCCTTGCACATGAAGCGACGGAATACGCGCTCGAACACGGCAAGGGCAACGAATTTCACAAGATCCTTTTTCGCAAAGTATATGCGGAGGGAAATGACCCAAGCGATTGGAATGTGCTCCGCTCTGCAGCAGACGAAGCGGGTCTGGACGCGGACGAGATGCAACGCGAGGTCGAAAGCGAAACATACACCGCTACAGTGGTCGACCGGGTGCGATGGGCGTATCAGATCGGCGTGACCGGTGTGCCGACATATGTGATCAACAATCGCTACGCGATTGTCGGCGCGCAGCCGTATGAAGTTTTCAAGAACGCACTAGAACAGATATTGAATCAAAAGGGCTGACCGCGTGTGGGTCAGCCCTTTTGAGTTCGTGCTGTAATTATTGTGCGTTGGATCGGTGAACCCGCTTGCACACGCGGATGGAGACGCGGTGCCCGTCGCGCCAGATGACCTTGGTACGGCACACGATCGCGCTGGTCGCGGTCAGCACGGCTGACGCGCCATCGGTCGCCGTGAGGCTCACAGCCTGCGGCGCTGAATCGGTGAGAGCGTACGCAGGCGCGGCGGGTATCGCCGCAGCGACGAGCGCGGCGATCACGGCAAGGCTGAACAACAGGTGGGATAGTTTGATGGTTTTCATTTGCACGATCCTCCTTGAATCGTTAGCCGCATTGTAGAATGCAGGAGTAATCGGCGAATGACTTGCCGGTAAAAAGGTTGTAAAAATTACAGGGGAGGAGATAACGGCTCGCGCGGCACAGACCGCAGGTCAATTTCAATGGCAGACAGCAATAATTGGATTCCCAACAACACTGAAAGAGTCGGGAGCATTACTGTGCCGGTGGGGGCAGTGACGCCGTGTTGCACCGCGTATTCGATCCATTTATCGATGCCGAAGGTCAGGCCGAACGCCAGTAACGGGAATCCCACCAGAATATAAATGCTCGCCATGTTGAAATCATAAATGTAGTTTTTTAAAACGAGTCGTTTGATGACGGTGCCGAACAACTTGGGAGGGAACTGGAACAGGATACGATGAATCAGCATGTTCGAGACCTCGCTCTGGTAACGCGCGGGCATGGGCACATCCCTGACAACCGCGCCGATGAGGTACAAGTTTGCCAGCATCGAGGTCTCGAAATAATACGAACGATCAATTCGCTCCAACGGCAATTGTGCCAGCACTTCGGATCGAATCGCGACGAAACCGTTCGTCGGGTCGAAGAGATTCCAATAGCCGGTGGCGGCTTTCGAGAGGAATGCCAACCCCATATTTCCGATGCGACGGACAAGGGGCATTTGCTGAAGCGACACGAAATCCCGGAACCGATTGCCCTTGGTGTAATCCGCCTGACCGAGAATTAACGGCGTAATCAATTCAGACATACGCGATGTATCCATCTGCCCGTCGCCATCCACTTTGACGACGATCTGCGCGCCGAGTTCGAGGGCTTTGCGGAAACCGGTCACCATCGCGCCGCCCACGCCACTATTGGAAGAGTGACGGATCAGCGTAATCCGTTTGTCCTTTTTGGCTGAGGCGGCAACGATATCAGACGTTGAATCAGGCGAGGCATCGTCCACCACAATGATGTATTTGATGTGTTTCGGGATCCCGGTGAGAACAGCTTGAATCTCCCTCTCTACGCGGTAGCAGGGAACCACAACGGCGATGTTGTATTTCTGAAAGTTGGGAGTGGGAGGCATTTAACGTTGACTACGCGTTTAAGGCAAAATTCAAGTAAGGCTGGAAAGATTCTTTGCCGCGAATTACGCGAATTTCACGAATCGATAAACAATTCGCGCGAATTTGTGAAATTCGTGGCTGAGGGTTTTGCATTATTTGCCATGAAATTCACTCCACCGAAATGATAAAGTGATAATACGACTGCCCGCCCTCCTGCACTTCAATAACCTGCTCGCGGTATTTCTTGCGCATCACGTCCGCGATGCGGTTGGCTTCCGCGCGGGACAACTCGTGCCCGTAATAGAATGTGATGAGTTCGTGCTCCGCCGCCTTCGCGCGTTCGAGGAACAAGTTGCAACCTTCTTCAATAGTGTTTGCCGAGGCAACCAATTTCCCATCCAGAAGGGCAATGACCTGCCCTTCCTTCACATTCACGCCGTCGATCTCCACATTGCGGACTGCGATAGTGATCTCGCCGGTCTGCACACTGCCGAGTGCTTTGATCATTTTCTCGGAGACCGCATCAAGCTCCCCGTCAGGTTGAAGCGCAAGCATGGCGGCGAGTCCCTGCGGGACAGTGCGGCTCGGCACGACTACCACCTGCTTCACCGTCACCTCCTTCGCCTGGTTCGCCGCCATGACGATGTTCTTGTTGTTCGGCAGGATGATGACCTTGTCGGTTGGCAGGTTTTCGAACGAGGCTAAGATATCCTGCGTGGAAGGGTTCTTCGTCTGCCCGCCTTCCACCGTTGCCGCTGCGCCAAGGCTGGCGAAGATGCGACTCAAACCCGCGCCCGGCGAAACCACCACCACCGCGATCTGCCCCGGCTCGACCTTGGCGAAGGAGATCGCGTTGGATTTGCTTTTTTGAATGTCGTCCATTTGCGCGAGCAGATTTTCCATCGCGACCTTGGTAATGGTGCCAAGCCCCATGATGTAGTCGATCGGCTCGTAACGTTTTTCCAGCGGCACGTGGATGTGCATGCGATACATGCCTTCACCCTCACCCACCTGAATCGATGTACCCATTTCTTCGAGCCGTCCATAGAATTTTTGCAAGTCGAAGTTTTGCGGCGGCAGAAAATCCACGACCACTTCGTAATCCTGACCCTCTTCCACTTCTTCCAACGCACCTTCGAGGTTCATCGCAGAAAGCGGCTGCACGCTCATGATCGGTGTTTCCAGCGATTCGCCGTAGATGTGTCGCAACATGCCTTCAAGAATAAAGAACAAGCCTTTACCGCCTGAATCGACCACGCCAGCCTGTTTGAGAAGAGGCAGGAGGTCCGGAGTCCGTTGGACGGCTTCATCTGCGGCTCTCACGGCAACTTCGAATATGGTGATCGCATCGCTCGTGGACTGGAGAGCGGCTTCCGTTGCGTCAGCCACACCGCGTATGACAGTGAGAATCGTCCCCTCCACCGGCTTGACCACGCCTTTGTACGCGGTATCGCGCGCTTCAGCAAACGCTTTGACCAGAGACTCGCCATCGAGCGTTTCACGGTCGTGCACGGCGCGCGCAAACCCGCGCCAGATCTGTGAAAGGATGACGCCTGAATTTCCGCGCGCACCCATCAACGCGCCTTTCGCCACCGCCGCCGCCATATCGCCCACCCTGCGGTGACCGAAGTCCTTGATCTCGTTCCATGCCGACTGCATCGTCAACACCATGTTCGTGCCGGTATCCCCATCCGGAACGGGGAAAACGTTCAACGCGTTGACGGTCTGCTGGTTGACGCGCAGCCACGCCAGACCCGATTCCACCAGCCGCTTCATGGATTGTCCATTGATGGTCTTTTTACGCAGTTTTTCCAAGCGCTCGGTATCCACAGCCATGCCGGTTTTCTCCTCGTTAGTCGGTATTGCTCACGCGTAGTCCCGCCACGTGGACGTTCACACTATTCACCTTCAAGCCGAGCGCCTTTTCCACATGGAAGCGGACCGTGTTCGAGACGCTTTCCGCCACACTGTTGATGCGTGTGCCATACTCGATGATGACGTGAATCTCGATATCGATCTCCTCGCCGTTGTATTTCACCGTGATTCCGCGCGAAGGGTCGCGAGTAATGGATTTCACCAATCCATCCGCAAGGTTGCGCGGCGTCAGCCCCACCACGCCGTAGGATTCCAGCGTCGCCTGGTGGGCGATCGTTGCCACCGCATTCGGGGATATATGGATGCCTCCCAACGTTGTCGAATCTTCGCCCATGGGTTCTCCTCTTCCAGCGTGTCATTCTGAGCGAAGAATCTCCTAACGACTGGTGGAGACTCTTCGCCGCTGGGTTTCGATACGGGCTTCGCCCTACTCAACCAGCGGCTCAGAGTGACACAGACTTCTTCTATTTTAACATCTTGCCTGCCATTAAGTCACGTGGTAAAATGCCGTGCCTTCAACAAGGGCAAACGTGTTGGAATTATAGCAAGGAAAGGATACAGCAAGTCATGGCTAAGTGTGCAAATTGCGGCAAGTCTACGGCATTCGGGCATAATCGCTCGTTTTCCCAGCGCGCCACCAATCGAAAGTTCAAGCCAAACCTTCAGAAGACGATCGTGATGGAAAAGGGACAGGTCGTCCACAAGGTGATGTGCACCAAGTGCATCAAGGCGATGGGCAAGTCTGTCGCGTAAGGACTCATTTCACGCAACAAGGATCACGGCCGCGAAGCGAGCCGTGATTTTTGTTTTAAGCGCGCATTGTACTTTGCAAAGCCTTGATTCCCGCTGTTGCACCATTGGGATGTTTGAACACCGCCGTCGCCGCGACAAACGCTGTTGCACCTGCCACCAACATCTTTGGCAACGTTTCGGTGTCAATACCACCGTCCACTTCGAGCCACGCAGAGGAGTTGAGCGCGTCCAACTTATTGCGGATGTCTCCCGCCTTCTCAACCGTTGACGAAATAAATTTCTGACCCGAATACCCGGGGTTCACGCTCATCACCAACACCAAATCTACTTCATCAAGAATAGAATCGATCGCGGCGGATGGCGTACCGGGGTTCAACGCGACTCCCGCTTTGCACCCCAACGATTTGATCTGCTGGAGTGTGCGGTGGATGTGAGGACAAGCCTCAACATGCACCGTGATGTTGCTGGCTCCGGCTTTTGCAAACGCTTCGATGTGACGTTCGGGTTTTTCGATCATCAAATGCACGTCGAGCGGAAGTTTGGTGACGCGCCTGCACGCCTCCACAATGAACGGTCCCATCGTAATGTTCGGCACGAAATGACCGTCCATCACATCCACATGAATCCAATCCGCGCCGGCGGATTCGCACTCGGTGAGTTCTTCGCCAAGCCGCGTAAAATCTGCGGAGAGAATCGAAGGAGCGAGAATCAATTGGTTAGCGCGGGTTGTAGACAAAGTAGATGTAGATCCAAAAGGGAATCAGCCCGCCGACTGTGATGAGGGCGAGCAAACCAAGGCCGATGGTCGCCCAGTCAATTTGTGAGGATGGATAAGAAGCCGGAGGTGTGTAGGCAGGTTGAGGCGCCGCTTGAACCGTCTCAACGAAGGATGGTGGCGGTTCGGGTTGTTGGTAGGTTGTCACAGCTTCGGGGGTCAGATTCAACGCGGGAGCAGGCGGAGTCTCGCGTTGAGTCCCGAATTTGAGGAGCACGCGCCCAAGTTGGTCGGCGGTGCGATAGCGTGCGGATGGTTCCTTCGACAGGACCTTCATTACGATCTGTTCGAGCGCGGGTGGAACATCGGGAATGTATTCGCTGACGGGGATGGGCTGGTCTTCGAGGTGCATGCGCGCTAGTTCTTCACTGGTGGGGGCATTGAAAGGAAGCGCGCCGGTGAGTACTTCGTAGAGTACGACGCCCAGCGAGTATACGTCGGACGCCGGCGAGGGCGGTTCACCCACGGCTTGCTCCGGCGAAAAATATTGCGGCGATCCCCAGACCACGTCGGCGCGTTCGTCCGGCTGGATGGTGGAGAGAGCACGCGCGATGCCAAAATCGGTGACTTTGAGGCGGCTATCCGGTGTGACGATCATGTTGTGCGGCTTCACATCGCAGTGTACGAGCCCGGCGCGGTGGGCATATCCGATGCCGGCACAGGCTTGTACAATGAGGGGAATGGCTTCCTCGACGCTGAATCGACCACGCTGGCGAAGGATGGTCTTGAGGTCTTTGCCGGGCAGGTATTCCATGACGATGAACAACTGACCGAAATCGAAACCGAAATCATGCACGGTGACAATGTTCGGATGTGAGAGGTTCGCGGCAGCGCGCGCTTCCATTTTGAACCGTTCCTGAAACGACGGATCCTTGGAATAATTTTCGTGCAACACCTTGATCGCGACGTACCGTTCGAGCATCAGGTCACGCGCGCGAAACACGTTCGACATGCCCCCCGTGCCGAGTGGTTCGAGTAGTTGGTAGCGTTTGTTGAGAAGTGTGCCGGATTCCATGGTCGAAAAGATTATATCATCTTGAATTCAATCAAAAGCCCCCGCGAATCGCGAGGGCTTGGTTTTGAAGTGCGGATTCAAATGAACGCGTTAGACGTACTTTTCTCGCAACACGGAGGAGATGTAATCCATGGTGGCGACAACGATCGCGATGGCGAGCATTTGTGCGCTGGCATCGCGGTAGTTCAGCAAGTTGATGTTTTGCTGTAACAAGAAGCCGATCCCGCCGCCGCCGACAAAACCGATGATGGTGGACATGCGCACATTGATGTCCCAGCGGTACATGGTGTAGGAAATGTACGGCGGGACGATCTGCGGAACGACCGCGTAGACAATCGTCTGCAAGCGGTTCGCACCAGTGGCTTGCACAGCCTCCAGCGGACCAGCCATGATGCTCTCCACCTGTTCGGAATACAATTTGGCAAGCGAGGCGATGGTATGGAGCGCCAGCGCCAGTGACCCGGCGAACGGACCAATGCCGACCCACACAACGAAGACGATCGCCATGACCAGCGCTTCAACGGAACGAAGCGCGTTGAAAATGGTGCGAGAAACGTAATAAAGGGTCAGTCCGCTTGGGACAGGCTCAGTTGATTTATAACGCAGGCTGGCAAGAAGCCCAAGAATGGCGCCGATTCCACCTGCATAGAGATAGTAAAGGTTGATATCCTTGAACAGGTAGAACCAGTTGATGATCGCCATCAGCATGATCGCGAGCGCGGCACCCGCTACGATCGCGAGAATCACATGTGCCGCACTCGAGAGCGAATCCTTGCGGCGGCTGAGCGCTTCGCCCCACCGACCGGCAAAGCTGTTGAAAACACCGGCAACCGCGAGGGCAACAAGAACCCGGACAATCGTGTTCAGGATATCTCCGAGATCGCGGATGAACCGGCCAAGAAACCCAAAGTTGCCCAATGCAGCATCCAACGCGTTTCCCCACGTAAGCATCAGGGAGGAAAGCAGGTATAAGAATATGATGAAAATAAAAGCGGCAACGATCATGACGGCAACGCGAAGAATTCGAGTGTTCGTTTCCGGTGGTTTTGTTTCCTGTTGCGGTAATGCCCAACGGAGACCGAACCAGACCAGTATGGGGGAAAGAACCGTGCCCGATACGGTCATCATCATGTTTCCCGTCAGCGCCTGACTAACTTGATAGGACCAGCCTGCCAACTGCAGTCCTAGGAAGAGTCCTACCGGGATCAACAGAATGGAGAGGGATACTCCCAGCAATGAACTGGTCACATCTTTCATCAGGTTTCGTGCGGCAAAGAAACTTAACGGAATGGCAATAATCACCCCAAGAGTTGTAGCGAGCAGGGCTAGAAATACGGTTTCGATGATCTTGTCCCACGTATCGTAGGCGGTTCGCGTCAAATGAGGGGAACCAATATTGCGTCGGGTAATGGCGACGATCTCATGCGCGTCTTCACTGGGACGATTGGGCAACAGGACTTCGGCTTGGAAATTGCCAAAGCGATCGATCTCGATACTTTCGAGTTGCAGATTAACCCCACTTTCAAAAGGAACAAGGTTCAGCGGACCGCGGGTGAGCGGCTCAAAGTTGTATCCCTGCACTTGAACTCTTGTGCGCGGGTCGCTACAGGCGGGCGTAACGACCATGTAGGGTTGCGTGGTGTCGACAATGGGTTCGGGTGTGAAGCCTGCTTCCGGGCAGGGAATCATGATCGGAACGCGTACGACGAATTCTTCTTTTTCATATTCGATGATGTTGGGTCTGGCAAGCGCGCGCAAAATGCGAAATAGCTGTTCGCGGCGGTTTTCAGATTTGGTCTCGGCAAGGTTGACCTTGGTGACTTGAAAGCCGTAGGCATAGACCACGAGCGCGAACAATACGAAGAGACCAACTTTGAGGGAACGAAACTTATCGGGCTTCCTGTTTTTCATCGGCGCCTCATCATCCTACACGCTCTGCATCGCGGCCGTAAATGTCCTTGAATTTGGCATCATCAATATCCTTGGGCGGACCATCGAACATGAGCGTCCCCTGGTTGAGTGCCACCACACGATCAGCGTAACGATGCACAAGGTCGAGGAAGTGCAGACTACACAACACGGTCATGCCATCTTCTTTGTTTATTTTTTCAAGATATTGCATGATGCTATGCGCCAGAACCGGATCCAAACTTGCGACCGGCTCGTCGGCAAGGATCATCTCCGGGTTTTGCATCATGGCGCGCGCGATCCCCACCCGTTGTTGCTGACCTCCGCTCAATTCATCGGCGCGGTGCGTGGCTTTATCCGCAATGCCGACTCGTTCCATTTGTTTGTAGGCGTTCTCCATGTCACTTTTGGGGAAGCGATTCACCAAACTCCAGGCCGGGTTGACATAACCCAATCTACCCGCCAATACATTGGTCAATACCGACGAACGATGGACGAGGTTGAAGTGCTGGAAGACCATGCCGATCTTGCGCCGGATGCGTCGCAGTTCATCATCCGAGGCGTCGGTAACATCCATATCGTTCCAATAGATTTTCCCGGCAGTCGGTTCGATCAAGCGATTGATGCATCGCAACAGTGTAGATTTACCTGAACCGCTCAAACCAATGACCGCCAGAAACTGGCCCTTTGGCACATCGAAACTGACGTCGGTCAGGGCTTGCACACCGCCATCGTAGATTTTCGTCAACTTTTGAATTTTGAGCATGGTGATTCACCACCAGTGAAGGGATTTGTCCGTAGTGGAAAATCCCGGACAGGATTACCTGTCCGGGATTTTTTATTGTAGCGCTGGACTAGTTGCCAAGACCTTCGAGGGTGATGCCGGCGGCTTCGACCATCTTGCGAACGAAGTCGTATTCGGCGTCGGTGGCGGTATCAATACTTGTCCAACCGTAGAAGTCCTGGTTGCCGAGAGATTCATTCCAGGCTTCGGTCTGCGAGAAGGCAATGAGCGCTTCTTCGATTTGAGCGCGCAGGTCAGCCGGGAATTCAGGACCGAATGACAGCGTATCGTTGGGGATATCGCCAGAGATCATCAGGATGCGAGTCTTCTGGATGATATCGGGCGCCTCGGTGCGTACACCTGCGCGAGCATCGAGAACGCGATAGTCCGCGTTAGGTCCGCATAAGAGGCGTGAACCATCCGCATTCGGGCCGCAGGATTCTACAAATTCAGCTGGAATATCCGGGTTTTCCTTCGACCATTGTATGCCGCCTTCCGGCGCGAGGTATGGGCTGTAGAAGGTGGTAGCAAAATCCACCGAGCCGTTGTAGAGCGCAAGCGCGGCGCCGTTGTGGCTTCCGCCGGTTTCAAACGGAACGGGGTTGATGCCAGCTTCCTGGAACATTACGAGCGGAACCATATAGCCTGACGTTGAACCCGGATCGCCGTAACCCCAAGTGAGACCGTCGAGGTCTTCGATAGAGTCAATATCGCTATCACGCGGGACGAGAATTTGCGCCCAGTATACGGAATAGCCGAAGCGAACGGCTTTGAACGCAACATCCACGCCGCACAATTGGCTGGCGAGCGCATACCCGAGACCGGGGATGAAGCCCATTGTGTCTGCAGGTGAAGCGCACATTTCTTCAATGGTGGCGGCGTACGAGGTCGGCACGACCACTTCGAAAGTCAGGCCTGTGGCTTCATTCAACGCGGCAGCCATCACTTCACCACCGCTGACGATCACTGACGCATCCACCGACGGGACGAACAACACCTTGATGGGGTGTTCCGGCGAACCGATCGCCGGTTCGGGCGTGGCTGTGGGCGGGGGAACTTCTGTCGGCGGTACCGCAGTGGGCGCGGGCGGCTCGGTTGCAACCGGGGTGGCAGGTGCACAAGCCGTAATCGCCAGTGCGAAGACCGTCATCGCGGCGAGAAACAGATACAACTTTTTCATATTTCTTCTCCTCTTGAATATTGAGTTTTTGGGAACGAGTTTTCCCAACAGATTGATAATACAGCCGATTAACAAATTATACAAGTGACATTCGTTTCCAAGTTTAGATAATGTCAGACAAATTTTTGAACAATCGATGAACACTGGAGAGTCAAACAAAGAACCTGCTTCCCACGGGAGAAACAGGTTCAAGTCTGGATATGAAGCGTTCGTATTATTTGAGTTCGTACGTCACGCTGACGGTGACCGTGAAGGTCAATTGTCCTGGCTGGATGGGCACTGCAGAAGCCGCCTCGCCTCCGCCGCCTCCGCCCCTGCCGTCATAGACCGGGTAATACTGGCTGTCGGTGAAACTGATCGATCGGATCTCACCAACCTGCATGCCCGCGGCTTCGGCAAGTTCCTGAGCCTTTTCCTTGGCATCCGCAATGGCATCCGCGCGGGCTTGCTTGAGCGCGGCATCCTTGTCCGCTACATCGAACTGGATGCTGTTGACGGTGTTGGCACCGGCGGCGATCACTGTATCGAGCAGGTCACCGAGTTTGGCGAGGTCGCGCACGGTGACGTAGACCGTGTTGTCCACCGAATAATACTTCTCGCCGGTCGAAACGCCGGTCAATGGGTCGTATTTATCGAAGGGCCAGATGCTGAAGCTCGTGGTGCGGATGTCCTTGGCGTCGATGCCGAACGCGGTCAACGCTTCGATCATCTTCTGAGTCTGAGCGTTGTTCTCCGCAACCGCTTCCGCGGCGGAAGGCAGTTCGGTGTGAACGCCCACATAAATGTACGCGATGTCCGGCACAAGGTCGGCAGTGCCGGTGCCCACCACACTAAGGGTGGGAGTCTCTGCAGATGACCCGCCCGCGGCCGGCGCGCACGCGCTTACGACGAGGGCAAACAAGGCAAGCGCTGTAAATAATATGGATTTGGTTTTCATTTCATACACTCCTTTTTTATATGATTGGCAGGAAAAAGACGCCGGGCGCGCCGGAAAGTTCCCGCGCCCGGCTTGAATTTTAGTCCATTTGCCTGTACAATCCGTGTACATTTGTTCTATGCCTGTTAACTACCAGGATCTCCATACACGTATTAAAGCAATCGGCGCTGGCACCCAGGAAAGAAAAAAGAAGAAAGAGGATGCCCAAACGCGAGCCCGAGAGCTTTTTGCATACTTTAATTCAAAGTTGGACGAACTTCGCTCCAAAGTGGACACTGCAAAAGCGGTGGATTCAAATATACGGTGCGCCTATCCACTGGATGAGGATATTGCCTCATCTCACCTTCTGCCCGATACTTCCAAAGAAGCGACCTTAATCGCCGCTGACGGTTCTCAGATATTCCCAGACAGGCATGCGGCACTTCAGTATTATGTAATCAATGTAGGGATAATAGCCATGCAGATCGGTTCCGGAAGCGCTCCCGATGTGATTACGGAAACAAAACTCCGCATGCTTGAGGAATTTGACGATACTTTTTTTAGTGACAGCCAAGTTGCTTTACAGCGAGACTTGGCAGAACGCACAAAATTGCTGGAGGTCGCGAAAAAATATAAAGGAACTGTTATTTCTCTAACTGAAGGACAGTTGGAACTTTGGGGAGCTACAGACAACGACAATTCGAGAGAATTTGAAAAAAGCCTGAAAGATTACATGGACGCCCTCAAAGAAATGGAAAATCAAAAAGTAATCACATCCGGTTATGTAGATAAACCAGGGGCAAACTGGGTAGTGCGCTTGTTGGAAATTGCGATGATTCCGCAAGACGAATTAGCCAACCTGAATCGATATCATCCTTTCCCCGGCGTGACAGATTTATGGCTCTTTGAGAGGATTCTGAAGAAACACGAGCGATCTGCCATATTCAAACTTCAAGCAAAGTCGGCTGAAAAATATACAGACTCCATTGCAATTCACTTTTTTTACATAAACGTAGGCGACGAAACGAAACCGAAAATTGCGAGAGTTGATGTGCCTCTATGGGTTGTAAACGACAAGGAAGCGTTGAACAGTTTGCACTGTGCTCTGATCGAACAAACAAAAATCATGGGGCATAAGCCATTTCCATATCTATTACATAGGGCACACGAAATAGCGGTTGTAACGAATAAAGACAAGGAAGAAATTGATCAGATGCTCGCGATTGAGATAAGAAACAATGGCGGTGAAATAGGTGAAAAATCCGGCAAACAGTCCGCGAAAGATCTGAAGGGAAGAACAAGAAAATAAATCGTAGGGGCAAGGTCATCTCGCCCTGGGCGGGCAGGACGCCGCCCCTACAGAGGAATGAATCATGACACAACCAATCGAAATCGGACGGTTACTCCGCGCAGGGACCACAGGCTTCATCGCGGGGTGCCGCGTCAATCAGCTGGATGCGCCTTCGTTCGG
>Ga0073934_10005061_pt1 | contig 20982 bp, 19 predicted proteins | sample LarsenN4metaG_FD_76834 | JGI IMG/M metagenome (GOLD analysis project Ga0073934, IMG submission 76834) | Hot spring sediment bacterial and archeal communities from British Columbia, Canada, to study Microbial Dark Matter (Phase II) - Larsen... ...
AGGTGATCGAGGCCGGCCGCGTCAACCGCATCTCCGTCGCCGTCGTGGTCGACGGCAACTACAAGAAGAACGAGAAGGGCGACGTCGTCTACGAACCCCGTCCGAAGGAGGAGATCGACCGGATCGCGGCGCTGGTGCGCACCGCCATCGGCTTCGATGCCAAGCGCGGCGATCAGGTCGAAGTCGCCAACCTGCGACTGGCCGAGACGCCGAGCTTCCCGATCGCCGAGCCCGAAGGGCTCATGAGCTACCTGCGCTTCACCAAGGACGACATCATGCGCGCGATCGAGCTCGGCGTGATGGCGCTGCTCGCCCTCGCCGTGCTGTTCCTGATTGTGCGGCCGATGATCCGGCGCATCATGGGCGAGCCGGGGACCCCGGCGTTGCCGCCCGCCGGCGCGGCCATCGCCGCCGCGGGCGGCGTGCCCGGCATCGTCCTCGCCGGCCCAGGTCCTGCAGCCTCCGGCGCCAGCGGTGCAATGCTCGCCGCCAACGACCAGGCCGTCGCCGCCTCGAACCGCACTTCGAGCATGATCGACATCGCCCAGGTTCAGGGCCAGGTGCATGCCCAATCGGTGCAGAAGGTGGGGGAGCTCGCCGACAGGAATCCGAACGAGACCGTCGCCATCATCCGCGCATGGCTGCACGAGAACGCCGCCTGATCGATGCAAGACCGCTTCAACGCCATGGCCGCCGCTCCGCAACAAAAGAAATCGAACGCCGAGATCGAGAACCTGGTCGCCACGCTGGCGGGGCGCCAGGGCGATCAGAAGTCTTCGCGCCACCTCACCGGCCCGGAACGGGCCGCCGTGCTGATGCTTGCGCTCGGCGAGCAGCACGGCGCCAAGATCTGGAACCTGCTCGACGACGACGACCTGCGCGCGCTGTCGGTGACCATGTCGACGCTCGGCACGGTCGAGGCCCACGTGGTCGAGGGCCTGCTGCTGGAATTCGTCGGCCGGCTGTCCGCCTCCGGCGCGCTGCTCGGCAATTATGACGCCACCGAGCGCCTGCTGCAGCAATATTTGCCGCCGGAGCGGGTCAGCAACATCATGGACGAGATCCGCGGGCCTGCCGGGCGCAACATGTGGGAGAAGCTCGCCAACGTCCAGGAAGAGGTGCTCGCCAACTACTTGAAGAACGAATACCCGCAGACGGTCGCCGTCGTTCTGTCGAAGCTGCGTCCCGAACACGCCGCCAAGGTGCTCGCCATCCTGCCCGAGGACTTATCGCTCGACGTGGTCAACCGGATGCTGAAGATGGAGGCGGTGCAGAAGGAGGTGCTGGAGCGGGTCGAGCAGACGCTGCGCACCGAATTCATGTCGAGCCTGTCGCAGACGCGCCGCCGCGACGCGCATGAAGTGATGGCGGAGATCTTCAACAACTTCGACCGCCAGACCGAGACCCGCTTCATGACCTCGCTGGAGGAGATGAACCGCGAGGCGGCCGAGCGCATCAAGGCGCTGATGTTCACGTTCGACGACCTCGTGCGGCTTGACGCCGGATCGGCGCAGACGCTGCTGCGCCACGTGGACAAGGACAAGCTCGCGGTCGCGCTCAAGGGCGCCAACGAGGCCGTGCGCCAATTCTTCCTCGGCAACATGTCGACGCGCGCCGCCAAGATGCTGGTCGACGACATGCAGGCGATGGGGCCGGTGCGCCTGCGCGACGTGGACGAGGCGCAGGTCCAGCTCGTCAATCTCGCCAAGGACCTCGCCGCCAAGGGCGAGATCATCATCTCCAAGTCGCGCGACGAAGAGCTGATCTATTGAGGGAACGGGCGTGACCGCACGGGCAAAATTCCTGTTCGATCTCGATTTCGCGGCCGGCAGCGATCCCGCCGAACGCCCGATCGCGGCCGCCGAACATGCTCTCAAGCTCGCCGAGGCCGAGAGCCGGGGCTACCGTGACGGATTTGCCGCTGCGGAGAAGGAGGCCGTCGCTGCCGCCGAACGCCGCATGGCGGTCGCGTTCGAGCAGATCGGCGATGCGCTCGACCGCCTGGCGCGCGGGATGGCCGCGATCGAGCAGCGGCTCGAAGCCGAAGCCGTCGAGGTCGCCTATGCCGTCGGCCGCAAGCTTGCCACCGAGATGATCTCGCGCGAGCCCTTCGCCGAGATCGCCGCGCTTGCCACCGAATGCTTCCGCCAGCTTGTCGCCGCCCCGCATGTGGTTGTGCGCGTCAGCGAGACGCTGCACGCCACAGCCCGCGAACGGCTTGAGCGGATCGCGCGCGAGCGCGGCTTCGAAGGTCGCCTGGTGGTGCTGGCCGAGCGCGCCATTGCGCCCGGCGATTGCACGATCGAATGGGCCGATGGCGGCATCAAGCGCGATCAGGCGCGGACCGAGGCGGCGATCGAGAGTGCGGTCGCCCGCTTTCTGGGTCCGCGCCGCGCCACCCTTCCTGAGCTTGGAGACATCACGCGATGAGCGACAACGGCAAGATTCCGCTGCCCAACCTCGACAAGGAGCCGGCACCGCCGACCGATCCGAGCGCTCTCGCCGAGGAGGCCGAGAGCCCGGCGCGCGGGGCGGCCGATCTCGAGGCCGTATTCGACGTACCGGTACAAGTTTCGGCGGTGCTCGGTCGCGCGCACATGGACGTGGGCGACCTGCTGAAGCTCGGTCCGGGAACGGTGCTGGAACTCGACCGCAAGGTGGGTGAAGCGATCGACATCTATGTCAACAACCGGCTCGTGGCGCGCGGCGAGGTGGTCCTGGTCGAGGACAAGCTCGGCGTGACCATGACCGAGATCATCAAGGCGGAGCGCAACTGATGCAGCCGTCAAGCAGCGGGCCATTGGCCCTTCCCCGCTTTCGGCGTGAGGCAAGCTGCGGCCTGCATGAAAGGAACGAGCCATGCGACTTTTGATCGTCGGCACGCTCAGGGGCCAGCTCAGCACCGCGACCAAGTTGGCGATGGACAAGGGTGCAACCGTCACCCACGCCGAGACGGTCGAACAGGCGCTCGCGGTGCTGCGCTCGGGGCGCGGCGCCGATCTGCTGATGGTGGAGGTGGCCGTCGACATCCGCGATCTGGTCGGCAAGCTCGAGGCCGAGCGCATTTCCGTTCCCATCGTCGCCTGCGGCATCGAGAACAACGCGCGCGCCGCGGTTGCCGCGATCCACGCCGGCGCCAAGGAATACATCCCCCTGCCGCCCGATCCGGAACTGATCGCGGCCGTGCTCGCCGCCGTCGCCGACGATTCGCGCGAGCTGATCTACCGCGACGAGGCGATGGCGCAGGTGGTCAAGCTCGCCCAGCAGGTTGCGGCCTCCGAGGCCTCGGTGCTGATCACGGGTGAGTCCGGCACCGGCAAGGAGGTGCTGGCGCGGTTCGTCCATGCCCGCTCCAATCGGGCCAAGAAGCCGTTCATCTGCGTCAATTGCGCCGCCATTCCGGAAACGCTGCTGGAATCGGAACTGTTCGGCCACGAGAAAGGCGCGTTCACCGGGGCCATCGCCCGCCGCATCGGCAAGTTCGAAGAGGCGAGCGGCGGCACGCTCCTGCTCGACGAAATCTCGGAGATGGACGTGCGGCTGCAGGCCAAGCTCCTGCGCGCCATCCAGGAGCGCGTCATCGACCGCGTCGGCGGCACGCGCCCGGTGCCGGTCGACATCCGCATCATCGCCACGTCCAACCGCAATCTGGCGGAGGCCGCGCGCGAAGGACGGTTCCGCGAAGATCTCCTGTTCCGCCTGAACGTGGTCAATCTAAAAATCCCGCCGCTGCGCGAACGACCGCTCGACATCATCGAGCTCGCCCAATTCTTCGCCAAGAAATACGCCGCCGCCAACGGCGTGCCGGTGCGGCCGCTGTCGGCGGAGGCGAGGCGCGCCTTGTCGGTCCACCGCTGGCCCGGCAACGTGCGCGAACTGGAAAACACCATCCATCGGGCGGTGCTTCTGGCCGGTGGCCCGGAGATCGGCATCGACGGCATCCTCACCCCGGACGGCGCCCGCCTCGATCAGGCGCGCGGCCCCTCGGCGGTCGTCCACGCCACACTTGCCGCCGAGCAGATGACGCGGGCGCTGGTCGGCCGCACCGTGGCCGAGGTCGAGCGCGACCTGATCCTGGAGACGCTCAGGCACTGCCTCGGCAACCGCACGCATGCCGCCAACATCCTCGGCATTTCCATCCGCACGCTGCGCAACAAGCTCAACGAATACGCCGCCGACGGCGTGCCGGTGCCGCCGCCGGGCGGCGGCGGCGGCGAAATCAGAGGCGCGGCGTAGCGCCGGGCGCGCGGCAGCCATCCGCGAGCGCAGCGGCGACGGCGTCGCCTGACCCGCGTTTTCGCATGGCCGCGACCTCCCATTCCGTAGCGTTAACGCTGCGGTAACCATACGCCCGGCAAATATTGCCGAGGGGACCGCCGATGAGCGATGCGACCGCTGCCGATTCCGCGCCCGCAGGCGCCGCGACCGGCGGCCTGAGACTTCCGGGACTGCCCGGGCTTGGCGAGCTGTCCGCGCTGCTCAAGCGCGGCGACATTGCGCTCGCGGTCGGCGTGCTCACCATTCTCGTCGTGCTGATCCTGCCGCTGCCACCGCTGCTGCTCGATCTGTCGCTGGCGATCTCGATCATCCTGTCCGTGCTGATCCTGATGACGGCGCTGTTCATTCACGCGCCGCTGGAGTTCTCGGCCTTCCCGACGGTGCTGCTGATCGCGACCATGCTGCGGCTCGCGCTCAATCTCGCCTCGACCCGGCTGATCCTCGCGCATGGTCACGAGGGCACGAGCGCGGCCGGGCATGTGATCGAAGCGTTCGGCAACTTCGTGATGGCGGGAAACTTCGTCATCGGCATCATCGTCTTCACCATCCTCGTGATCGTGAATTTCGTGGTCATCACCAAGGGCTCCGGCCGCATCGCCGAAGTGGCCGCCCGCTTCCACCTCGACGCCATGCCCGGCAAGCAGATGGCGATCGACGCCGACCTTTCCGCCGGGCTGATCGACGAGAAGGAGGCCCGCCGGCGCCGCAGCCAGCTCGAGGACGAAAGCTCGTTCTTCGGCGCCATGGACGGCGCCTCCAAGTTCGTGCGCGGCGACGCGATCGCGGGCCTCCTGGTCGTCTTCATCAACGTCATCGGCGGCATGATCGTCGGCATCGCCCAGCAGGGTCTTGCGTTCAGCGAGGCCGCGCGCACCTACACCCTGCTCACTGTCGGCGACGGCCTCGTCACCCAGGTGCCGGCACTGATCGTCTCGACCGCCGCCGGCCTGATCGTCACCAAGGCTGGCGTGGCCGGCGCCGCCGACAAGGCGCTGCTCGCGCAGCTCTCCGGCTACCCCAAGGCGCTCGGCATGTCCGCAGCGGTGATGCTGGTGATGGCGCTGTTGCCGGGCATTCCGATGCTGCCGTTCCTCGTGCTCGGCGGCGGCGCCGCCGCGCTGGCCTACCTCATCGACAAGCGGCAGAAGCTCGCGCAGGTCTCGGCTGCACGGCGCGCCGAGGCGGAAAAGGCGCAGCTCCCCGAGGAGCCGATCTCCGCGGCGCTGAAGATGGACGACCTGAAGATCGAGCTCGGCTACGGCCTCCTGCCGCTGGTCAACGCCCCAAACGGCGCCGATCGGCTCACCGAGCAGATCAAGGCGCTGCGCCGCTCGCTTGCCGTGGAAATGGGTTTCGTCATGCCGGCGGTGCGTATCCTCGACAACGTCCAGCTCGACGCCAACACCTACGTCATCAAGATCAAGGAGGTGGAGGCCGGGACCGGCAAGGTCTGGCCAGGCCAGTACATGGTCATGGACCCGACCGGAGCGCAGGTGAAGTTGCCGGGCCTGCACACGACCGAGCCGACCTTCGGTCTGCCCGCCACCTGGATCGACGGCGCGCTCAAGGAGGAGGCCGCGCTCAAAGGCTATACGGTCGTTGATGCCGCAACGGTGCTGTCCACGCATCTGACCGAACTGCTCAAGAGCAACACGGCCGAACTCCTCTCCTACGCCGAGGTGCAGAAGTTGCTGAAGGAACTGCCCAAGGAGCAGGCCGAACTCGTCAAGGACATCAGCCCTTCGCAGATCACGGTCTCCGGCATCCAACGGGTGCTGCAATTGCTGCTTGCGGAGCGGGTTTCCATCCGCGACCTCGCAACCATCCTCGAGGGAATCGCCGATGCCCTCGCCTACACCCGCAACCCGACCATGCTGGCCGAGCACGTGCGCGCGCGGCTTGCGCGCCAGATCTGCGCACAGCATACGACGCCGGCGGGCTATCTGCCGCTGATCGCGCTGTCGGCCAAGTGGGAGCAGGCCTTCGCCGAATCGATCATCGGTCAGGGTGACGAGCGGACGCTGGCCATGCAGCCCTCGAAACTGTCGGAGTTCATCACGCTTGTGCGCGAGCGCTTCCAAGAGGCGGCCCGCGAAGGCGAGGCCCCGGTGCTGGTCACCTCCGCCGCCATCCGGCCGTTCGTGCGCGGCATCGTCGAGCGGTTCCGGGCGCAGACCAGCGTGCTGTCACAGTCGGAAATTCACCCCCGCGTGCGCCTCAAGACCGTCGGCAGCATCTAGCTTGCCCGTTTAGGGGCAGCGGCGATCGCTCCATCACAGCGCTTCAAGGGATCGTGAACGCGGCTTGGAACCGGCCTGCCCGCTCCTACGTTCTAGCCGCGTCATCGCACATGGGAGGGCGGGACGGCACCGGGTCGCTAGCGGCGGCCGGGCGCGCCGCCATGCCGTGCCAAGTGCTTGGAAAGACTTCGGTAACCGGAATCGAACGGAATTTGATCGAGCGCATGAACCTGCAACCGAACTCATGCGACAAACAACCCGAAAAGGGGAGCGTGTCATGAACAACTATTCCATGCGCACGGCTGACCGCCTAACCCACATCAAGATTGTGGTGTTGGCGCTGGTCGCCGGGATCGTGGTGGTCAGCATCGGCATCGCCGCCCGTCCGAGCCTGCCTGACATGAGCACCCAGCTCGTGACGCGTGCACCCGTGCTCAAGGCCGGCCAGCCGGTCAACTGGACCAGCGCCGACCGCACCACCATTCGCTGATTTTCATCCGTTTCACCATCCGACCGCTGGCGCGCCCCGCAGGGCGCGCTTTTTTTTCGCCCTGCGCGGGCGATTTCGGCCCGCTGCCGAACCGAAGGAACGGCGTGGCAGGGCACGGCGGCCCGGTCTGACGGCAGCGGACGAACCGCGAGTCGGCCGGGGAGGAAACGACGGTTGTGGGCGGTCAGGGTGAAACGTTGCGGCTGCGCATCAGCCCGATCGCGTCGAGCTCGGCCCGCTCCTGAGCGGCCTCGGCGGCGCGCTCGCGCATCTGATCGCGCTCGTCGAGCAGTTCGACCTTCTTCAGTTCCTCGAAGGCCTCGGCCAGCGCCTCCTTGGCATCGCCGAGCTGCGCGCGCAATTCGTCGGCCGAGCGCTTGAGGTTTTCGCGCCGCTGCATCGCCGCCTTGGCATAGGTCGGATAGGCGAAGTGGGCCGGGTCGTGGATGCCGGCACGATCCTGTTCCAGCTTGATCTCGCGATCGAGTTCTGCCGCCATGCGCTCGAATTCGGCGATCATGGTTTCGATCTGCGTCACCTTGCGGCGCTTTTCGTCGACCTGGAATTTCTTCAGACGAATGAGCGTTTCGCGAGACTTCATCGACCGTTACTCCCCCGAAGCCGCGCAGCCCTCGTGTCGCCCGTCCCGGTGCGGGGGCAACGGCAAACAGAGGGGTCGGCCCGACCCGCCAGCGCGGGCAACCGGGGCAATTCTGGGGCGATAACGTTAGTTTTCGGTTTCCAAGGGCCGCGATGCCAGGATTTGCGCAAGCCGCTGATAGCCCTCGATCAGGGTGCTGGATTCGTTCTTGTCCTGGGCCAGGAACGCCTCCAGCGCCGGATGCAGCGCCATCGCCCGATCCACCTCGGGGCTGGAGCCCGGCCGGTAGGCTCCGAGCCGGATGAGTTCCTCCATGTCGGCATAGGTCGCCATGACCGCCCGAGCCTGGCCGAGCACGTCGAGATAGGCCGGATCGGCCGAGCGCGGCATGGAGCGCGAGACCGACTTGAGCACGTTGATCGCCGGGTAGCGGCCGCGCTCGGCGATCGCGCGCTCCATGACGATGTGCCCGTCAAGAATGGCGCGTACCGCGTCCGCGATCGGCTCGTTGTGATCGTCACCCTCCACAAGAACGCTGAAGATTCCCGTGATCGACCCCCGCCCCGGTCCGGTTCCGGCCCGCTCCAGGAGCCGCGGCAATTCGGCGAAGACGGTCGGCGTGTAACCCTTGGCGGTCGGCGGCTCGCCGGTGGCGAGCCCGATCTCGCGCTGGGCGACGGCAAAGCGTGTCACCGAATCCATGAGCAGCAGGACGTGCTTGTCCTGGTCGCGGAAGTACTCGGACACGGCGAGCGTCAGATAGCCGGCCTGGCGTCGCATCAGCGCCGGTTCGTCCGAGGTCGCCACCACCACCACGGAGCGGGCCAGTCCCGCCTCGCCCAGGTCGTCCTGCAGGAATTCCTGCACTTCGCGGCCCCGCTCGCCGATCAACCCGATCACGGACACGTCCGCCTGCACATTGCGCGCGAGCATCGACAAGAGCACCGACTTGCCGACGCCGGAACCCGCGAAAATGCCCATGCGCTGGCCATGGCAACAGGTGACGAAGGTGTTGAGTGCGCGCACGCCGAGATCGATCGGCGTGCCGATGCGTTTGCGGGCATGCGCGGCGGGCGGTGCGGCGCGGAACGGATACGGGTCGGGGCCGGGCGGCAAGGGTCCCTTGCCGTCGATCGGTTCGCCCATGGCATTGACGACGCGGCCAAGCCAGCCGGCCGACGGCCGCACCGCCCCCGGCACCGAAGTCACCACGGCGCGGCAGCCGCGCCGCACGCCGTCGAGCTGACCGAACGGCATGAGCAGCGCATTGGTGCCGGCAAAGCCCACGACTTCGCAGGGTATCGGGCGGTTCGACGTCTCGATCACCACGCGCGCACCGACCGACATGGCGTGGATCGGGCCTGCCACTTCGACCATAAGTCCGCGCACACCGACGACGCGGCCGTAGATCTCGACGCCGTCGAGTTCGTTAATCTGTTCCGCCAGCGCCTTCATCGCGGGCGCCTGATTGGCGGGGCTTGGCGCCCGGCCTTAACGGCCTGTTTACCCGCGTCATTAATCATTGGGTCACCGTCATTGGGATCGTGGCGGCTCGCCGCCGCCGGCTCGGAAGCGGCGAGTCCGGCGAGTCGGTTGCAGCCGATTCTTAAAGTGCAACATGAGCACAAGCGTGGCCAAAAAACCACTCTCAAGCAATATCTTACGCCGATTCGGCGGTTTCTGGCCAGTGCGCGCTTGCCGCTCGGAATCAGGTTTTGTTAACCATGCCTGGTTACCGTTCCGAATCGGATTGTCCCATGGCGTTTTCACGGGCCGCCCCTGCGGCGTTCCGAGTGCTTGGCCGCAGCGGCGAAAGAGGGGACTGGCATGCGCGTCTTGCTGATCGAGGACGATAGCGCCACCGCGCAATCGATTGAGTTGATGCTCAAGTCTGAGAGTTTCAACGTCTACACCACCGATCTGGGCGAAGAGGGGGTCGATCTCGGCAAGCTCTACGACTACGACATCATCCTGCTCGATCTGAACCTACCGGACATGTCGGGCTTCGAGGTGCTGCGCTCCTTGCGCGTCTCCAAGGTCAAGACACCGATCCTCATCCTCTCCGGCCTCGCGGGCATCGAAGACAAGGTCAAGGGGCTCGGCTTCGGCGCGGACGACTACCTCACCAAGCCGTTCCACAAGGACGAGCTGATCGCGCGCATTCACGCCATCGTCCGTCGCTCCAAGGGCCATGCACAGTCGGTCATCACCACCGGCGATCTGACCGTCAATCTCGACCAGAAGACCGTCGAGGTGGCAGGCGCCCGCGTGCACCTGACCGGCAAGGAATACCAGATGCTGGAGCTCCTCTCGCTCCGCAAAGGCACGACGTTGACCAAGGAGATGTTCCTCAACCACCTCTACGGCGGCATGGACGAGCCGGAGCTGAAGATCATCGACGTGTTCATCTGCAAGCTGCGCAAGAAGCTTGCCAACGCCTCCAACGGCAAGAACTACATCGAGACGGTGTGGGGTCGCGGCTACGTGCTGCGCGAACCGACCGAGGACGAGGGCAAGATCACCGCGGCCTGAAGCGCGGCGCATCGCCGCTCAAGGCAGAACCCCGCCGGCCCCGCGCCAGGCGGGGCTTTGCTTTTCGGCGGATGACCGAGCGGCCTGCCATCGCGGACTGCGCGCATACTGTAGCCCGTGAATCACCGGCCCGATTCCACCTGTGCACGCCGCAACCCCGCGCGCCGCCCGGGCGCGCGAGCGCGCGGGATACGGTCGCGCGCGCGATGCCACGCGGAGCGGAGGTACGCTGATCACCGCCGATGCAAAAGCCCGGTTGTTTGCCCTCGGAGCAGCAACCAACCCAAGAAATCGCAGCCCAGCCCTGTCCGGCAGCACTTGGTGCTGCGGTGCCGCTGCGGGGGCAGAGGATGCGGCCGACATTCGTTGGCAAAACCGGAAAAAGCTGCTTAGGAATTCATGCCATGAAAGCCATACGCATCGCTCGCACCGGCGGGCCCGAAGTGCTCGAGCCGATCGACCTGCCGACCCCCTCGCCCGCTGCCGGCGAGGTGCTGGTGAAGGCCGAGGCCATCGGGGTGAACTACTTCGACACCCTGATCCGCACCGGCCGCTATCGCTGGATGCCGAAACTGCCATTCGTGCCGGGCAACGAGATGAGCGGTACGGTGGCCGCGACCGGAGCGGGCGTGACCGCGCTCAAGGTCGGCGATCGCGTCTTCATCGCCGGCTACGAGATCGGCAACCGCGGCGGCCTCTATGCCGAATATGCCGCGGTCCCCGAAGGCGCGGCGATCCCTCTGCCTGCCAGCATCGGCGCCGACGAAGCAACCGCGCTCACCAACTATCAGCTCGCCCTCATCCTGCTGCACCACGCCGCGCGCGGGATGCCGGCGAAGACGGTCGTCGTCTATGGCGCGGCCGGTGGCGTCGGCACGGCGCTGATTGACGTGGCACGCGCGGCCGGCGCAGGCGTCATCGGCACGGCGGGATCGGCGGAGAAATGCGCCTTCGTGCGCGCACGCGGGGCCGCGCATGCGATCGACCACGGCAAGGAGCCGGTGGTCGAGCGCGTGCTGGCGCTGACCGGCGGCCGCGGCGCCGACCTTGTGTTCGACCACGTCGCCGGCAAGGCCTTCGTTGACGGCCTCAAGATGCTCGCCCCGCTCGGCATGATCGTGTCCTACGCCGTGCTCGGCGGGATGCCGGAGAGCGATCTGTTCGCGGCGATGCGCGCCAACATCGAGAAGAGTCCGGCGGTGCGCTGCTTCACCATGCACACCTACGACCATATGCCGCAGCCGCGGCGCGAGGCGCTCTTGCGCGCGGTCGAGATGCTGGCCGCCGGCGTGCGGCCGGCGATCGGTGAACGACTGCCGCTGGCGCAGGCCGCGCGCGCACATGCGCTGATCGAATCGCGCGCCGCGATGGGCAAGATCGTGCTGAAGCCATGAGCGCGGCGCGCCCGACGCGGGTGCGCCGCCGTGCCTCAGGGCTCGCCTGCGCTCGCGGCGACGGCCGATGCCGCACCGAAATGCAACACGTTGCTCGCCAGCATCGGTGAACCTTGCGGCACGTAAAGCCCGCGCTTGTCGGCGAGCGGCCTGAACGCTTCGGTCAGTCCCACCACCGTCTCCGCCCCGCCCAGCACCAGAAAGCCATCGCGCTCGGTCTGCTTTGCGATCCGCTCCAGCACGTCGATCTTCGTCGCCTGATCGAAATAGATCAGCACGTTGCGGCAGAAGACCACATCGAACATGCCCAGATGCGAGAAGTCGTGCAGCAGGTTCAGCGGCAGGAACTTGACCATGCCGCGCAGCTCGGGCGCGATCTGCCAGTGTTCGCCGATCTGCGAGAAGTACTTGATCAGCAGCAGCGCCGGAAGCCCGCGCTGCACCTCGAACTGACTGTAGATGCCGCTCTGGGCCCTCTCCAGCACCGTGCGCGACAGATCGCTGGCGACGATTTCGATGCGCCAGCCCTTCAGTTCACGGCCCATCTCCTTGAGGCAGATGGCGAGCGTGTAGGGCTCCTGGCCGGTGGCGGCGGCCGCGCACCAGATGCGGATGCGCCGGCGCGCCGCACGCGCTTCGAGCAGCTCCGGCATGATCGTGTCGCGGAAATGGTCGAACGGCACCTTGTCGCGAAAGAACAGCGATTCGTTGGTGGTCATCGCCTCGACCACTTCGACGATCAGCGGCTCGGCGTCTGGCGCCTTCAGCCGCGCGACCAGGCCGGTCAGATTGAACAGCCCGGCCTTGCGCGCGACCGGCAGCAGTCGGCTCTCGACCAGATAGTGCTTCTCCGCCGACAGCACGAGGCCGGAACGCGCCTTGAGCAGCTTGCGCAGAAACTCGTAGTCGTGCGGGGTCACGGCTTGGCTCCGAGAAACAGGCGCACGACCATGGGCGCGATCTGATCGACCGGCAGCACCGCCGAGCAGATCCCTGCTTCCACCGCCGATCTCGGCATGCCCCAGACCACGCTCGTCGCCTCGTCCTGCGCGATCACGCTGCCGCCGCCCTCGACCACGTCGATGGCTCCGCGCGTTCCGTCCGTGCCCATGCCCGTGAGGATGACGGCGAGGCACCAGGCGCCCCACACCTCTGCCGCGGACGAGAACAGCGGATCGACCGCGGGCTTGCAGAAATTGATCGGCGGACCGTCGTCGAGCGCGATCACGGCGGTGCCGTTGCGGCGCTCCACCCGCATGTGCTTGCCGCCGGGGGCAAGATACACCTGGCCCGCCAGAACCGGCTCGCCGTCCTCGGCCTCCCGCACCGGCTTGGCGCTGGCGCGCGCGAGATTGGCGGCGAGGATCGTTGTGAACATTGCCGGCATGTGCTGGGTGATCAAGACTGGCGCGCTGTCGGTGACCGCGTCGAGCCGTGCCATCAGCTTGGTCAGCGCCTGCGGTCCGCCGGTCGAAGCCCCGACGAGAAGCACGCGCGGCGTTGCGGCCGAAAAGGGGCGCAACGGATAGCGTGGCGGCTCGCCCTCGACGGCGCGCCAGCGGCCGGCGCGCTGCACCGCGCCCGCCATGCGCCGCGTGGCCGCGGTCGCGCTCCGCCGCGCATAGGGCGGCGGCAGCGGCCGCCGGTGTCGGCGCGCGCCGAGCGCGCGGATCTTTTCGATCAACTCGCGCTGGAACGACGTCGAGGTCATGATTCCGCCCTCGGCGTCGGGCTTGGGAATATGATCGGCCGCGCCGAGCGACAGCGCCTTGAGCGTGACCTCGGCGTCGCTGCGGGTCAGCGCCGACGCCATGATGACGGCAAGATCGCGGCGTCGCTGCAACAGCCGCGGCAGGGTGGAAATGCCGTCGAGCTCCGGCATGTCGACATCGAGCACGACCACGTCGGGCCTGCTCTCGTCCAGCCGCTCCAGCGCCTCGCGGCCGTTGCGCAGAGCGGCGACGAGCTTGAGCCCCGGCGTCTCCTCCACCCAGCGCGACACCAGCGTGCGCACGACGATCGCGTCGTCAACGACCATGACGCGGATGTCGTCAGCGGATGAGCCGGCGGTGGGTCTTGCGGGTGCGGGAGCGCTCATCGGCGGCGCGGCACTCTTGCGGTTCATCGTGCCCGGATGACCGGCCCGATCAGATCAGGCCGACTTCCTGGAACTTCGCCTCGACGATCTCCTTGTCGAAGGGCTTCATGATGTATTCGTTGGCACCCGCATGCAGCGCCCGTGCGATATGGGCAACGTCGTTCTCGGTGGTGCAGAACACCACCTTGGGGCGGTCGCCGCCGGGCAACCGGCGCAGCGCCTTGAGGAATTCGTAGCCATCCATCTTCGGCATATTCCAATCGAGCAGCACGGCATCGGGCAGTTGCCGTTGGCAAGCCGCGAGGGCCTGCTCGCCGTCTTCCGCCTCTACGATCTGGAACTCCAGCCCTTCCAGGATTCGCCGCGCAACCTTGCGGATGACGCTCGAATCGTCGACCACCAGACAGAGTTTCATCGCACCCCACTCCTCTCAAATCGTTTCCGTCCTGCACGAGCGTGCTGCGTGCGTTCAGGCCGCCATCGCACCGTTTTTCATGTCAAGGATGCGATCGACGTCGAGCACCACCATGAGCTGATTCTCCAGCCGGAAGATGCCGGACGCGACCTGCGCCATCCGCCCGCCGAGATTGGCGGGCTTCGCTTCGCACTGGCTGTTCGGGAACTTCATGACCTCACCCACCGAATCGACCAGCAGCCCGTAGGACTCCGATCTGAATTCGACGCCGATCGCCATCGCCGCACGAGCCTCCTCGCGCCGGCCGAGATCGAGCCGCGAGCGCATATCGATTGCGGTCACAACGCGTCCGCGCAGATTGAGGATGCCGGCGACCTCCGGCGGCGCGAGCGGAACGCGCGTCAGCCGGTCCGGAACGAACACGTCCTGCACCCGCGAGATCGGCAGGCCGAAGAGCTGCTCGCCGAGCATCACCGTGACGTATTCGGTGCAATCGGTTTCGGCATTCGTGTCGGATTTTTCGCCCATGGCCGGACCCTATGCCGCACGCGTGATCTCGGCGGTCTGCTCCTTCAGCGCCGCCACCAGGCTTTGGCGGTCGAACTTGGCGACGTAGTCGTGGAAACCGACGCGCCGCCCGCGCTCGATGGCTTCGGGCGAACTGTAGGACGACAGCGCGATGATCGGCAGGTCCCCGAAGCGCGGCTCGCGACGGATCGCCTCCGCCAGGGCAAAACCGTCCATTCCCGGCATGTCGACGTCGGTCACGAGCACGTCGAACCGGCGCCCCTCTTGCAGCAGCGCCAGCGCCTCGCGTGCATCTGCGACCGCGGTGACTTCATATCCCGCGGCCTTGAGGACCGGCGTGAGCATGTTGCGGAAGAATGCGGAGTCGTCGACGAACAACAGCGTGCGTGCCGTTTGATCGAGCCGCAGGTCCCTGTGCCGGAACCAGTCCTCGTAGGCAAGCGGCAGGAAATGGCCGACGTCGATGATTTCGGTGGCTTGCCCGCGCACGACCGCCGAGCCGATCACACCCGGCCGATCGCTCGCCACCGCGATATCGAGCTTGTCCTCGACGATGTCGACGATCTCGTCCACAACCAGACCCATGGAGCGGCCGCCGTCGCTGAACACGAGCAGCGGCTGGGCGCCCTCGCGCCTGATGCCGGCGTCGTCGTTGACCCGCACGAGCGGCATGAGCTGGCCGCGGTACTGCACCATGTGTCGGCCGTTGGACAGCTCGATGCGCCGACAATCGATTTCCTCGAGCCGCGTGACGAGCGACAGCGGCACGGCCTTGGGCTCGGGCGAGCCGGCGCGGAACACGAGCAGCGGAACCGTATCGGCGACGGCCGTGGCGCGCGAGCCCTCGGCATCGACTGCGCTGTCTGCGGTCGAGGCGGTCGAGGTGCCGACCGCCTGTGCGACGCCGTTCGGATCGATGATCAGGATCACCGAGCCGTCACCCAGGATGGTGTTGCCCGAGAACAGATTGATGTGCCGCAGCATGGACGCCATCGGCTTCACCACGATTTCCTCGGTGTGGAAGACGCCGTCAACCACGACGCCAAAGGTATGCGCGCCGACCTGGGTGACGACGATGAAGCCCTTGTCGGGCATCGCCTGCTCCTCGTCGAGCCGCAGCAGGGCGCCAAGCCGCACCAGCGGCAACAGCCTGTTGCGCAGCCGCAGCACCGCGGCATCCTTGATCCGCTCGATGCGGTGCTCGGATTTGGCGTGCACCCGCACCAGCTCGACCACGGACAACTGCGGAATCGCGAAACGGTTTCCCCGCACCTCGACGATCAGCGCAGAGACGATGGCGAGCGTGAGCGGGATCTTGATGGTGAAACTCAGTCCCTGACCGCGCACTGAATGCACGTCGATGCTGCCGCCGATCTGGTCGAGGTTGTTGCGCACCACGTCCATGCCGACGCCGCGGCCGGAGACGCTCGTCACTTTCACGGCGGTGGAAAAACCAGGCGCAAAGATGAACTTCTGGATCTGCGCCTCGGACATCTTTTCCAGCTCGGCCTCGGTCACCAGTCCGCTCGCCAGCGCCTTCTCCCGGATCCGTGCCGTGTCGAGCCCGCGGCCGTCGTCGGCGACGACGATGATGATATGGCCGCCTTCGTGATAGGCGCTGAGCCTGATCGTGCCCTTGACCGGCTTGCCCGCGGCGATGCGCTCGGCCGGGGACTCCAGGCCGTGGTCGGCGGAGTTGCGCACCATGTGGGTGAGCGGGTCCTTGATGCGCTCCAACACCTGCCGGTCGAGCTCGGTGTCGGCGCCGTGCATCTCCAGCTCGATCTCCTTGCCGAGTTCGGCGGCCAGATCGCGCACGATGCGCGGCAGCTTCTGCCAGGCATTGCCGATCGGCTGCATGCGTGTGCGCATGACGCCGTCCTGCAGTTCGGCGGTGACATTGGACAGCCGCTGCAACGGCACCTTGAATTCGGAATCGCCGTGCCGGCGCACGATGTCGAGGAGCTGGTTGCGGGTGAGCACCAGCTCGGACACCATGGTCATCAGATGATCGAGCGTGTCGAGGTTGACCCGGATCGACTGGCCCGGTCGCCGGGTGTCGACCCTCTCCTCTTCGGCGTCGGGGGAGGCCTTTTCCGCCGGGGCGGGGGCCGATGCGGCCGGCACCGGGCCGGGCGCCTCGCGAAAGGCGCGCTCGAGTTCGTCGAGCGAAACCTCGCCCGGCCGCAACGGACGCTCGAGGACCTGCGGCGTGAGGCTGCCGTCCGTGCGCCCCGTCTGGTCCGATCCAGGCGCCGCTGGCGGCGCTTTTGCGCCGCGTGCCGCCATGGCCTCGAGCGCAGCGATCAGCTCGTCGTCGCGACCTTCCGGTTCGCGCTGGTGCCGATCCAGTTCCGCCAGGATCTCCTTGATCCGGTCGATGGTGAACAGAATGAGCGTGACCGCTTCGCCCGTGGCCGGCATGCCCTCGCGAAAGCGGCCCATCAGAGTTTCCGCCGCATGCGCCAGTGCTTCCAGGCGCGGCAAGCCGAGAAACCCGCAGGTTCCCTTGATGGTGTGAACGAGCCGGAAGATGTTGTCGAGGATCTTGGCGTTGTTGGGTTCCTGCTCGAGCCGCACGAGTTCGACGTCGACGACATCGAGGCTTTCGTTCGTTTCGGTCAGGAATTCCCGAAGCAGATCATCCATGACGGCGGCTTCCGAGCAGGCGCGCGCCGACGCAGGCGGGCGCTCTGCGTCGCGATGGCGCAGTGTGTGGCCGAGGCGTTTAATTTCAGTTGCACGTTGTGGGCACAGTCAGCGCCGTTGATGCGGGCGTGCCGGAGACGCCGCACGTGCCCGTTAACAAGTCGGTAACGAATGGGGTGCGGCCCGCGACCAGACCGGGGCGCAGGCTCTCCGCGATATCTAGCGGGCGGTCAGCACCACCGCATCGCCTTCGCCGGCGATGGCAACGGCAAGTCCGCAGTCCTTCGCCAGAAGACCCGTATAGAAGGGCTGGATCGCATGGGCATCGACCCCGTGCCCGCCCGCTTCGCCCGCAAGCAGGGCCGGAACAGCCTGCGGCACGCGCGCATTGGGGCCGGTGGCTGCGACCCGAAAGCCGATGCTCTCGCCCTCGCCGACGGGATCGACGGCAAGCTCTCCGCCCCGGGGGATCGATTGGCCGGCCAAGAGCAGCATGTTGAGCAGGAGCTTGACCCGGTTCTTGGCCAACAGGGCCCGCGGCAGATTCCAGGTGAGCCTTGTCTTTTCGTCCTCGATCAGCCCGCGCGCGACCGTTTCGGCATCGCCGGTGTCGATCTGGGCGCCGGTCGAACCGGCGGCGCCAAATGCCAGCCGGCAGAACTGCAGCTTGGCCGAAGCCGTGCGCGCACTCTTCTTGATCAGCTCCATCGCGAACTTGGAGGTTTCCTCGTCCTTGTCCTCCTCCATGACCTCGAGGCCGTTCATGATGGCGCCGACCGGACTGATCAGGTCATGGCAGACCCGCGAACACAGCAAAGCGGCGAGGTCGAGTCCCTGGAGGACGACGGGGCCGGACATTCCATGCACTCCGATTGGCAAGTGGCCCGGACAGGTTTAGGCGATTCGGGCATCGAGCGTGAGGCTGCGGTGTGATACATCGCGGCCGGTCGTGGTCAAGCCGAGAACCGTCGTGGCGCAGGCTTTCGTCGCCGTGGAAGAGGCCCTGCTCGATGGGCTGACCGACATCGCCTCGCGCGCGGCCGCCACCATTCTTGCGGCGCGAACAAGGCTGACGGGCGTGCGGCAGAAATCGGACCGTTCGCCGGTGACCGCGGCCGACGAGGCGTCCGAGGCCCTGATCCTTGCGGAGCTCGATCGGCTTTTGCCCGGCGTGCCGGTGGTCTCGGAAGAGGCGGGAGGATCTTGCCCGCCCGCGCAGCTCGGCGATCGCTTCCTGTTGGTCGATCCGCTCGACGGCACGCGCGAGTTCGTGGCCGGCCGCGACGAGTTCACCGTCAACATCGGGCTCGTACAGGACGCGCGGCCGATTGTGGGCGTCATCGCGGCCCCCGACCGCGGCACGATCTGGCGCGCCGTCGTCGGCCAGGTGGCGGAGCGGCTCACGCTCGCGTCTGGAGCCCCTCCGGCGGCAATACGCGCGCGCGTTGCGATTCGCACGCGCCGGCGGCCTGCGGACGGCCCCTGCGTGGTGACCAGCCGCTCGCATCTTGACCCCGCGACCCAGGAACTGGTCGATCGCCTGGCCCCGGCGCAGCGGATGCTGTGCGGCTCGGCGTTGAAATTCTGCATGGTTGCGGAGGGCATAGCTGACATCTACCCGCGGCTCTCGACGACCTCGGAATGGGACGTGGCGGCGGGCCATGCGCTGATCGAAGCCGCAGGCGGCGGCGTGACACGACCCGACGGCAGTCCGCTCCGCTACGGCAGCGCCGACCGGCTCATTCCCGGCTTTATCGCCTTCGGCGATCCGCTGGCCCTGCCGCTGCGCTGATCGCCTCAGCGGATCAGGGCACGAGCGTGCGCAAGACCTCGGGCCAGCGCCGCTCGGCCGCGCCCATGGCGGCCTCGGGATCGGCCATGAACATCCTGCGCGAGCGCTCGCTGTGGAACAGGAAGAGCCGTCCGGACACAACCGCCCAGAGGGTCGGATCGCCGGGGGCGGCGGCACCGCGCGCCACGGCAACGGGGTCGTAGCCGCCGAGTTGCGGCATATACACGCCGGGATGGGCGGCAAACGCGGCCCGGTTACCCTCGTTGTGAAAGCGCCAGGTGACGCCGGCGTGGCGCCACTCCAGTTCGGGCCGGCCGACCGCCGGCACCGGTCCGACGAAATAGGAGACCGGGTCGAAGCCGTGCATGGCAAGCCCGGTATGACGATTGGTGACGATGCGTTCGGTGGTGGCGGCGGTGACCGGAGCCGGGATCGACGCCATCAAAAAGAACCCAACGGCTGCCGCCAGGATCGCCGTCGGCGGGCAAGCGCACCGCGTCTTCCGTTCCTGCCGCGCTGGCGTCATATTCCCTGCCTCAGTTGGTGCGATTCGATTTCCATACCGCCGACGTTACGGCGGCCGCATGTGCGGCGGGTTAAGTCCCGACGCCGTTCGTTCGAAGGAGCACCTCATGCGCGCCACGATCCGGACCCTTACCGCGGTTCTGCTGCTCAGCGCCCTTGCCACCGGCGTTGCGGCAGCACAGGGCGCGCCACCGCCCGGCAGCCCGCCGCCCGCAGGTCAGCCACCGGCCGACAACCGCTTCTCGTCCAACGAACTCGTCAACGCCGGCCATCGCTTCTTCGGAACGGTCTCGCGCGGGCTGGCCCAGATCGTCGAGAAAGCGGTCAGCCAATGGGGGCTGCCGAACGGCTACATCCTCGGCGAGGAGGCCGGCGGCGCCTTCATCGCCGGCCTGCGCTACGGCGAGGGCATGCTCTACACCAAGAACGCCGGCGACCTGAAGGTCTACTGGCAGGGGCCCTCGATCGGGTTCGATGCCGGTGGCGAAGGCGCGCGCACGATGATGCTCGTCTACAACCTGCCGAGCACGAGCGCGATCTACGAGCGCTTCGGCGGGATCGATGGATCTGCCTACTTTATCGGCGGATTTGGCATGACCGCGCTGACCGCCAACAACATCGTCCTGGTGCCGATCCGCTCCGGGGTCGGGCTGCGCCTCGGCGCCAACGTCGGCTATCTGAAGTTCACGCCGCGACCGACCTGGAACCCGCTCTGACGAGCGATCCGGCTTTCCAATTTAGGTTAACTCTGCGTTAATCTGGCAGCGATCAGCCGGCCGTGCGATGCTTGCTGATCGGCGTCATCCGGGTCGGAGGCCCCCGTTCATGATCGAGCCGATCATGTTTTTCGGCATTGGCTTTCTGGTGGCGAGCCTGTTCGCGCTCGTGTTCATCCCGCTCGTCCACAACCGCGCCGTGCGTTTGACCATGAAACGCCTCGAGGCGGCGACGCCGTTGTCGATGGCCGAAATCCAGGCCGACAAGGACCAGCTTCGCGCCGAGTTCGCCATGTCCACCCGGCGGTTGGAACTCTCGGTCGAGCAGATGAAGGCCAAGACCACAAGCCAGCTCGCCGAGCTTGGCAAGAAGACCGATGCCATCAACCGCCTCAAGGCGGAACTCGGCGAGAAGACGGCGGCCATCTTTTCGCTGGAGGCGCGCGAGAAGGCCTTGCGCGATCAATTGCACGCAACCGAAGCGGAGCACTCGATCAAGATCGGCGCGCTGCGCGAGGCCGAGCGAATGCTCGCCGAGAAGGAGGCCGAACTCGCCAAGCTTGCCGCCGACCTCGACCAGCGCGCCGCCGCCGCCGACAGCCATCGCGTCGAGGTGATCGCGCTGCGCACCCAGGTCGAGACGCTGAAGGAACGCGTTGCAAGCTATGAGCGTGAGGCGCAGGAAATCGGCGAACGGCTTGCGCGCGAGCGAAAGGACACGAGC
>Ga0073934_10005062_pt1 | contig 20979 bp, 18 predicted proteins | sample LarsenN4metaG_FD_76834 | JGI IMG/M metagenome (GOLD analysis project Ga0073934, IMG submission 76834) | Hot spring sediment bacterial and archeal communities from British Columbia, Canada, to study Microbial Dark Matter (Phase II) - Larsen... ...
CTAGGACAACGGCGCCCGCCGCGATGATGCTGTTCTCCCCGATCTCCGACGAACCGTTCACCACCGCGCCGTTGCCGAGCGCGGCCCCGTCTCCCACTCTGTCCGCGTGACACAGGACGTTGTGGGCGATGACCACGTTATCGCCGATGACGATGCCGCGGCCGTCCGCGTGGACGGTGCTGTTGTCCTGGATGCACGTGTTCCGGCCGATGACCACCTTGCCTGAGTCGCCACGAATGACGGTTCCCGGCCACACGCTGCTCCCCGCGCCGATCTCCACGTCTCCCACCACGTACGCGAACTCGCTCACGAAGGCTTCGGGGTGGACCTTGGGCGTGTGGCCCTTCCAGGAACGGATCATTTCGGGCTCCTTCGGCTGCTCTCGCTCGGACGGCATCGATTCTCGCCCGCGCGCCCGCAGGGGACAAGCGAAGCCGGCGGCCAAGGGGCGGGGCGGCGAGCCCTACAGCCTTTTGCGCTTGTTCTTGAGGTAATCGACCAGCACGTAGCGCCCGATCTTTCCGGGCGAGCCGAAGAACACGCGTCCCTTGTTCATCCGCATCATCGTTTGGGCCAGCGCCATCGAGGACGGGGCGCTGTCCATCATGAACGTGTTTATGCGGATGCCGCTCCGCGTACAGCGCTTCACCTCGCGCAGCATGCCCTCGACCGTCCCCTCGTACCCGAATGGACCCCAGGTTGGACGCGGCCGCCAATCGGTAATCAGGATGATCTGACGGTTCATCGAAGGGCGCTTGCTCAGCAGTTCCCGCGACTTGGCCAGCGCCAGCTCGATGTTCGTGCCGCTCCAGTCCACCCAGTCGGACTGCAGCAGCCGCTCCGGGTCGAGCTCCATTGCGAAGTAGGAGAAGACCACCAGCTGCAGATAGTCGCGCGGGAAGCGAGTCTTGATGAGCGTATTCAGGGCGAAGGCGACGCGCTTCGCCTCGAAGAAGGCGCCGTTGCTGAACATGGACCGGCTCATGTCCATGGCGATCACCGTCGCCGAGGACGTGAGCGCCTCCCGCCGGTGCACTTCCAGGTCTTTGGGCTCGATCTTCACGGGGACGCCCGGCCCGCCGCGGCGCACGGCGTTGCTTACCGTGGCGCCGATGTCCACCAGGAAGGGGTCGCCGAACTCCCAGAGCTTCGTCTCCGGGACCTGCTCGCTGTTGGCCCCCTTGTTCTGCTGGTCGTGCCGGCCCACGCGGTCCTGGCGCAGCTCGGCGAAGATATCGCGCAGCGTCCGTTCGCCCAGGCGGCGGATGCCGCGCGGCGTGAGCTCCATGTCCCGGCCCGCGCGCCGGGCCAGGCCCGCCTCCTCCAGGAGGCGCGCCATGTTGCGCAGGTCGTTGAGGGCGTTGGCGGCGTCCGGGCCCAGCAGCTCCCGCAGCAGGCCTTCGTCGACGCTATCGAAGTCCAGGTCGCGGATCGCCTCGCGGAGCTGCCTTTCCAGCTCGTCCACGTGCTTCAGGTCGCGCATGACCTGCATCGCCTCGTCCAGCCCCAGGCTGGAGTCGCCGCTGAAGGGGTAGCGGCGGCCCAGGGGCCGGCCGGTGATCTGCTCGATCAGGTCGGCCATCTGCATGATGTCCTGCTGGAGGCGGTCGTCCTGGAGGAGGGCCTGCATCGCGTCCATCAGCTGCCGGCGCATCTCCTCCGGCATGCTCTCCAGCAGGGAAGCCATCTGCGCCGCCTGCTGCTCCAGATGGTCGATGAGGTCGTCGATGCTTTCGATGCCGGGCGGGAAGAAGTGCCCGAAGCGCCGCATGAACTCCTGGAAGTCCTCCTCGCTCGCCCCGCCGCGCAGGTGCTTGGCCAGGAGGTGGTTCAGCTCCTGCATCATCTCCCGCAGCGGCTCCAGGTCCTCCGGCGTCAGGCTCTGGACGCCTTGCAGCATGTTCTGGAATTGGTCGCCCAGCATCTGGCGCCGCAGCTCGTCCAGCAGCTCCTGGAAGTCTTCGCGGGCGCCGGGGTCCATGAACTCGTAGTCCAGGAGCTTCTGAAGACGCCCGGCCATGTCGGCCGGCAGCTGGTCCAGGGCATCCAGCTTGCGCCGCGTCATCTGCTCCACCATGTCGCGCATCGACTGGTCGGCGGAGGCGTCCTCCCGGCTGGAGGCCTGCAGGCGCTCGATGCCCTGGCGTTCCTTCTCGACGATTTCGTCCAGGCGCTGATTGATGTCGTCCAGAAGCGACCCGAGGTCGTACTGGCCCAGGGACTGCTCCCGCCGCTGCCGAAGCTGCTCGAGGAGGTCGCGCACGCCCATCCGGCGCATGTCGCGGCGCCCGGCACCTCGCATCAGCAGCCGCTCCAGGGCCCTCCGCAGGTCGCCGTCCTCCAGCAGGTCCTGCGATAAGAGGTCGAGTAGCTCGTCGGGGTCCAGGGGGTCGACGGACTGAGTGCCGTCCCAGGCCGAGTACCGGAAAGTCACGGGTGAGATTATAGGCCCTCTGCCGCGTCGCAACGCGAAGCAAGCCGTCAGGCCGCGGCCCCCGGGGGCGCCGCGGCGCCGGCAGCCGCCCGGCGGGCTACTTCGTCTTCGTCCCGGCGGCCTGCGCCTCGCCCACGGGCGCCGTGCCGGCCCAGTGGCCGAGGTCGACCAGCGTGTTTTCCGGGCCCATGTACTTCACTTCGTAATGGGCGTCGTCCACGCGGACCGTATTCAGCCGCGTGGCCCCGGCCGCCTCCAGCATCCGCATGGCCTCTTCATCGTCCTCGACGGTGAAGCCGATGTGGGAGATGCCGTGGGCCGGCTCGCCCTCGGCGCTGGGCGTCCCCGGCGGCAGCACCGTGATGTTCAGCGTCCCGTCCGAGAGGTCGACGGCGCCGCCGCGGCGGCGCTGCACGATCTCCATGCCCAGCCCCCGCACGAAAAAGTCGGCGACGGCCTCGACGTCGTCCGCGCGGTACGCGATGTGCCGGATCTTTGCCATGACTTTCATCTCCTCCATGCCCGCGGTGGCGAGCCCGCCCCGCTAGCATACGCAAGCGGCCGGGGCGCCCGCGTCCCGCGTTTCGTGGCCGAAGCGACCTACGGTCCCGCCTGCGGCCAGTCCTCGTCCAGCCAGGCAGGCAGGGGCTCGCCCGGCCTCGTCACCGGGAGAGGCGTGTCCTGGTCGCCCCGCCCGGTCTCCCTGAAGCGTTCGAGCGCGCCCGGCATCTCGTAATACACCTCCAGCCGGTTCCCGTCCGGGTCCGAAAAGTAGATGCTCCGCTGGCTCACGTGGTCCGTGGCGTGGGAGATCGGCACGCCGTGCTCCAGCAGCCGGCAGTAGGCCTCCTTCAGGTCCCGGTAGCTGGCGACCTCGAAGGCGATGTGGAACAGGCCGATCTGGCCTTGCTTCGGACGCTGCGCGGCTGCCGGGTCCGGGTTCGGAAACACGTCGAGCGCGTGGAAGCTCTCGCCCAGGCTCATGAACGTGCCGCCGTGCTCCGGGTCCTGCTCGCTTACTTCGAAGCCCAGGATGTCGCGATAGAAGCTCCGCGACCGCTCTTCGTCGGCCACGCTGAGGGCAATATGTCCGACCCGCTTGACCTTCACCGCTCGCCTCCATCCCGGCCGTATGCCCGCCGGATGGCCGGATACTCGCCCAGCCCGCCCGATCTGTCAACGGGCGGCGGGCTGGCCCGGAGCGGCAAATCGGGCCGGCGATCGGCGCGCGGGCCGGGCCCGGATTCTTTACAATTCTGTTAGAGGGGTTTTCGCCGGGATGTGTTCCGAGCCTCGTGTTTTGGGGCATGATCGCATCTCCCAGGCGTGAGCCTTGGATCGAGGAGCTTCGTAAGGTCTGAAAAGGAGTTTCGTGAGGTCTGATCTGGAAGGTTTCGAGCTTGAGGAGGAGCCGAGCGCCGAGCTCACTCCCGAACAGGAGGCCGAGCTTCCCGGCTCCGTGCAGCTTTACCTGCAGGAAATCGGCGCCGTCCGCCTTCTGAACGCGCGTGAGGAAGTCGAACTCGCGAAGCAGATCGAGGCTGGGAAGCTCCTGGCCCGCTATCAGCGCGAGCTGACCGCCTGTGGCGAGGAATTATCCTACCGGGCGCTGGCGCGCTACCTCCTGAAGCGCGTCCACAAGCTGGGCGACCGCATCCGGCCGATCGTGGCAGCCGAGACCCAGAGCCTGGGCGAGTTCCTCTACTCGCAGACGCTCCAGGACGCGATCCAGATGGAGATCGACCGCGACCTTGCCGAGGCCATCGCCGACGTGGTCGGCACCTCCGGCCAGCAGGTCGTGGACGACCTCTGGGAGCTCTCGGTCGCGACGAGGCTGCTCCCGCCCGAGCTCGCGGACGCCGACCCCAGCGACGAGGAGGCCCTCGACCGCGTGGAAGACATCCTCCGCGACGCCGAACGTCGCGCAGGCGAAGCCACGGACCGCATGATGCGCGCCAACCTCCGCCTCGTCGTGTCCGTCGCCAAGCGCTATCAGAACCGCGGCCTGCCCCTCCTGGACCTCATCCAGGAAGGCAACACCGGCCTCATACGCGGCGTCGAAAAGTTCGACTACCGCCGCGGCTTCAAGTTCAGCACCTACGCCACCTGGTGGATCAGGCAGGCCATAACCCGCGCCCTGGCCGACCAGTCCCGCACGGTGCGCCTGCCCGTCCACGTCGTCGAGAGCGCCAGCAAGTACCGCAAGGCCCTGGACTCGCTCCTCGTCGAGCTCGGCCGCGAGCCCACATCCGCCGAGATCGCCCAACGCATGGGCACCACGCCCGAGGCCGTGGAGCAGCTGCAGGAGGCGCTCGCCCGCCAGCCCGTCTCCCTCCAGCAGCCCATCGGCGAGGAGGGCGACTCCAAGCTCGAGGACGTCATCGAGAACGTGGTCGCCTCGCCCTTCGAGGAGGCGACCGCCGAGCTCCTCCGCGACGACCTCTCGGCCGCGCTCAAGGTCCTGCCGCCCAGGGAGCGGGAGATCATCAACCTCCGCTTCGGCCTCAAGGACAACCGATCCAGGACGCTGGAGGAAGTCGGCGAGTACTTCAACCTCACGCGCGAGCGCGTCCGCCAGCTGGAGGCCAGGGCCCTCGCCCAGCTCCGGGAGAGCCCGGAGATCCGCTCTCTGCTCGAATACCTCGAAAACGGCGAGGGCTAGCAAGCCGCCCCCGTGACGAAGCGAAAGGCGCCGGCAAATGCCGGCGCCTTTTCTTTTTCGGCCGGCCGCCTCGCCTACCGGCGGCGGCCGTCATCCCCTGGTTCTGCGTCTGCCTCCACGCCTTGAGACGCCCCGGCGTTGCCCGCTTCCGCCTGCAAAACTAGGCGGCTCGGGGCGCCTCCGCTCCCGGCCTGCGCGCTTCGTGCTCGATTTCCCTGCCGGCGTCGCGGCCGTCGCCGCTGAGCCGGCGAAGCACGAGCCGCCTAGCGCGAAACACCTCGAACGAATGGTCCCAAGCACGGACCGCCGTCTCTTCTTCGCGCCGCTTTGCCCAGAGGCTGAGATGGAAGAACTCTCGCATCGCGATACGACCTCCTGTCTGTGATCGCAGGCCTGCGCCCCTTTTGGACCGGCCCCGCAAACACGATCTCGGGCCTGCGGCGCCCCACGTTATGCAAACCCCAGTCACATACCGATAACAGCCCCGTCACACGCCAGTAACAGCGCTCCGGACGCCAAATCGAATCTGGACCGCCCCCTGATTGCCGTCCTCCGCCCGCCGGCGGGCCGGCCAACGCCTGCCGCCGCCGCCGGAAGCGCCGCCTCATGAGGCCTCTTGTGACTGCTCCGTTACCGGCCCGTTTCTCGCCTGAGAGCCACCTGAGCGCCTTGGGAGAGGTCCGGCCTCCCGCATGAGACGGGGCCGTGACGCCCCGCCGCCAGACTCCAAAACAACAAGCCCAGGCGACGCCGGGTGATTTTCAAGGAGAGAAGAATGCAAACCCAGGAAGAGCTCATCGAAAGCTGCATGTCACTCGTCCGGTTCATCGCCGGTCAATACTCCTCCCAGAATTCCTTGATACCCTTCGAGGACCTCGTCAGCGAAGGCTATGTCGGCCTCGTGCAGGCAGCCGCGAAGTACGAACCCTCGCGCGGCGTCAAGTTCTCCACCTACGCCGCAACGCGGATCCGCGGCTCCATCCTGGATGCCCTGCGCCGCGAGAACCTCCTCTCCCGGGACGTTTCCCGCTGGGTCGACCAGGTCTCCACCACGATGCAGGAAATGACCGACGAGCTGGGCCGCGAGCCCAGCGATGGCGAAGTCGCCGGCCGCCTCAACGTCACCCCCCGCAAGCTGAACGAAGTCAGGCGCATGCAGGCCCTCCGCGTCGTGTCGCTGGACAAGCGCATGGGCGACTACCACGAAGAGTACGAGGGCCACGACGACTCGCCGGAGGACTTCGTCGTCGGCAAGATGCTGGCGACCGAACTCCGCGGCCACGTTGCCCGCCTCATGCCCCGCGACCGCGAAGTCATCCAGCGCATCTACTGGGGCCGCGAAAAGCACAGCAGCATCGCCTCTGACCTGGGCATTTCCGAGTCGCGCGTTTCCCAGATCCAGAAGCGCGCCATCCAGCACATCCGCCGCATGATGAACGAGGACCGCCAGGCGGCCTGACCAGGCCACGCGATCCGCGCCGCCCGTGCCCGGCGGCAGGCGCTTACCGAGAGCACCGCGACCGTTCAGGCCGCGGTGCTCTCTTCTCGTCCAGCGCTCCGCGTGCGTCGGGACGGCCCGCGACCTCCGAAGCCGGAAGGCGGCGCTTCAATCCCCGTCGGCCCTTTCTGCGTAGCTTTGGGAGGCGGCGTTCCGCTTGTACGGGCGCCCCGCCTCCTTCCGCGCAACGAATTGCCGGCCCAGGGGATTGCTAATATGTAAGCGTTTTCACCTTGTAAAGGAGTGATGCTCAGAGGCCGACAATCCGGAAATTGACATTCGCTATGCCAACCTCGCGATAATGGCTTCGAACGGAGATAAACGACGAAGGGAAATCACCAGCGAGCAGGCTGGGAGAAGAGCCTGCCGACGCGCTTTCCTGACGTCTCCGGCAGACCCGCGCCCATCAGCAGGAGACCAACGGCATCGCTACCAGACGGCGAGGCCTTGAAGCGCGCGCTATTCGACGCCCTCCCCCAGGCGTTCTGTTGCGTCAGCCGCAGCGGCTACATCCTCCTTGCCAACGCGGCCGCGGAGGCGCTCTTCGGCTACGCCCCGGCCCAGCTGGGCGGCCGCTCCATCGATGACGTCCTGCCCGGCAGTCTCCGGGACGTCCGGCGGGCCTACCGCCAGGGCTCCAACGGCCCGCCGCAGCAGCCGCATCCCGGCCAGCCCCTCGCCGCCCTCGCCCGCCATCGTGACGGGGCCGAGTTCCCGGTGGCCGTTAGCCTCCGCCCCCACCGCACCGAGGACGGCCATCACTTCGTCGCGGTCGGCATCAGCGACGTCAGCGAGCTCGAAGACACGAGGGCCAGACTCAGCGAAAGCGAGGAGCGCAACCGCTGGATCGTCGAGCACTCGCCCGACGCCTACTTCGTCCTGATCAACAACCGCATTCAGTCCCTGAACCGGGCGGCCGTCTTGCTCCTGGGGGCGGAGGCGCCCGAGGAGCTCATCGGCAGGGAGCTCATGGAGTTCTCGCACCCGGACTACCGGGAAGCGTCGCAGCGGCGCCGCGCTCAGGTCGCCGGCGGCACCCGCACGCTACCCTTCGAAGAGCGGAAATTCCTCAGGGTCGATGGTTCCCCCATCGAGGTCGAGGTCGCCGGCATCGCCTCCGTCTTTCAGGGCAAGCGCGCCACCGTCCTGGTGATGCGCGACCTCACGGAGCGCAAGCGCGCGCAGGAACTGCAGGTCCGCGCCCGCGCCGCGGAGGAGAGCGACCGCCTGAAGACGGCGCTCCTCAGCACCGTCTCCCACGAACTCCGCACCCCCCTCACGGCCGTCCGCGGCTACGCCAGCACCCTGGTCGAGTATTTCGAGCACCTGGAGCCGAGGAGGTCAAGGAGTACGCACAGGGCATCGACCTGGCCGCTCAGCACCTCGAGAGGCTTGTCTCAGACCTGCTCACCCTCTCCAGGATCGAAGGCGGCGCCCTCGACCTCGACACGGTGGATGTCGCCCTGGCCGGCTTCCTGCGGGCCGCCCTCCGCACGCATCAGTTCACGAAGCGGGGTCAAGACCTGCGGCTGTCCGCCCCCGCAAGGGACCTGATCGTGCGCGCCGATGCCGTCCGCCTCCAGCAGGTGGTCGACAACCTTGTCGATAACGCGGCTAAATACGCCGGCGACGCCGGTCCGATCGCCATCGCCCTCGCGCGCAGGGGCCGCTTCGCAGAGGTGAGCGTGACGGACAGCGGCCAGGGCGTCCCCCAGGACGCGCTCGAGTCCATCTTCCAGCCCTTCGTCCGCCTCAAGGCCAACCCTGGCATTACCGGCACCGGCCTCGGACTCGCTGTCTGTCGGGGCATCATCGAGGCGTTCGGCGGCCGCATCTGGGCGGAAAACGTGCCGGCGGGCGGCTTTCGGGTCATCTTCCGGCTGCCGATCTCGGACAAGCGGCCCGGCTAGACGCGGCGGGCGCTGCTTTTCGGGCTCGCCCTATGCGCCTCGGACGCGTCACGCCCGGGGTCCTGGGACCCGTCTTTTTCCCGCCCTGCCCGAGGCGGCCTCGAGCGCGCTTTGGCGAAATTGTGACACAATTGAGACACTAGCGTTCCTGCTGAGACCGGCGCGTGATCCCGGGGCACTAGTTTGGAGTCCTGGCGGGTGGGGAGAGGCTGAATGAATGGGAATGCGCGAAAAATCAATTCTCCTCGTCGAGGACAACCGGGACATCCAGGTCTTCGTCGGGACGATAGCGAGGCTGGAGGGTGCCAACCTCCGCATAGCCGCCTCTGGGGAGGAGGCCTTGCAGCTGCTGGACGCCCGAGTCCATTTCGATCTCATCCTGCTCGACCTGAACCTGCCAGGCGTCTCGGGCTGGGACGTCCTCTCGAGAGCCCGCTCGGCCCCGGAAAGCGATGACACCCCTGTCGTCGTCTTCTCGGCCCACATCGACGCCGCCACCAGGGAGCGCGCCCAGGCCCTCGGCGCCAGCGGCTTTCTCCTGAAACCAATCGGCGCACGCGAGTTCGTAGAGGCTATCAATGCGTTCCTAGGGTAATGCTGCCGTCTTCGCGGTCGTTAATTCTGATGGGGACAGCTTTTGCCCGCTGCCGGGCACGCCAAGAACTGTATGCGAAACCGACTTTTGGTGCTTACGGCCGACGACGACCCCGCTATCCGCCGCATAGTCTCCCGCGTCCTCGAACTCAACGACTTCGACGTCATTGCCTGCACCAACGGCTCCGAGGCCCTGCGCGCCTTCGAGGAGCGCCAACCCCAGCTCGTCATCCTGGACATCCGCATGCCCGAGATCGATGGCCTTACCCTCTGCCGTGAGATCAGGGCGGACTCGGACGTCCCCATAATCATGCTCACCGCCCTCGAGGACGAGTCGGACGCCGCCGCCGCCCTCGAAGCCGGCGCCGACGACTACATACGCAAACCGTTCGGCACCAACGAGCTCCTGGCGCGGATCAAGGCCGTGCTCCGGCGGGCGCTGCCCGACGTCGCCGCCTCCCAGGAGACCCTCCACGCCGGCGACATCACCGTCGACATGCTCCAGCACGAGGTCCGCTATCGGGGCGAGGAGGTCAAGCTCTCCCGCACCGAGTTCAGCCTTCTCGTCTACCTCATGCGCAACCCCAACCGCGTCCTCACCCAGGACCAGATCCTGGAACGCGTCTGGGGCTCCGACTACGTCGGCTCCCACCACGTGCTCCGGGTCTGCATGAGCCGCCTGCGGCAGCGCTTCCCCGGGAACGACGCCCTGCCCGTAGAGAGCCTTCCCGGGGTCGGCTACCGCCTGCGCACCCGCTGACCGGCGCGTCCCCCCGGGAACCGCCCGTTGGCCTGCCTGGGATGGTCAGGCCGTCACTTGCCGGACGAGGGCGGACGCCCGCCATGGCGGCGGCCGCTCTCGAAGGCGCGGCCCCGCCGCTCGGCAAAACGCAAGCGCGGGGCGTTTTGCCCCGCGCTTCGTGGCTCTCGCGCCGCTTCTATCCTCCGACCTTCTCGGGCGTCGCCTCGAACTGCTCCCGCTTCTCGCGCAGCGCCTCCCACCAGTCGACGCTCCGCGGCAGGATGAACTCGCCGGAGCGCATGTGGTACAGGTGGGGCTCGTCCACGCCAGGGGGCAGGATGCCGTGGTCGCGGAGGTCTTTCGCCACCTTGATCAGCTTCCGGCGCGTGCGGATGATCAGCGCGTCCGTGCTGCCCAGGTGCTCCCGGGTCCGGTCGTAAATCGGACCCATGCTCTCCGTCACGGCCATGTCTTGCTGGCGGATGCCCTGGATGCCTGAGTAGCTCTTCCAGGACCGCTGCGCCTCGCGGTCGATCTTGTAATCGTTGGCCATCGTCTGGTCGATGTTGAAGCGGTCGTACCAGCCGGTGCCGTTCGGCAGCCACGTCGTGGGGCCCATCGTGCCGCCGCCGGTGCCGACGCCGCGGGCTCCCGCCTGGGCGGCCGGCCCGCCGACGGCGTCCGGTCCCAGCTGCGGCCGGACCAGGACCTCCCAGTGGAGCGTGTGCCCGTCGTCCATGGGCACGTAAATGCCCAACCACCCGGCCGGGATCACGGCGTAGAACGGGAACATCATGTGGGCCACGCGCCAGTAGTACGTGTCCGGCTCCGCCGGCCGGTAGGCGCCGTACGATACGCCGATGGGCGTGTCGATGACGCTGAAGCGCGGCGCCCGCTCCCGGTACTGGTAGTAATTGAACGAACCGGGCTCGTAGTCCTCCGCCTTGTTGGCCCCGCCGTGGAGGAAGGCGGCGTGGACCGTGTCCATCTCCCCCTCCCAGCCCTGCATCCAGTTGCACGGCCGGTGGATGACCGTTATCCGCGCCACGCTTTGGTTCAGGAGCGTGTGCTCCACCTCCGGCAGGGGCGGCGGGACCTCCCGCGGGCCCATGTAGGCCCAGATGATGCCGTTGCGCTCGTAGGTGGGGTAGGCGCGGGCGCGGACCTTGGTGCGGAAGTTGCTCTCCGCGGGCTCGGACGGCATGTCCACGCACTGGCCCGTCGCGTCGAACTTCCAGCCGTGGTAGACGCAGCGCAGGCCTTCCTCCTCGTTGCGGCCGAAGAAGAGCGAGGCGCCGCGGTGGGGGCAGGCGTTCTGGACGAGGCCGACCTTGCCGGACGTCATCCGGAAGCCGATGAGCTCTTCGCCCAACAGCTTGACGCGTAGGGGCGGGCAGTCCGGCGCCGGCAGCTCGTCCGAGCGGATGGCCGGTATCCAGTACTGCCGCATGACGTTGCCCATGGGCGTGCCCGGCCCAACCCGGCAAAGTATCTCGTTGTCTTCCTTGCTCAGCATGGTCGCCTCTTTCGTTGGGGAGCGGACTCCCTCGCGCCGTTACCTCGTAGTCTTAACTATCCAGCCGTTGACTACAAGAAGCGCGTGGGCCAGATGATCGTCCGCCACATGTGCGCGACGGGGCTGTTGTCGAAGCCCAGGCCCTCCTCCGGCTGGCGGAAGTGTCGCCCGATGATGTCGTAGAAGTCCTCGACGTTGACGACGGCGTTGGGGTCGAATGCGTATACGTCGTTCACCGTGATCATGCGCGCCGTCATGTAGTAGGGGCTCTTCAAGGCGCGCTTGTACTCCTCCTGTATGTACGGCTCCGGTTTGAAGTCTTCGCCGAAGAGGCGGACGTACATCTCCGGATACGTGTAGCCCACGGACTCGTCGGGGTAGAAGCGCAGGACCTGATGGGCCCGGATCGCCCAGCTGACCTCCTCGTCCACGTAGGGCTTCACCAGCTGCTCGCCCCAGTAGCCGTGGTCGCTGCGGATGAACCCGACGACGCCGACGTCGTGGAGCAGGCATGCCAGGATCGTTTTCTCGTCGCAGCCGTTCTTTTTCGCCAGGTTGGCGCTCTGGAGCAGGTGGCTGTTGAAGCCCCAGCGGTACTTGAAAAAGTCCAGCAGCGTCGGCCGCTCCGGCATCTTCTGCAGCCGCGGGTCGTCGCCCTGGAGCGCCTTCGCGCTCGGGTCGCTGGAGCCGGCTGCCGCCGGGCCGCGGCCGGGCCGGCTGGGGTCGATCTCGCCCAGTTCGTACAGCACCGACTTCGCGATCCGGACGTTCAGCTGCCGGTGCATCTGCTCCTCGAGCGCATCCACCTTTTCGGATGCCGTTGCGGGCCGGCCCGTCTCCGTCGTCATCGCCACGCTCCTTCCCGCTGCTCAGGCAGCGCAGTCTGTGTGTGACACGATACCTCGGTTGCGGGGCGCTCGGCTATGATGCCGGGGATAAACAGCCTCGCGAGTGCAGCGGAGAGGAGGTCTGCGTCGTGACAGGCGAAATGACGGGCAAGGTTGTCATCGTTACGGGAGGCGGCCGCGGCATCGGCAGGGCGATCGCGGAGGGCTTCGCCGCGGCCGGCGCTGCGGTGGCGATCACGGGCCGCTCCGCGGCCCACCTCGAGGAGACGATCGAGGCCATCCGCAAGGCCGGCGGCGCCGCGCTAGCCTTTCCCGCCGACGTCACCGACAAGGCCGCCGTCCAGGCCCTGGTGGCCGAGACGGAGCGTCAGCTCGGACCGATCGACGTCCTCGTGAGCAACGCCGGCATCGAGGGCCCCCTCGGCCCCGTCTGGGAGATCGATACCGACGCCTGGAGGCGCTGCGTTGAGGTGAACCTCATCGGGCCTTTCATCTGCGCCCAGGCCGTGCTTCCCGGCATGGTCGCCCGTCGCAGCGGACGCATCGTCAACGTCGGCAGCGGCGGCGGCCTCTGGGCCGTCCCCTTCGATACCGGCTACTCCACCACCAAGGCGGGCCTCATCCGCCTCACGGAGGGCATCGCCATCGAATGCGAGCCCCACAACGTCTACACCTGGGTCATCCACCCCGGCGTCGTCCACACCGGCATGTCCGATTACGTGATGGGCACCGAGGCCGGCCGGAAATGGCTGCCGGCCTACCGCGAAGCGCTGGAACGGGGCAGGACGCCCGTCGAATGGGCGGCCGAGCTGTGCCTCTTCCTCGCCTCCGGCGCGGCGGACGGCCTCTCCGGCTGCTTCCTCAGCGTCAACGACGACTACCGCGCCCTGGCGGCCCGCGCCAAGGAGATCAAGGACGGCGACATGTACACCCTGCGGCTCAAGACCCACCCGACTCAGCCGCCGCCGCGGCCCTTCCAGCGCGCCTGACGGCTCGCGGCCCGGCAACGCCGCCCGAAATCCTGCGTACGCCGGCGTGGCGAAACATGGCGTGCGCGTATCGAAATCGCAAACACCGGTTGCGGTGCAACAGGCCGCCTCATATATTCATCTTGCTTTGCTTCCCCGTATTCCATCCGGCTAAAGGCGTCGGTGCGATGCCAGGGGACAGCGGCCGTGACTGGATCGCCTAGCGTGAAGCTGCTCCGCTAGTTTCGACTCCAATGCGAGCGCTATATACCGGCCATCCACCCCGCAGACCAAAGAGGCGAACCGATGGTTACGTCGCAAGGGGCAAGCGACTCCGGCGGCCCGTCGTTCGATCCCTGGGAGGTGCTGGAATTTCTCCCTGCCCTGGTGGCCGTCGCCACGGCGTCCGGCACACTCCTCTTCGTCAATAAGCGCGTAGAGTCCTTCACCGGCCGCAGCCGCCGCGACCTCATCGAAGGCGGGTGGCCGCGGGTTGTCCACCCGAACGACGTTCCCCGCGCCCTTGCCAGCCTCGGCGAGGTCATCGAGTCGCGCGGACCGGCTCGCACCGAGATGCGGCTGCGGAGGGCGGACGGCGCCTACGTCTGGCACAACGTGACGGTCGAAATCTTCCCCGGCGAGGCGGCCGCGACCCCACTGATCAGGGCCGTTGCCCTTGACTGCCAGTTCTATCACACGCAGCTGGAATCGCTCCGCGCGCTGCAGCAGCAGAAAGCGGAGCTCGCCGAACTGCGGTCCCTCGCCCTCCAGGACATGTCCACGCCGCTCCTCCTGGAGATGGCCGTGCAGGCGCTCGCCCGCGGCCTCTCCGCCACGCTCGTCCTCGCGCTCCGCCTGGAAGGCGACGGCCGCAGGGCCGTCCTCGAGGCCGCTCACGGCTCACGCCCCGAAGTCCAGCGCGCGGCCCGCATCGACCTCCCCGCCGACGGCCATTTCAGCTTCTGCCTTTCCCAGCCGCCCCGCGAGGTAACCGTCGTCCACGACCTCGAGCGCGATTTCCGGTTTGCTCCGGACCCGCTGCTGGCCCAGCACGGAGCCACGAGCGGCCTGACGACTCTCGTCCAGACGACCGAGGGTCCCTGGGGCCTCCTCAGCGCTTTCACGCGCGCCGGCCGTGCCTTCTCCCAGGAGGACTGCGATTTCGCGGTCGAGGTCGCCGACACGCTCGGTCGCGTCCTGGAGCGGGAGCGGCGGCTCTCCCATCTGGCGGGGACGGCAACTCTGCTTCAGGAAACGCTCGCCGAGCGCGACGAGTTCATGGAGACGCTTTCTCATGAGCTGCGGACGCCGGCAAGCATCATCCACGCGCTCGCCAACGTCCTCCTGCGCCGCGGCCTCAACGTCCCGCCCGAGGACCGGCAGGGCGTCATCCAGGACCTGTTCGACGCCTCCCGCCGCCTGACGGAGACTCTCGTCGTTACCTCGGACGCCTATCGCCTCCAGCCCCGCGAGCCTGTCGACGCCGAACCCGTAAACCCGGGCACGGCCGTCGCCTCCGCGGTGCGTTTGTTCAAGCGCGTCTACGACCAGAGCAGGGTGCGGGTGCGCTCTCCCAGGCGCCTCCCGATGGTCGCGGCCTCCAGGTCCCAGCTCGAAGAGGTGCTCCTCAACCTCCTCTCCAACGCCGCCAAACATAGTCCGCCCCAGACGGCCATCGAGGTCCTGATCGAGCCCGCGGGCGAAGAACTCCTCATCCGCGTGCTGGACAGCGGCCCCGGCATCCCCGAGGCCGACCTTCGCCGCGTCTTCGAGCCCTACTACCGTGGCCGCACCACCGCTTCCGGCCTCGGGCTCGGCCTGACGCTATGCAGGAAGATCATCGAAGGCTTCGGGGGCAGGATCTGGCTGGAGAACCGCCGTGAAGGCGGCCTCGCCGCATCCGTGAGCCTGCCCGTCATGGGCGCGGCCGTCGCCTGACCGCCGCGGCGGCCCGTCTGCCCGCGGGCCGAAGCTTTGCCGTCCTCTCAATGCGCCGTGGGCGCGCGGGCGGCGGCGGTTGGCGGCTCCGCCGGTTCCCGCACGGCCGCGAACAGCACCACGCCCAGCGCGAAAAACAGTCCCGCCAACACCAGAAATCCCAGGTCCAGCGACACCGCGGCGAAAAACGCCGCCCCCAGCGGCCCCACGCCGAAAGAAAGCGCCTGCACGCTCGCGGCGATCCCGAAGCCCGTCCCCCGGCGCGACCGCGTCACGCTGGACGCGATCAGCGTGTTCGAGGCCGGGACGAGGGCGGAAATCACCAGGGCGATCACCAGGTAGGCGGCGATGTACAGCGGCACGCGGTCCGCCGCGGCCAGGGCGAGGAAAGCGGCCCCGCCGAGCGCGCATGCGCCCGCCAGCCCGGCCCGCACGCGTCCGCGCCGGAAGACCAGGGGCGTGAGGGCCAGGACGCTCACGGCGCTGACGAGGCCCGCGAGGCTGAACGTCAGGCCGGCCTCGCCGGCGGCGTCTTCGCTGCCCTTGAGCGCCTTCAGCGCTATCGGCGTGGCCAGGCGCACCAACTCCAGGATGGAGTAGACGGCCAGGAGCAACGCGACGCTGACGACGAACTGCCGCGTCGCCTTGAAGGGCTCCAGGGCCGCCCGCGGCCCCTCGCCGTCCCTGCGCGGCGCCACCCGGTCGCGCGGGACCTTCAGCAGGACGAGCGTCGCCGACAAAAGCGGGCCGGCCGCCGCCACTGCTATCGCACCGCGGTAGCCGAAGACGAGCGCCAGTCCCGCCCCGAGCGCCGGCCCCAGCGTCGTCCCCAGGTACTGTCCGCCCGTCACCATGCTGAGGCTTGACGCCAGCCGCGAGTCCGGCACGGTGACGCTGACCAGCGCCACGGAAGCCGGCACGAAGCCGGAGAAAAAGCCCTGACAAAAGAGCGCCAGGGATAGGTGCCACGGCTCGCTCGCCAGGGCCGCGATCCCGAACGTAATGCTCCCCAGGTACATCGCCCGCAGGAGCATGAGCTTGCGTCCGTAACGGTCGGAAAAGAACCCCCAGACCGCGCTCGAGAGCAGCCGCGCCACCCCCTGCACCGTGATCGCAACGCCCACCCAGAAGACCGCGTCGGCGTCGCTCGTCGCCCCGAGGTCGAGCGCGTACAGCGGCATGAACGGGTACCAGACGTTGAACGACATCGACGTCATGGACACGGCAGCGCCGATGACGAAGACGGCGATGCGGTAATCGGGGGCTGCGGCGGCGGTCGGAGCGGCCGCGGGGAGGTCCTCGGGACGGGTGGCCACGGGCAAAGTCTAGGCTTCCCGCCCGGTGCGAAGAAGCGGCGACCCGAGCCCGGGCGCCCGCCGACGCCGGCGCCTCCGGAAGCGGCCGGCTCCGGGGATGCCGCCACAGGCCCTGGACCTGGGCCGTAGCGCACCCGGACCCCTGCCCGCCGGCGGAGGCCGCCGGCGGCGGTCGAGCGGCGCCTGCGGGTTCAGGCCGGCTTCGCGGCCCGGCAACGCCTATCTACGAGGCGTGCGCGCTCCTCGCCGGCACCGGCAGCTGGTCGCCGCCCGGGCGCGGCTCCATGTCGAAGGCGTTGTTGATCGCGGATATGTACTGGTACTGGCCGATGGTGGCCGTAAGCTCCACCAGCCAGCGAATGCCGTGCCGCCCCTTCAGCGCGTCGAAGAGCGGCTGTTCCACGCGGTTCGTGCGCAGCAGCTGGCGCACGTAGTCGATGATGTCGCGCTCGTCCGGCTCCAGGGCGGAGGTCTCGGCGCCGTTGCGCATCACCTCGATCGCCTCCTCGCGCATTCCGGCCTTGCGCGCGGTCTCCACGTGCGAGCTCCACTCGTAGGCGGCGTCCTTCTCCCGGCAGACCGAAAGGATGGCCAGCTCCCGCTCGACCATCGTCAGCTCGGACTTCAGGCGGACATGCGCCCCCGTCTTGCACACCGTCTCGGCCAGGCCGGGGCTATACATGAGGACGCCGAACGGCCCGCCGACGCGGCCCAGCACCCCGACGATCTCGTCGAACTCGGCGTGGCGTTCCGGCGGTATCTGGTCCTTGGACGTAATCAGCTCGACGCGCGGCATTGGCTTCGCTCCTCTTGATTCGGGATCGCGCGCATTATGGCAGGGACGCGGGCCGAACGACAGACAACGCCGGGACGGGGCCTCAGGAGCCGCGCCCGTTGCGTCCGTTTGCCGTCAGCCTCCGCAGCCCGCCGCCACCGTCTCCGTCGCGTCCGCCCCGTCCCTTGCCGTCCTCCACTGCCGGCGCCAAACTGATCGCGATGCCCTTCCTGGCCCTCAGGCGCCAGCCCGAGCCCGAGATCATGGACACGGACGAGGAGGTAGAGGCCTACTCCTCGGCCGCCGCCCAGGCCTACCTCGACGCCATCGACAACAGCTTCGTCGACCACTTGGCGCGCCTCATCGCCCCCTGGGGCGAGGCGGCGGCGAGCGCCCGCGTGCTCGACCTCGGCTGCGGCCCCGGCCAGATCCTCGTCAAGATCAAGCAGCGCTGGCCCGCCATGCGCATCGTCGGCCTCGACGCCGGCCCGAACATGATCGAAAAGGCCCGCCGGGACGCGGCGGCCGCTGCTGTCGAAATCGACTTCCGCGTCTTCCGCCTCGGGCCGCGGGGCGAACGCCGCCTTCCTTTCGCCGATGGCGAGTTCGACGTCGCCCTCTGCAACTCCACTCTCCACCACCTGGAGGACGCCATCGGCGCCCTGGACGAGCTGGCGCGGGTCACGAAGCCCGCGGGCGCCGTCCTCGTGCGCGACCTCCAGCGGCCGGCGTTCCTCCCCTACCCCCTGCACGTGAGCCTCTTCGGCCGCTACTACAGGGGCGAGATGCGCCGTCTCTACGAGGCTTCCGTCCGCGCCGCCTACACGAAATCCGAGCTGGCGGCGCTCCTGCGGGCGTCGCGACTGGACGACGGCCGCTCCCGCGTGTTCACGCGCGGCCTCACTCACGCCGGCATCGAGCGCCCAGCCCTCGCGCGCTGACCGCGCGCCCGCGCACGAGCGGCGCGCGGCGGAGGGGACGGGGCGGGACCGAGGAGAGCCCCCGGCGATAAGCAAGCGGGCATACCGCTAAGTGCGGCGGCAATTCGCCCTCGTTCGCGTGTTACGGCCCGCCTTTTCCCCCGAGATCCCGCGGCCGCGCAGCGCCTGAAAATCGGCCGAATTTCCGGGGAATATCCCCAAATCCATTGACTTATGAACGCCGTACCATTAGAAAACCCGATAGGTCTGACCAGCGGGCTGCGTACGCCCACGAAAAGAAGAGGAGGAGCCATCGATGGCGAGCTACTGGGCCAGGACTCTGGAAAAGCGCGTCACGCGGCGCCGGGCGATCGCGGCCACGGGCGCCGTGGGCGCGGCCGCGGCGTTCCTCGCCGCCTGCGGCGGTGGAGACGAGGGTGGTGACGGGGCGACAGGCGGCAGCAAGGACACGAGCGGCCTCCTGGCCAAGATCGAGGACACCACCAAGAACGCCAAGCGCGGCGGCATCATGAAGTGGACGCAGGCGTCCGAGCCCCTCCACTTCGACGGGCAGGCGCAAGGCCAGGCGCAGCTCAACATCTACAACGGCATGGTCTATGAGGCCCTGGTCCGCAACAAGCCGGGCGTGGGCGAGCCCACGACCTGGACGGAGGTCCTGCCCAACCTGGCCGAGTCCTGGGAATTCTCCCCGGACAAGACCACGATCACCTTCAAGCTCCGCAAGGGCGTCAAGTGGCAGAACGTGCCCCCCGTCAGCGGCCGCGCCTTCGACTCATCGGACGTGATCGCCAGCGTCAAGCGCTACATCGGCCACCCCACGCCGAACAACAAGGCGACCAACTACAACTCCGTCAACCCCAACGCGCCCATCGTCTCCGTCGAAGCGCCGGACGCCTCCACGGTCGTCTACAAGCTCAAGGAGCCAACCTCCTTCATCATGCAGCGCCTCGCCAACATGATCACGGGCGAAATCGGCGCCATTTACCCCAAGGAGGCCGATAGCGGCTTCAACCCGCGCGAGAAGCAGATCGGCACGGGCGCCTACATGCTGGAGAAGCACACGCCATCCGTGGGGCTCACCTACAAGCGCAATCCGGACTACTGGAACAATGAGGCCGGTTTCCCCGACGTGCTCGAGATCCCCTTCCTCAACGAGCCGGCAGCCCGCCTGGCGCAGTTCGCCACCGGCGCCATCTACGCCGTCGGCGGCCTCGCCGACATCTCGCCGGAGGAAGTCGTCCCGACGAAGCGGAACACGCCGGCGCTGAACATGTACCAGTTCATCGCCCCCAACAACAACACGTCCTTCATCCAGCGCATGGGCTGGAAGGACCTCAACGGCAAGCCCTCGCCCTTCCTGGACGTCCGCGTGCGCCGCGCCATGTCCATGGCTATCGACCGCGACGCGTACATCGACGCGTTTTCCAACGTCTCCAACTTCCAGAAGGACGGGCTGCCTGCGGAGGCCTACTACCACACCTCCATGGGCTACATCCCGGGCGTCACGCTGGACCCGCGGGACACCAAGACCTTCGGCGAGAACGCCAAGTACTACACGCGAAACGTCGAAGAGGCGAAGAAGCTCCTCGCCGCGGCCGGCTACCCCAACGGCTTCGAGTATCCCTCCCACTGGCCCAACTTCCCGCTCTTCGGGCCGAACTTCCCCAAGCAGATCGAAGTCATCCACGCCTTCAACCAGGAGATCGGCCTCAAGCCCCAGTCGGACCCTCTCGACTACAACCTGGGCTACCTGCCGAACTTGGTCACCAAGCGCGGCCAGCACGAAGGCATCGGCTTCACGCTCGGCGCCGTGACCTCGGCGGACTCGGTCGACTACTTCGTCTGGCGTTACTACTCGAAGTCCGGCGCCACGAGCGGCCAGATCTTCGGGGACATCGGCTCCGGCCCCGGCGAGGGCGACCCCAAGGTCGACGACCTCATCGACAAGGCGAAGGGAGAGCTCGACGCCAAGCGCCAGGTGTCCATCCTCGCCGACCTGCAGCGCTACCTCGGCGGAATGCAGTACTGCGTCAGCTCGCCGGGCGTCGGCACCTCCTTCACCCTCGCCTGGCCGGCCGTGCGCAACTACCTGGTCTTCCAGGGCGACAGCCGGGCGATCAACTCCTTCTACTACACCTGGTGGCTGGACGACACGCTGCCGCCGATCAAGCGCGCTTGATCGCCGCACATACGAGGAGGCCCGCCTCGAAGATCGAGGCGGGCCTTCTCCTTTCCGGTCCAAGACTTCCTTAACCCCCTTAGTTTTGCAGCGAGTTTCCCTTCGCCGTATTGCATTGCTTTTCCCTTTGAGATTGCCGCCATTAATACCTGCGCCTTCTCCTGGCCGCATTCGCCTTGTCCGGCAGCCGCGCTTTTTCCACGCGGCCGAGCCGAATATGCTTGAATCCGCGCCTTCAAACCGATTCGTAAGATCAATAAGGCGCTAAGCCAACGGGACTAATCAAGCAAGGAGACGCCATCTTTCATGTCGGAATACTGGGCTAGCACTCTGAGAAAACGGATCAGCCGCAGGCGCGCTCTCGCTGCAACGGGCGCATCCGCGGCAGCGGCCGCTTTCCTCGCGGCCTGCGGCGGCGGCGACGAGGGCGATGGCGGCGGCGGCCCCAAAGACGCCAGCGGCCTCCTCACCCCCATCGAGGACCGCTCCAAGGACGCCAAGCGCGGCGGCACGTTCACCTTCAATAACCTGCGCGACCCGCTCCACTTCGATGGCCAGGCCCAGGGGCAGGTCCAGCTGAACGTCTTCAACAGCCTCGCCTACAGCGCCCTCGTCTACAACAAGCCGGGCTACAAGGAGCCTTCCTCCTGGACGGAGA
>Ga0073934_10005063_pt1 | contig 20977 bp, 22 predicted proteins | sample LarsenN4metaG_FD_76834 | JGI IMG/M metagenome (GOLD analysis project Ga0073934, IMG submission 76834) | Hot spring sediment bacterial and archeal communities from British Columbia, Canada, to study Microbial Dark Matter (Phase II) - Larsen... ...
AGGAGCATCTCGGCCTGGCGTGTGGGGTCTCCGCGCATAGGGCCTCCCGCCTAACCCGCCGCCGCTATCCTACGTCCAACGGGATCAGCAGTCGATCCCCTTTTTCAGCACCCTGCTAGCTGTCAGCGGTCAGCTATCAGCGTTCAGCCACAAGGAAGGGCGGGAAGTTCCCGCCCTTTGTCTTGTCTTGCGCGGTGCGCAGTTATGGCGTCTTGATCGACTCGATGCGGATGCGGAAGGTGCCGGACGGCGCCTCGACCTCCACCTCTTCGCCGGCGCGGCGCTGGTAGATCGCCTTGCCGACAGGCGACGCGATCGAGATTTTGCCCTGGCCGGAGCGCATCTCGTCCGGGTTGACGAGCGTGTAGCTGCTTTCCTTGCCGTTGCGCAGGTCCTTGATGGTGACGACGTCGCCGATGCGGGAGATGTCGCTGCCGGGCGCCCCGCCCTCGATGACGACGGCGCGGCGCAGCGTCGCCTCGATCTCGCGGATGCGCGCCTCGAGGTGCGCCTGCTCGTTGCGGGCGGCGTCGAGCGGCGCGTTCTCGCGGAAGTCCTTGTCGGCCATGGCGCGCGCCAGGTCCTGCTGGATGAGCGGGCGGCGCTGTTTCAGTTCGTCCAGTTCCTTCTCGAGCTGCTCGTGGCCTTCCTTCGTCAGGTAGACCTGCTGCTCCTCGACCGTCTGGGCGTTGCCGCTGGACTTCGTGTTCTTGCGCACGCGAAGGTGCGTGCCCAGGTTCTCGTTGGTGAAGCCCTTCTCTTTCGCCCATTTCAAAAACGCGCGGACGAAATCCGCGCGCTTCGCTGCATCTGACACCGTGGGGGGAAAGTTCTCCGCGTATTGCGCGACCTCGTGCCCACGCATGGTGCCGAGATCGCGGTCGCCCCCGTACCAACGGACGAACCTCAGGACTTCGGGCTGTGCTTCTTTGCTTGTTGCTGCTTTCAGCGACGCCAGGTATGCGTGCGCCGCCTGCTGGACCGTCATCGCCTCCGTCTGGATATCACTCGCCATATACGCTCGCCATGACCCCCTCGTGAACTCTATGACGATTGTAGGCATCGCGTGCGCGGCGCGTCAAACATAATGCTGAAATGATGCTGTTTCCGCTTCGATCCGCTACGTGACGGGAAGCGAGCGATGCCGCGCGCATTGCTAAGCTCACGGCATGCCCTCTCCCCTGCAGGACGAAGTCTCACGCTACGGCGTGCGCCTGACGGATGAGCAGGATGCGCAGTTCGACCGCTACCTGGCGCTGCTGCAGCAGTGGTCGTCGCGCGCGAACCTCGTCGGCGATGCGAGCGCGGAGACGGTGCGCAGCCGTCACTTCGCCGAGTCGATCGCGCTCGGCGCTGCGTTGCGCGAGCGGGAGATCCTGCGCCCGGGCGCGCGCGTCATCGACGTCGGCGCCGGCGCTGGCTTCCCCGGCCTGCCGATCGCCATCGTCTGGCCGCAGGTGCGGCTGACGCTGATCGACGCGACGCGCAAGAAGACCGACTTCCTCGAAGCCGTCGTCCGCGAGCTGCGCGTCGACGCGGACGTGCGCACCGGCCGTGCCGAGGACCTCGCGCACGAAGCGGACCTGCGCGAAGCGTTTGACCTGGCGCTCGCCCGCGCCGTCGCTCCCCTGCCGACATTGCTCGAGCTGACGCTGCCGTTCGTGCGCGCCGGCGGACGGCTCGTCACGGTCAAGGGGTCGAAGGCCGACGATGAGGTCGTTATGTCGCGCCACGCACTCGACGTGCTGCACGCGCGCGCCTTCGTCGTCCCGTTCAACGTGCCGGGGCCGCCGCAGCGCATCGTCGCCGTCGTGAAGGACGCGCCAACGCCCGCCGAGTACCCGCGCCGCCCCGGCGTCCCCGCGAAGTCGCCGCTCTAGCTTCGTCGGCCCAGGCCGGGTGGACAAGGGATCAGGAAGTGGTGTATGAGATAGGCGGTTGAACCTTTTCGAGGGCGCATCCCTCGCGCACGGCGAGGGGAAGGGAGGATGGCGCCATGATGTCACAAGCGGGTGGCATGGACATCAACGTCCTGATGCAGCGCATGCGGCGGCTCACGATGCTCGATGCGTCGGTGCTCGACGAGGTGCGCACCGATACGGCAGCGACGGTGCCCGCCATCATCGTCGCCGCCGCCGCGACGCTCCTGTTCGCGCTGGGCGGGTGGCTCTGGTACCTCTTCGAGGACGTGCCGGACACGGGTCAGTTCTTCGTCCGTTCGGTCATCCTCGGGACGATCATCTCGCTCATCGTCTGGGGCGTCGCCATCGGCGTGACGTACGTGATGCTCACGCAGGTGTTCCGGGCGCGCGCCGACCTGAACGAGCTGGTGCGCGTGCTGGGCTTCGCCGCGGCGCCGCTGGCGATCGGCTTCCTGTTCTTCATCCCAAGCATCGGCTGGGGGCTGTCGATCGTCGGCCTCGCCGTGATGTTCGGGCTGTCGGTGGTCGCCGCGCAGTCCGCGAGCGATGCCCCGCCTGGCCGCACGGTGGCCGCCGTGGGGGTCGGCTTCCTCGTGTGGGCGGTCGTGCTGAGCCTGCTCGGCGCCAACGCCGACACGATCAGCGACTCGATCGTGCCGAACATCTTCGCGTTCGCGCTCGACTAACGGTGCCGGTCCCGGGGCTTGACAAGCTGACCGCGCGCCAGGCGGCCGGATGCGGCGTCCTTCCCGCGCCGCGTCGATATACTCGCACTCGTGGATCTGCTCGGGCGCGTCCGCGAGGAGCTGGCCCTCGAGGCCAACATCAGGAAGTCCTACCTCTATCGCTTCCTGCTCCAGTTCCAGCTGTGGTGGCCGATCTGGGTCATCTACCTGCAGAAGCACCGTGGCCTCTCGCTGACGCAGATCACGCTGCTCGACACGGCGTTCTTCCTGCTCATCGTCTTCGCCGAGGTGCCGACCGGCGCCATCGCCGATCGCTGGGGGCGCAAGGTATCGCTGATGCTCGGCAGCCTCGCGCTCGCCATCGCCGTGTTCGTCTTCGGCATCGCCGAGAACTACGTGCTCATCCTCGTCTCCTACACGGCATGGGGGCTCGCGCTCACGCTGCAGTCGGGCGCCGACTCGGCGCTGCTCTACGACAGCCTGAAGAAGCTCGGGCGTGAGGACGACTTCCAGAAGATCAACGGCCGCCTCTGGGCCGTGACATCGATCGCGGTGCTGATCGCCATCCTCATCGGCGCGCCCATCGCCGACGCCACGTCGCTTTCATTCCCGATCCTGCTCAGCGCCGGCATCGCGCTCGTCGCCGTGCCGGTCGCGCGATCGATGAAGGAGCCGGGCCACCGCGCGGAAGGCGACGATGAGCCGTACCTGCGTACGGTGAAGATCGGCATCCGCGATGCGTGGAACAACCAGCCGCTGCGCTACATCCTCATCTACGGCGGCCTCGTGCACGCCGCCATTTTCGCGCCGCTCGTCTTTCTCCAGCCCTTCCTCAACGAGTACGACGTGAGCATCGGCAACCTTGGGTTCTGGCAGGCGCCTGTCCGCGCCATGGGCATCATCTCCGCGTTCTTCGCCTACCGTGTGATCGCGCGGCTCGGCGTGCGCGGCGCCTTCTTCGCGATGCCCGTCGCGCTGGCGATCGCCTACTTCTCGCTCGCCGGCATCGGCCAGATGTGGGTGTACGTCGCCTTCCTGCCGATCGGCTTCGTCGCCGGCATGTTCAACCCGGCGATGCAGGACTACCTCAACCGCCGCATCCCCAGCGAGCGCCGCGCGACCATGCTCTCGATCCAGAGCGCGCTGGCGAACGTCATGCTCGCCGTCCTCGAGCCGCTGGGCGGCGCGCTCGGCGATGCCGTCGGGCTGCAAGCGACGTTCCTCATGTTCGCGGCGCTCGTCTCGGCGCCCGGCATGGCCGTGCTCTGGTTCTGGAACCGCGCCGAGAACGACGAGCGCTCGCGTGAAGCCGCTGCGGGCGGGCCGCAGGAGCGCGAAGCCGCAGCCGAAATCATCCCCGTCTCGTGACGCCGTGATCACCGTCCTCTGCGGCGGCGTCGGCGGCTCGCGCTTCATGCGCGCGCTCGCGTCGGTCGTGCCGCACGAGCGGCTGACGGCCATCATCAACACCGCCGACGACGCATGGTTCCACGGCCTCTACGTCTCGCCCGACCCGGACATCGTCACCTACGCGCTTGCCGGCGAAGTGGACGAGGCGCGCGGCTGGGGCCTGCGCGGCGACACCTTCCGCTGGCTCGAGGCGCTGCGCCGCTTCGGCCACGAAACCTGGTTCAACATCGGCGACCGCGACCTCGCGACGCACCTGCACCGTACGCGCCTCATGCGCGAAGGTGTGGCGTTTCACCGCATCGTCGCGGACATCGCGCGCGCGTTCGGCGTGGACATCCGCCTGCTGCCCATGTCCGACGATCCCGTGCACACGGTCGTTCAGACGGACGCGGGCGACGAGCCGTTCCAGGAATTCCTCGTGAAGCATCACGCGCATCACGCCGTGCGTGGCGTCCGCTTCACGCGCATCGACGAGGCGACGCCCGCGCCCGGCGTCCTCGAGGCCATCGAGTCCGCGGAGGCGATCCTTATCGCGCCGAGCAACCCCATCGGCAGCATCCGCCCGATCCTCAGCGTCCGCGGCGTGCGCGAGGCGATCGCGCGTGCGCGCGTGCCGCGCGCCGCCGTCAGCCCCATCATCGACGGCCGGTCGCTGCAGCCGCCGGCGGCGGAGATGATGGCGGGCCTCGGCTACACGGTGGACGTCACAGGCGTCGCCAAGATCTACGAGGGGCTGATCGATGCGCTCGTCATCGACGAAGCCGACCGCCGCCACGCATCCGCACTGGAGGCGAGCGGCCTGCGCGTGCTCGTCACCCCTACGATCATGCGCGATGAGGCGTCCCGCGGCGCTCTCGCTCAGGCGGTGCTCGCGTTCCTCGAGATCGCGCCGTAGGTGAAGCGCGCGCCCGCCGTCGCTGTACCATGCGACCGATGACGGCGATCACTTCGCTGCCCCGCCGCTTCGGCGCGCTCGATATCGCCAGCCGCGCGGCGCTGCTTTCCTTCTCGTCGAACGCGCTGCTGATGGTGGCGAAGCTCACCGTCGGCGTCATGTTCGGCTCCGTGGCCGTGCTCGGCGACGGCATCGACAGCGCCGAGGACGTCTTCGCGTCGGCCGTCGCGTTTTTCGCCGTGCGCCTCGCGCTGCAGCCCGCCGACGAGGCGCACCCGTACGGCCACGGCAAGACCGAGAGTCTCGCCGCGCTCTCGCAGGCCGCGCTGATCGCCGGCGGCGCCGCGCTCATCACGGTCACGGCCGTCCGTCGCCTGTTCGATGTGGGGCGCGAGATCGACGTCGGGCCGTCGCTGACGATGATGATGATCACCGTCGTCGTGAACCTCGCAGTCGCCGCCTACGCGTTCCGCGCGGCGCGCGTCAGCGGCTCGGTGGCCATCGCCTCGGACGCGCGCCACCTGCTCACGAACGTCGCGCAGGGCATCGGCGTCGCCGCCGCGCTCGTGCTCGTCGGCGTCACCGGCGAGCACATCTTCGACCCCATCATCGCGCTGATCATCGCCGCCTATCTCGCGTGGACGGCGGTGCGGATCACGCAGGACGCGCTCGGCGAGCTGATCGACACCGCGCTGCCGCCCGAGGAGATGGCGCTGCTCGAGGACGTCTTCTCGCGCAGGGAGCACGGCATCCGCGGCTACCACGCGCTGCGCACGCGCAAGTCCGGCCGTGAAAAGCACATCGACGTCCACGTGCTCCTCGACCCGTCGATGTCCGTGAGCGAGGCGCACCGCGTCATCGAGAAGATCGAGCGCCATGTCGAAGCGTCGATTCCGGGGGCGGTGCTGGCCGTGCACGCCGACCCCGATGAGCCCGACATCATGGACCGCGACGGGGCGTCCGGCGCGGCCACGCCCGTCGAGCGCGGCCTCCACCTCCACCATCACTAGCACAGGCCGCGCCTTACGCCCGCCGTCCGTGGCAGACTGGTAGCGTTGCGGCGACAGATGCACGAGGAGGCAGCGATGGCACCGGGACTGGAAGGCAAGGTAGCGATCGTCACGGGGGCGGCGCGCTATCGCGGCATCGGCCGAGCGATCGCGCTGCGGCTGGCTGAAGACGGCGCCGACGTCGTCGCCGTCGGCTCGCCACGCGCGCCGGAGGACTTCCCGGCCGAGGAGAAGGCGGCCGGCTGGCAGGGCGTCTCGACGCTGCGCAAGGAGGTCGAGGCGCTCGGGCGGCGAGCGGTCGCGCTCGACGCAGACCTGACGCAGGCGGCGGAGGCGCAGCGCATCGTCGACGAGGCCGTCACGGCGTTCGGCCGGCTCGACATCCTCGTGAACAACGCCGGCCTCGCGTTCTGCGGCGAGAAGAACCTCTGGGAGATCCCGGACGAAGAGTGGTACAGCGTCATCGACGTCAATCTGAACGCCGTGTACCTGCTGACGAGCCGCGCGCTGCGCAAGATGATCGATGCGGGGCACGGCGGGCGCATCATCAACATCTCGTCGACAGCGGGTCGCATGGGCGTCCCCCAGTACGGCGCCTACTGCGCCACGAAGTTCGGCATCATCGGCCTGACGCAGATGCTGGCGCTGGAGGCGGCGCCGCACCACATCACCGTCAACTGCGTCGCCCCCGGCTCGGTCGACACCGACATGATGGACGGCACATTCCGGCACATGGCCTCGCGCTTCGGCGCCGAGCCGTCGGCGATCAAGCAGGCGGCGCTGCGGACGATCCCGCTCGGCCGGCAGGGCCGCCCGGACGACATCGCCGGCGCCGTCGCTTTCTTCGCGTCCGAGGACGCCGCATGGATCACCGGGCAGACGCTCAACGTCAACGGCGGGACGCCGATGTCGTGACGGTACTGAGTTCTGAGTCTTGAGTCTTTGAGTTTGCGTTGTGGGTGAAGTGACGTTCCGCGAGGCGACGGCGGACGACGCACGGGCGATCGCGCTGCTGCACGCCGATAGCTGGAGGCGCAACTATCGCGGCATCTTCCGCGACGAGTTCCTCGACCAAGGCATCCTCGACGAGCGCCGCGGCGTCTGGACCGAGCGGCTGATCAACAACCCTGACCCGCAGCGGTTCGTGCTGCTCGCGGAGCAGGACGGCGCGCTCGCCGGCTTTATCTGCGCGTACGGCGACGAGCATCCGCGCCTCGGATCGCTCATCGACAACCTGCACGTGGCGCACGACCGCCAGCGCGCGGGCATCGGCCGGGAGCTGATGCGGCGCGCGGGCGTATGGCTCGCCGAGCGTTTCCCGCGATCGCCCGTCTACCTCGACGTGCTGGAGCGTAACGAGCGCGCGATCAAGTTCTACGCCGCGGTCGGCGGCCGCCGCGAGGGCCCGCTCATGACGGCCGGCGCCGACGGCACGCGCGTGTCGTCGTACCACGTCATCTGGGAGAGTCCCGGCGCGCTCATCGAGGGCGCCGCGCCGAACGCGCGCTAGCGCCGGCCCCGCACCGGCGCGCGCCGCTGGTAGCGCGGCCTCGGGCGCGAGCCGAGCGACCCGTACGACGACTGCGCGAACTCGTGCAGCGCGCTCTCGTCGTCCAGCATCGCCTTCCGCAGCTCGATGATCTGGTCGCGGAGCAGCGCGGCGCGCTCGAACTCCAGGTTCTTGGCCGCGCTCTTCATCTGCGACTCGAGGTCGCGGACGAGCCGCGCCATCTCGTCCTTCGGCATCGACTTGACCGTGTACTCGGCCTTCTCCTCCGCGACCTTCTTGATCTGGTCCGTGATGTCGCGAATCGCCTTCGTGATGCCCTCCGGCGAGATGCCATGCTCCTCGTTGTACGACTGCTGGATCTTGCGGCGGCGGTTCGTCTCGTCGATCGCGTGCCGCATCGAGTCGGTGACGTTGTCGGCATACATGATCACCGTGCCCTCGACGTGGCGCGCGGCGCGGCCGATCGTCTGGATCAGCGAACCGCCCGACCGCAGATAGCCCTCTTTGTCCGCGTCGAGGATGCAGACGAGGCTTACCTCCGGCAGGTCGAGGCCCTCGCGCAGCAGGTTGATGCCCACGACGACGTCGTACACGCCGAGGCGCAGGTCGCGCAGGATCTCCACGCGCTCGAGGGTGTCGATCTCGCTGTGGAGGTAGTGCGTGCGCACGCCCATCTCCTGCAGGTAGTCGGCAAGGTCCTCGGCCATGCGCTTCGTGAGCGTCGTGATGAGGGCGCGCTGCCCTTTCTCGACGCGCTGTTTCACTTCGTCAAGCAGGTCGTCGATCTGGCCGCGCGTGGGGCGGACGTGGATCACGGGGTCGATGAGGCCCGTCGGCCGGATCACCTGCTGCACGATCTGCGTGCTCACCGCCGTCTCGTACGGCCCCGGCGTCGCCGAGACGAACACCACCTGGTTGAGGTGGTTCTCGAACTCCTGGAAGTTCAGCGGCCGGTTGTCGAGCGCGGACGGCAGCCGAAAGCCATAGTCGACGAGCGTCTGCTTGCGCGCCGTGTCGCCGTGATACATACCGCGCACCTGCGGGATGGCGATGTGCGACTCATCGATGAACATCAGGAAGTCGTCGGGGAAGTAGTCGAGCAGCGTCCACGGCGTGCTGCCCTTCGCGCGGCGCGCCAGGTGCCGGCTGTAGTTTTCGATGCCGGAGCAGTAGCCGGCCTCGCGCAGGGTCTCGAGGTCGTAGTTCGTGCGTTCCTCGAGCCGGGCCGCCTCGAGGATTTTCCCCTGCGCGCGCAGCTCCTGGAGCCGCTCGCGCAGCTCGATCTCGATGTCCTCGATGGCCAGATCGAGCTTGTCCTTCGACGTCACGAAGTGCTTCGCCGGGTAGATGTCGATCTCGTCGCGGTCGGCGAGCAGCTCGCCCGTCAGCGGGTCGATCTCGATGATGCGCTCGACCTCGTCGCCGAAGAAGTCGATGCGGACGGCCAGCTCCTCGTACGACGGCTGGATGGTGATGCTGTCGCCGCGCAGGCGGAACTTGCCGCGCACGAGGTTCATGTCGTTGCGCTCGTACTGCATGTCGACGAGCCGGCGCATGATGCGAGCGCGGTCGAAGCGCTCGCCCTTGCGCACCTTGATGACGAAGCTCTGGTACTCCTCGGGCTCGCCGAGGCCGTAGATGCAGGAGACGGAGGCGACGATGAGCACGTCGCGACGCTCGAACAGCGCGCGGGTCGCCGCGTGGCGCAGCTTGTCGATCTCGTCGTTGATGTCCGCGTCCTTGGCGATGTAGGTGTCGGTGCGCGGGATGTAGGCCTCGGGCTGGTAGTAGTCGTAGTAGGAGACGAAATACTCGACGGCGTTCTCCGGAAAGAACTCCTTGAACTCGGAGCAGAGCTGCGCCGCGAGCGTGCGGTTGGGCGCCAGCACGAGCGTCGGGCGCTGGTACTGCGCGACGACGTTGGCCATCGTGAACGTCTTGCCGCTGCCCGTGACGCCGAGCAGCGTCTGGGCGCGGTCGCCCCGCTGCAGCCCGCGCACGAGCTGGTCGATGGCCTGCGGCTGGTCGCCGGTGGGCCGGAAGTCCGAGACGAGCTTGAAGTCGGGCATGCGAACCTTCAGCGCGGGAGAACGGCTGCAGGCTCAGTCTAGCAGGAGGGGGGAAGGGCGAGGTTCGCTCGCCCTTCCCCGGTGCGTCGTTCTTGCCAGCAGTGTGTCAGGAGCGCGCGCGCATCCGCGCGAACGTCAGCCCTGCGGCGCCGATGACGCCCGCCGCCACGACCGCCGCGATGACGATCGCGGCCATGTTCATGCCGTCGTCGTCGCCGCCGCTGCCGGTCGACGGGACGGTGACGGGCGTGCCGCCGCCGGCCGCCGGCGTCGTCGCAGGCCGCGGTGTGGGCGACGCCGCCGCGACCGTCGTGGGCGAGGCCGCGGCCGTGGGCTGCCCGGCGGCCTGCACGACCACCGTGCCCGACATCGACTGTCCGTGCACCTCGCAGATGTACTCAAACGTCCCCGCCGTGTTGAACGTGTGCGAGAATGAGCCCGACGTCTGCTGCGGGCTGTCGAACGAGCCGTCGTCGGCGGTGACCGTGTGCGGGTTCTGCCCCACCCAGTTCCACGTCACTGTGTCGCCGACGTTGATCGTGACGGTCGCAGGCGAGAACGTGTTGTCTCCGACGGACACGGTCGCATCGTCGGCGCTTGCCCGCCCCATGTTCAGGAACAATGCCGTCGTGCTGACTGCGATGATTGCGACGATTGCGATGATGACTTTCATCTCGATACTCCTTCTCCTCTCGTGATGCTCTTCCTGATCGGGCGATCGCCCGGTTTACCCATCGTTCGTCCTCCCGAGCGCGATACGCAGCGAGAAGACCGCAACGCCCGCGGATAGCAGCGCAGCGACGGCGGCGATAGGCCACGTCGTGCGGTCTCCGTCCGGCCCCGCGCCCGTGTTCGGCACAGCGACCCCCGCGCCGGCGCCGCCCTGCGCCGGAGCGGATGGCGCCACCGTCGCGACCTGCCCTCCGCCGCTGTCAGGCGGCAGCGGCGTCGCTGTCGCGACGGGGGTGACGTTCGACGCGGGGGTCGCGGAAGCCGCGGGCGTGTTTGTCGCTTGGGGTGTTGACGTGCGCGTGCGTGTGGGCGTCGCGCTGCCGGCCTGCGGCGTGTTGGTCGGGGTAGCCTGCTCCTGCACGACGACTGTCCCCGACATCGCCGTGCCGTGCACGGTGCAGTAGTACGCAACGTTGCCGGCGTCATCGAACGTGACGGCGAACGTGCCCGAGGTCTTGAAACCGCTGTCGAACGAGTTGTCATTGGCCGTGACGCTGTGGGGCTGGGCGCCGACCCACGTCCACTCCACCGTGTCACCAACGTTGATCGTGATGGTCGACGGGACGAACACGTTGTCGTCCACGTCGACGCTGACGGTGGCAGCGTGCGCGGCATCACGCGCGCCCACGAGCGTGAGCGCGCCAGCGAGCGCGAGGCCGGCGGCAAGAGCAAGCCCTGCCCGGAGCCTCATCCTGAGCCTCATCGCGTTCCCTTCGCGTATCCAGCCCGCCGGGGCGCTGAGCGGTCATGGGGGATACGTCGTACGCGCCCGCCCGGATTGCTGGCGCTTCGCGCGCGTCGATAGAATGGCGCAGATTCGATTCGCGACGAGGAGGCTGCGTGGAGGTCCGGAAGGCCGTCATTCTCGCGGCGGGATACGGCACCCGCCTGCTTCCGGCCACGAAGGCACAGCCGAAGGAGTCCCTCCCCCTCGTCGACAAGCCCATCATCCAGTACACGGTCGAGGAAGCGGTCGCCGCCGGCGTCCGCCAGATGATCATCGTCACCGCGTCGAGCAAGCGCGCCGTCGAGGACCACTTCGACCGCTCGCTCGAGCTGGAGATGGCGCTCCGCGAGAAGGGCGACACGAAGCGGCTGATGGAGATCCAGCAGCTCGCCGAGATGGCCACGTTCGTCTACGTCCGCCAGACGGAGCAGCGCGGCATCGGCCACGCCGTCCTCCAGGCGAAGGACATCGTCGGCGACGAGCCGTTCCTGCTCATGTTCCCCGACGACGTGCTCGTCGCCGATACGCCCGTCTCGAAGCAGATGATCGACGTCTTCGAGGAGCGCCGCGGCTCCGTCATCGCCGTGCGCGAGGTGCCCGAGCACGAGGTCGAGGCCTACGGCATCGTCGGCGGTGAGGAGGTCAGCGAAGGTCTCGTGCGCGTCAGCACGCTCATCGAGAAGCCGAAGCCCGAGGAAGCGCCCTCACGGCTCGGCATCGTCGGGCGCTACGTCCTCACGCCGGACATCTTCAAGCTCATCGAGAAGACGCCGCCGGGCAAGGGCCGCGAGATTCAGATCACCGACGCCATCGCCGCGCTCGCCGAGATCCAGGAGGTCTACGCGTACCAGTTCGAGGGGCGGCGCTACGACACCGGGCGCCCCCTCGGCCTGCTGACGGCGGCGATCGAGATCGCGCTGCGGCGCGCCGACATCGGACCCGGCCTGCGCGAATTCCTGCGCAACCTGCCCGTCGAAGACTGACATGGACGCCACCGCGCCGGCGCGACGCATCGGGCGCATCCTCTCGCTCGGCTTCCCGCTTCCGGGCCCGCGCGTCGACAACTACAACTTCCTCAGCGCGCCGTCGTTCTTCGACTACGACGCGGTCGTCGCCGATACCGGCGCGGTGTCGTCGTTGATCGAAGGCGTGATCGACGGCTCGGTCGAGGCACAGACCTTCGCCGGGCATCGCGTGCGCAACGTCGCCGGCGCGCCGGACGACGTGACGCTCGCGGAAGCGCTGCTTCGTCGCAGAGAGGAGGCTGCCGCCGTCCTCGCGCGCGGCGGCACGGTCGTCATCTTCGCGCACGCCGCCACCGAGCACCGCGCGGTCGCCGGCGTCGACTCCATCGATGACTACTTCTGGCTTCGCGACGGATCCGGCGCTTCGCCGCTGCCGCCGCTCGTGCCGGCTGAGGGCACGCAGGCGCAGATCGTCGACTACCAGCACCCGCTGGCGCCGTTCGTGCTAGGCCAGCTCGCGAATGTCACGTACCGCGTGCGGATCGATGTCGACAGCGCGTCGTGGCGCGAGCGCGGCGCGCGCATCTTCGCGCGCAGCTACGGCGGCGCCGTCATCGGGGCGGACGTGCCGGCCGGCCCAGGGCGCGTCGCGCTGCTGCCGCCGCTCCGATCGATCCCGAGCGGCCAGGCGCGCTACGTGATGTCCGATACGCTCCAGGCCTGCATCCGGCGCATGCTCGGCATCATCGCGGAAGGGCGCGCGCCGTCGTGGACGGCGCAGCACCCGCTCCCCGGGCTCGACGAGCGCGAGCGCGCAGTCGCGGACGCCCGCCGCGCGCTCGGCGAAGCGCAGCGCCATCTCGACGAGGCGACGGCGGCGCGCGACGAGGTGGCGAGGTACCACGCGCTGCTCTGGCAGGAAGGCGCGCTTGGGCTCGAGCCGGCCGTCGTCGACGCGCTGCGCCTCCTCGGCCTCGACGTGCACGCGGCGAAGCCCGACGAGATCGAGCTGCGCGCGGAGGGCGCGCGCGTGTTCGTCGAGATCGACGCCGCGGAGGAGGCCGTCGGCATGGCGCCCCATTACCGGCTGCGGCAGCGCATCGAGCGCGAGATCGAACGATCGGGCGGCACGCCGCCGCGCGGCCTCGTGTTCGTGAACGGCTACCGCCTGCGTGCGCCCGCCGAACGGCCGCAGCAGGCGTCCGACCAGCTCGTCACGGCGGCGACGACGATGCGCTACGCCGTGGCGACGACGTCGAGCTTGTTCGACGCCGTCGTCGCCGCGCTGTCGGGCGAGGGCGAGCGTGGCGCGGGGTATGTACGCCGCCTCGTGACCGAAGACGGCTACGTGGCGTAGACTGCGCGAGCGCCACCGGGATGGCGGCCTGAGGGAGAGAATCACTGGTTATGTCATCGAAATGGGCGCTGATCCTCGGCGCATCGAGCGGGTTCGGGGCCGCGACGTCGGTCGCGCTGGCGAAGGCCGGCTTCGGCATCTTCGGCGTGCACTTCGACCTGCGCTCCACGCTCCCCAACGCGATCAAGGTGCAGGACGAGGTGAAGGCCGCGGGCCAGGAAGCCGTCTTCTTCAACATCAACGCCGCCGACCCGGAGAAGCGCGCCACCGCCCTCGACGCCGTGCGCGAGACGCTCGGCCCGGACGGCTACGTGCGCGTCCTGCTGCACTCGCTCGCCTTCGGCACGCTGCTGCCCTTCATCGCCGACGAGCCGAAGGAGCGCATCAGCCAGAAGCAGATGGACATGACGCTCGACGTGATGGCGCACAGCCTCGTCTACTGGACGCAGGACATGGCCGACCGCAAGCTGCTCGGCCAGCACAGCCGCATCTTCGCGATGACCAGCTCCGGCTCGACGCGCGTGATCAAGGCCTACGGCGCCGTCTCGGCCGCGAAAGCGGCGCTCGAGTCCCACATCCGGCAGCTCGCGTTCGAGCTGGCGCCGCTCGGCGTCACCGCCAACGCCGTGCGCGCCGGCGTCACCGACACGCCCGCGCTGCGTCGCATCCCGGGTGGCCCCGAACTGCACGCGCGCGCCATGGCGAGCAACCCGAGCGGCCGCTCGACGACGCCCGAGGACGTCGCGCAGGCGATCGTCGCGCTCACCGACGAGCGGTTGTACTGGATGACGGGCAACGTGCTCGGCGTCGACGGCGGCGAAGATCTCACTGCGTAAGCGCGCGCGACACGTCAGACATCCCGGGGAAACGTAAAGTTCACGCAGAAAGTCGCGCTGGCAAACATAACAGCGTTGACGTTCCGCACCTACGCAGTAGTATCACCAACAACGCCGGACGCTGCGTCATGACACGGGTGCACCGGGCTTTATCGGACGCGATGGAGCCCGCTCAAGACGGAGCGTCGCGAAGGGAGTCGCACGCGTAGGAGGCGATCTTCGGATCGCCTCCTGTACTTTTCGCTATCCCAATTCGCCCACCGCTTGCATCACCAGCGTCGCCGCCACGAGCCCCGCCGTCTCCGACCGCAGCACGCGCGCCCCCATCGTCACGATGGCGACGCCCGACGAGCGCGCGAGCTCGACCTCGCGCTCCTCCCACCCGCCCTCGGGCCCGACGAACACGCTCACCTCCGCGAGCGCGAAGAGCGCGTCGATGTCCGCCGTTAGCGCCGCCTGGATGTCCGGCGCCGCCTCCCCCGCATGCTCGTACGGCAGCAGCCGCACGCCCGGCGCGTCCCGCAACGCCTGCTCGAACCCCTGCGGCGCATCGATCTCTGGCACCGCGCCTCTGCCGGACTGCTCAGCCGCCTCGATGATGATGCGCCGCCATCGCTCGAAGCGGCCCGCCTCCGCGCCCGTCTTCACCACAGACCGCGCCGCGATCAGCGGCACGAAGCGCGCGACGCCAAGCTCGGTACCCTTCTCGAGCAGCCACTCGAACCGCTCGCCCTTCGCGATCGACTGGTACAGGTGCACGCGCACGCGCGGCTCGGCCGCGCTGTCCATCCGCTCGATCACGGACACCGACACCGCGCGCGCCGTCATCTCGTCGATCCGTACGCGCGCGTCGACGCCGGCGCCGTCGAACAGCACCAGCTCCTCGCCGGCGCGCACCCGCAGGACGTTCCGGAGCCGGTGCGCGGTCGCGTCGGGCAGCTCGAAGCGATCCATGTCCAGCGTGCCCTGATCGACGTACAGTCGCTTCGTCACGCGCGCACCGCTTCGATGCAGCGCCACTCGCCCGCCGCGCGCACGCCGTCGACGCGCGCGCCTGCTGCGGCGAGCGCATCGCGCACTTCTTCCTCGCGTTCGGCGATGACGCCGGAGACGATGAGCCGCCCGGATGGCGCCAGCGCCCCGACAAGATCCGGCGCCAGATCGATGATCACGCGCGCGATGACGTTGGCGACGACGGCGTCGTAGCCGGCCGCCGCCTCTCCGAACGGCCATGCCGAGCCGAGGCTTCCCAGAGCGGCGCGGACGTCGACGCCATTCAGCCGCGCGTTCTCGCTCGTGATGCGGACGCAGTCTGCGTCGACGTCAACGGCGTCCACCGCCGCGGCGCCCAGCTTCGCCGCCGCGATCGACAGGATGCCGGAGCCGCAGCCCACATCCAGCACGCGATCGCCCGGACGGACGCGCCGCTCGAGCGACTCGAGGCACATGCGCGTCGTCCCGTGCTGCCCCGTGCCGAACGCCATGCCCGGATCGAGCGCGATCACGACGTCTCCCGGCCGTGCGTGATATGTGCGCCACGTCGGCACGACGACGATCCGGTCGCCGATGTGCTCGACGTGGAAGTGCTCCTTCCACGACTCTGCCCAGTCCTCCTCGTCGACGAGGCGGACCGTCAGCTCGGCCGGGATCTCGTGCCGGACCAGCGCGAGGCGCGCGTCCGCCTCAGCGGCGGCCTGCGCCTCCCGCGCGTACGCGTGCACGGTCGCCGCAGCCCGGCCGTCGACCATCGCGTCCGACTCGAGGTCCGGCTGCGCGAATGGCCGCTCGTTCCAGGTGTCCGCACCGGTGACGTCACGCAGGACATCTGAGGCACGCTCGACGTCCGCCGGCGCGACGCGCGCGATCAACTCGATGTACCGCACCTAGCGCGCCTCGGCGTGCGTCCGGGGCTGCTCCGGCGCGCGCGCGCGCTCGCGTTCTTCGTCGTACGACTGCCACTCCTCCGCCAGCTTCCGCTGCGCGAAGTCGTAGCCGATCGCGTCGCCGATCCAGCCGCCGAGCAGGCCCGCGAAGATGCGCCCGCCGATGATGAACACGGCCGTCGCCAGCGCAAGCATCCACAGCGACTGGTCCATCCGGTACACCGCGTACCAGACGAGCGCCACGAACAGCACCAGCCCGATCGCCAGCCCGGCGTACGCGAACGAGTTCACCACGAGCGACTCGCGCTTGCGCATGCGCCGGTACAGGTCGAACAGCCCGGACGGGATCTTGTCGACGGGCGGATGGTCCGCCGTGGCGCGGCCGCAGTGCTCGCAGCGCTCGGCGTTGCGCCCGACCGGCGTGTAGCAGTAGCCGCAGAAGCGCCCGACGTTCGGTATCTTCCCCTCGATCATCGCGCCCATGATCTCGTCGAGGCGCGGCGAGAACACGGGCAGACCGGTCAGGCGGTCGCGCCCGCTCATCGCACGGCCTCCGCCTTCGCCGCGTCGACCACGTCCTTCAAAGTGCGGAAGAAGCGCAGCTTGTCCGCGCGTTGGTACGAGGCCGTGCGCGCGCTCGTCGAGGGCATGACGAAGATCTTCATCCCATCCAGCGTATCGGGCTGCAGCCCGAACGCGCACGGCCGACCGGAGAACACCTCATAGATGCGCTTGCCGTTGAAGCAGACCACGCGCGGACGGTAGCGCAGCAGCTTCTCGCGCAGCACCTCCGCGCCCGCGCGCAGCTCCGCCGGCGTCAGCTCGCTGATCGATGCGGAGGCGCGCGGCACCATGTTCGTCAGACCGATATTCCACTCCAGCACGCGCGCATCATCCTCGTACGTCAGCCGCTCGCTCACGAACCCCGCCTCATACAGCAGCGGCCAGAAGTGGTTGCCCGGCCCGGCGTAGTGGTGGCCCGTCGCTGCCGAGCGCAGCCCCGGATTGATGCCGACGAACACGAGGTCGAGGCCGTCACGCAGGTAGTCCGGCAGCGTCACGGCTGGTCGGCGTCGTCCACCGGCACGACGACGGTCGCCGGGCGCGCCGTCTCCGCCGGGCGCCCCGGCCCCTTCTTCGACGCGCGGTACACCGCCAGCGCGATGGCGCCGGCGAAGATCACCAGGATGCCAATCTCGATCAGCTGCACCATCCGCTTCGTGTCGCCGAACTCCACGCCCGCAAGCCCGAGCACGTAGCCGGCCGAGGTGAAGATCAGCACCCAGATCATGCCACCCAAGTAGTCGAGCGGCGCCCAGCGCCGGAAGGGGATGCGGAAGATGCCCGCCGCCGCCGGCCCCACCGCGCGCGAGTAGCCCGCCAGGTGGTAGCCGATGATGATCCACGTGCTGTTCGCCTCCAGCGGGCCCTGCACCCGCTCCAGCAGCTCGCGCCCGCCGAACCCCTCCACCACGCGCCGACCGCCGATGCGCCCGATGAAGTAGCTGATCGTGTCGCCGATGACGGTCGCGCAGAACGCCAGCGCGACCACGGCGAACAGGTTGATCGATCCGTTCTCCGCCGATAGCCCGGCGAGGATGAGGATGATCGCGCCCGGTACCAGCAGCCCGAGGAACATGCTGTTCTCGAGCAGCACGCCGAAGAACACGACGTAGTAGCCGTAGTCCTCGAACAGCGTCTCGATCTTGTTGAGGATCCACTCGCTCGCGGCGCGGAACACGTTGATGTCCCACGGCGTGACGTACGGGATGACGATCAGCGCGGCCGCGATCGCCAGCACGAGCAGGTTGAAGTTGCGCTTGATCCAGAGTTCGGCGGCGCTCGCGGGCGCCGCGGGCTGATCTGCCAATCCGTCCCGCCTTGGGGGCTGTCTCAGGAAGCCGACGCCGCGGCGTCGATCTTCGCCGCCAGGTCGAAGTCCTTCTCCGTCACGCCGCCCTCGCTGTGCGTCGAGAGCGACAGTTCGACCTTGTTGTACTTGATCTCGATGTCCGGGTGGTGGTTCGCCGCCTCGGCGGCCTCGGCGACGCGGTTCACGAACGCCATCGCCTGCTTGAAGTCGGCGAACTTGAACTCCTTCTCGATCTCGTCGTCGTCGCGCTTCCAGCCGCTCAGCGACCGCAGCCGCTGCTCGATTTCGCTCTTGCTCAGGGGCATCCGTCGCCTCCTCGCTCCAAATGAGCGCTTCCATTCTCCGCGAGCCACCGTGCCCCCGCAAGGCACGCGTGGGGCGGCGCTGCGCTACCATCGGCAAATGGCCGGAGACGACCTCAAACCGCACTTCTTCGCCCGCGAGGACGAATCTCCCGACGCGCAGTTCTACGCCGTGCCGCGGCTCGTCGTGCACATCGACGACGCGGCGATCGAGGCGGCACGCGAGCTCTACCGAGCGCTGCTCCCGCCCGGCGGCGCCGTGTTCGACCTTATGTCCAGCTACCGCTCGCACCTCCCGGATGACCTCGCCTTCACCCGCGTCGCAGGCCTCGGCATGAACGACGTCGAAATGCGCGAGAACCCGCAGCTCACCGAGCGCGCCGTCCACGACCTCAACGCCGACCCCACGCTGCCCTACGGTGACGCCGAGTTCGACGGCGCCGTCCTCACCGTCTCGGTGCAGTACCTCACGCGCCCGGTCGAGGTCTTCCGGGACGTGGCGCGGGTGCTCAAGGACGGCGCGCCCTTCATCGTCACCTACTCCAACCGCATGTTCCCCACCAAGGCCGTCCGCATCTGGCGCGCCCTCGACGACGCCGACCGCGCCAGCCTCATCGCCGTCTACTTCCAGCGCTCCAGCGCCTTCACGGACATCACCGCCGAGGACCGCAGCCCGGAATCGCCCCTCGCCGACCCGCTGTACGCCGTGTGGGCGCGCAAAGCCGCCCCTTGACCGCCGCCTGTCGCTTCCGGCGCGAATCCTATTCAATTCGCGGGGCATAACAGCGGCCGGCGCGGCGTATCATAGGCGCCGGCACGGGGGAGAGGCGGAGGCATGACGAGCGAACGCGCCGTGGAAACGAGATACGTGTCCGTGTCGAAGGACGCGCAGGCGATGAAAATCTTCGAGTGGGCCGCAGGCGCCGCCAGCCTGCGCATGGCCTACTACGGCCTCAAGCTCGGCTTCTTCCACGCCATCCTCGACACGCCCGGCGGCCTCACCGCCGAGGAGCTCGCCGAACGCACCGGTCTCGACCTGCGCTACGTGCGCGCGTGGACACGCGGCGCGCTCGCCGGCGAGCTGCTCGAGTACGCCCCCGCCACGCAACGCTTCACGATGGCGCCGTTCATGGACCAGCTCCTCCTCGACGACGAGGACTTCCAGTACTCCGCCGGCCTCATCACCAACCACGCCGTCGAGTCGCGACTCGCCGACCGCGTCGAAGAATGCTTCCGCACCGGCGAGGGCATCCCCTTCACCGACTACGGCCAGGAGATGGTCGAGACCATCCACGCCTTCAGCAAGGCGGCCTACGAGCTGTTCCTGCCCAGCGTCCTCCTGCCCGAGCTGCCCGACCTCAAGCGGCGTCTCGCCGCCGGCGGCACCATCCTCGAGATCGGCTGCGGCGCCGGCGCCGGCCTCGTCTCGCTCGGGCGCACCTTCCCGAACTGCACCGTCACCGGCCTCGACCCCGACCCGACGTCGATCGCGCTCGCGAAGCAGCGCATCGATGAGGCGCGACTGGAGGAGCACGTCCACGCCGAGGAGATGCGCGGCGAAGACCTCACGAGCGAGGATGCGTTCGACTTCATCTACGTCCAGATCTCGCTGCACGAGATGGACGACGCGCGCGTTGTGCTGGCCAATGCGCGGCGCGCGCTCAAGGACGACGGCATCATCCTCATCACCGAGATCCGCGGCCCGGAGCGCGTCGAGGACTGCCGCGGCACGTACAACGCCGTGCTTGCGCACATCGACCTCTTCTACGAGATCCCGCAGGCCATCGCGAAGGGCGGCCACGCCGTCGGCTTCTTCACGCGCGCCGAGATCGAGGAGATGGCGGCGGAGGCTGGCCTGCGAAACGTGCGCGAGCTCGACCTCGAGCAGCCGCTGTACGCCGCGTTCGTCGCCGAGAAATGACGAAGCGCCCGTCCGGGCGCTCCCTCACATCGCTCGGCGCGCCGCTCAGGGCGCGACCGGTTTCAGCACCTTGTTGTTCACGAACCCAAGCATGTCGAGCGGCCAGTAGCGCAGCCACGCCTGCCCGATGATGTTCTCCTCCGGCACGAAATCGCACACCTGCGCCTCCGGGCACGACTGCGCCCACTGGTGCGAGTCGAAGCTGTTGCGCCGGTTGTCGCCGAGCACGAAGTAGCTCCCCTCCGGCACCGTCTTCGGCCCGTAGGTATAGTTCGGCGGCGCGAGGACGTAGTTCTCCTGCAACGGCGCGCCGTTGATGAAGACCGTGCCGTCGCGCACCTCCACCGTGTCGCCGGGCACGCCGATCACGCGCTTGATGAAGTCGCGGTCCGGATCCTGCGGGAACTTGAAGACGATCACGTCGCCACGGCGCGGCGCCCGGAAGAGGTGGCGCTCGCCGCCGTCGATCGGCAGGAACGGCAGGAACTGCTTCACGCGGTCCATGTCGACCTTGAAGTAGAGCGCCTTGTTGACGAGCAGGTACTCGTTGTCCGACATCGAGGGCTCCATGCTCTCGCCCTCGACGCGGAAGTTCTGCACCACGGCCCGCACGGCGAAGAAGATGAGCGCCGCCAGGATGACCGTCTCGACGAGTTCGCGGCCGATGCGGCGCGCCCGGGCGCCCGTCGCGCGGCGGCGCCGCTGCTCGTACGGAAACGCCCGCTCGTGCGCCTGCGGGCTCAGCCCCAGGTCCGCCGTCGTATACGCCAGTTCGAGCGACGCCGGCACGTCGGCGTAGCGCTCGTACGGATCGTCCCAGGCGTACGGGTTCGGCGGCACAGCCCGATCGACGTCAGCGCTGTACGGCCGCGCGAGCGG
>Ga0073934_10005065_pt1 | contig 20973 bp, 17 predicted proteins | sample LarsenN4metaG_FD_76834 | JGI IMG/M metagenome (GOLD analysis project Ga0073934, IMG submission 76834) | Hot spring sediment bacterial and archeal communities from British Columbia, Canada, to study Microbial Dark Matter (Phase II) - Larsen... ...
CGGCCGATCGCGCGGAACGCACCCACTTCGAAGCGCGGCAGGCCGAGGGGCCAGCGCTGCACCTGCGCGCTCGCGAGCCGGCCCGCGAGCCCAGGCACGAGGCGCTCCGCCGCGGCGACGAGCTCCTTCGCCACCACGTCGTCGGCGCTCGCGGCGTACACCTCGGCGGCGCACGACGACGCCACGAGGACCACCGTGCCGCCCGGCGCACCGGGCGTCGCGCCCGCTTCGTGGGCGAGCGCCACGAGGCGCGCCTCCACGCCCGAGGGCACGACGGCGCGGCGCCAGCCCGCGCCGAGCGGCGCGCGCAGCGCCAGCGCCACGCTGAGCGCCGCGCCGATGCGCACGCCGCCGAGCACGTCGCGCTCCGCGTCCGAGAGCAGGGGCCCGGCCACGCGCAGCGCCTCGGCCGGCGGCAGCGCGAGCACCACGGCGTCGACCGGCGGCGTCTCGCCCGTCGCCGACCGGCGCAAGCAGCGCAGCCGCAGCGTGCGGTCGGGCGCCGCGGCGAGGCCGAGCGCTTCGACGCCGAAGTGCGTGGGCAGGGCCGCCGCCGCGGCCTCCGCGAGGGCCGACGGGCCGCCCGCGAGGCTCGCGAAGCCGCCGCGCGGCGCGAGCCCGGGCTCGAGGAAGACGAGGAGGCGGCTCGCGGCCGCGGCCTCCTGCTGGGCCGCGTGACGCAGCAGCGGGTCGAGCCAGGCGTCCTGGGCGGCCGCGCCGAAGTAGAGCCGCCCGAAGTCCGCGGCGCTGCGGTCGTCGAGGCGCGCCCCGCGCTCGGGGCTCGCCGGGTCGAGGAGGTCCCGGAAGCGGCCCAGGAGGCGCCCGAAGCGCGGCACGCGCCAGGCGCCGCGCAGGCCGACGCCGGGGATGCGGGCGATCCCGGCCCGCCGGGAGGGGTCGATCGCGACCGGCCCGCCCGGCGCGGCCAGGGTGAGGGCGTTGGTGTCCCAGATCTCGAGGGACGCGCCGAGCCCGAGCCCCCGCAGCAGCAGCGCGAGGTGGGGCGCGTGGGGGCGCACCACGTGGGCGGCGGGATCCGGGACGGCCTGCGCCTCCGCAGCGCCGGCGCCCCCGCCGGGCGCCGGCGGCCGCGCGCGGCCGCCGGCCGCCGCGCCGCGCTCGAGCAGCGTTACCTCGCAGCCCCCGGCGGCCAGGCGGCGCGCGGCCTCGAGGCCCGCGAAGCCCGCCCCCACCACGATCACGCGCCGCGCCGCCATGGCTCCTCCGAGCCGGGGACCGTAGCGGCCTCGGGCCGCCGGGACCCAGGGCCGCCCCCGCCCCCGTGAACCGATCCCGGCCGCCGCGCGTACTACCGGACGAGAGGAAGCCGCGTCCGAGGCGCGAGGGAGGCGACGACGGAACCGGCGACGGCGCAGCGGCCGGCGGGGGCGATAGGGTCCCCGGGCATGGAGGCGGACGAGGCCCTGATGGTGCGCGTGCAGCACGGCGACGGCCGCGCCCTCGAGGCGCTCGTGGGCCGCTACGACCGCCGCCTCCTCGGCTTCCTGGGCCGGCGCGGCGCCGCGGGCCGGGCGGACGACCTCTTCCAGGAGACGTGGCTGCGCGTCGTGCGCGGCGCGGGCGGCTTCGATCCCTCGCGCCGCTTCTCGACCTGGCTGTTCCAGATCGCCAACAACCTGTGCCGCGACGTGGCCCGGCGACACGCCGTGGAGACGCGCGCGCTCGAAGGAGCGCGCGCGCCGGCGGCCGTGCACGGCGGTGCGGCGGCCGCGCCGGGCGCGCTGGCGATCGACCTCCGTCTCGACGTGCGGCGCCGTCTCGACGCCCTGCCCGACCGCCTGCGCGAGGTGCTCGTGCTCCGCTACTTCGAGGGCCTGTCCGAGGGCGAGATCGCGGCGGTGGCCGCGATCCCGGGCGGCACGGTCAAGAGCCGGCTCCACGCGGCGGTGAAGGCGCTGCGCGGGCAGGAGGCGGGCGATGTCGACTGAGCGCTGCGACGCGGTGCAGGCCGCCCTCACCGAGGCGTTCCTCGCGCACGACGCGGCGCCGCTCCCCGAGGCGCAGGCCCGGCACCTCGCGGGCTGCGCCGCGTGCACGGCGGCCCGACACGAGCTCGCGTCGCTGGCGGACGGCCTGCGGCCCCTCGCCGGCGCGCGAGCGCCGTCCGCCGCGCTGCGCCAGCGCACGCTGCGGCTCGCCCGCCTCGAGCTGCGTGCCACCGCCGAGGCGAGCGACGGCGAGAGCCGGCTCGTTCCGCCGGAGGCGCTCGTGTCGGGCGCGCTGCCGCCCGGCTTCGCGCGCGAGTGTCTGCGCCTCCTCGGCGGCGCCGTGGCGGCGCTCCCCGTCATCGTCGGCTGGAACGTGCTCGTGCTGTGGGCGGGCGGCGGGCTCCTCGCCTCGCTCCTGCCCGAGCCGGTGCTCGGCGTCCTGGCCGGCGCCTACGTGGCGAGCGTCGCCGGCGGCCTCGCGTTCCTGTACGGCTCCATCCCCTTCGTCGCGCACCGGCGTGCGCGGCGCGCCCTGCTGGAGGCAACGTGACCCTGTCCACCAAGACGTGTCCCTACTGCGCCGAGGAGATCCGCTCCGAGGCGGTGAAGTGCCGCTTCTGCGGCTCCCGTCTCGATCGCAGCGTGGTCCTGAACGAATGGACGCGCACGGAGCGCGGCAAGATGATCGCGGGCGTGTGCGCCGGGCTGGCCGAGCAGTTCGACGTCTCGGTCACGGTGATCCGTCTCGCCTTCGTGCTGGCGTCGCTCTTCAGCGCCGGCACGGGCATCCTCGTCTACGTCATCCTGTGGATCGTGATGCCGCTCGCGGAGGACCGCGACGAGGCGCTCTGGCCGTCCGACGTGCAGCGCGACCTCGTGCCCGGCGAGCCGCGGGATCCGGCGGATCCGAGCCTCGGCGAGCGCGAGCTGCGCGATCCGGGGATGCGCTAGCGCTCCCGGCGCCGGCTCAGCGCGCAGCGCCGCCGCCGTCGGCCAGCACGCGCTCGAGACCCTCCACCACGTCGTGCAGCGTGGTGAACGGCTCGAAGGCGGCCCCGCGCTCGCGCAGCGCGTCGGCCAGCGTGCCCTTCGCGAAGGCCAGGTCCGCCTCGATCGCGCCGCACAGGTCCGACACGCGGCCGTTGCCCACGTGGGCGACGAGCGTGGCCGGGTGGAGCGCGCGGAAGCGGCGGATCCGCCCGCGCTTGCAGTTGCCCGTGCCGCAGCCGCAGCTCGGATCGAGGGCGGTGGGCTCGATGCGCCAGCGGTCCTGCTCGAAGCGCAGGCGGTTCGCGTCGTACGCGAAGCGGATGCCGTGGAGCTGCATGAGCTGCTCGAGGTTCCAGTCGAAGCCGTCGGAGAGGATGCGGAAGGGGAACCCGTTCTTCTCGCAGAAGTCCATCAGCTCGCGGGCGCCGGGATCGAGCTCGATCGTGCGCAGGAAGGCCAGCGTCTCGGCCTCGGACACCGGGAGCCCTTCCAGCACGATCATGTTGTAGGACCACGCCGTGAGCTCGCCGCGGGCGAGGCGCTCGAGTTCGCGGGGCCGGCGGTCGGCAGCGTGGCGCTTCGCGAGCGTCGAGCCCACGTCCTGCACCGCAAAGGTGCCGTCGAAGTCGCAGAAGACCGCCAGCCGCGGGGCCACCGGCAGCCGCAGCAGCAGGCTCGCATGGGGCGGGAGCAGCGCCTCGGCGCGGGCCTCGACGCGGGCCGGCGCGCCGGCGCCGCCGAGCTCGGGCACTACGGGCTCCGCCCGCACGGCGAGGGCCTCCGCGCGCAGATCGACACTTCGGAGCGACGGCACGTCGTCGCCGTTCACGAGCGCGAGCAGCACGTCGCCCGGCGTGCGGGCGAAGGCCGCCGGGGCGATCTCCGCGTCGAGCACGCCGAGGACGCGCGCGGCGTCGTCCCCGGGTGCGGCGCGCAGCACGGCCTCGTCCACCTCGCGCGCGAGGCGCACGGTGTCGCGCACCAGACGGCGGCTCTCCGGCCCGAGCTCCGGCACGTCGTCGGAGAAGAGCACCATGCCGCCCGTGGCGGCGATCGCCACGCCGAGGGTCTCCGCCTCGTCGCGCGAGAGCTCGGTGTCCCTGGTCCGCGTCATCAGGCAGTCGGGGTCGTTGAGCCAGAGGCGGCGGTGGAGGAACGCGCGGGCGAGGGTGTTGCGCACGCCGTTGCGCGTGGACGGCCGCGTGCCGTCGAGCCCGGGGATCGCGACCCGCCGGTCGACCTGCCAGGCGGGCGCCACGTCGGGCCCGATGCGCATCCCGTCCACGATCCCGACCGCCGGGCCGAGCGGGCAGCCGCAGCCGAGCAGGAAGGCGTCGTCACCGCAGCCGCGCCGCACCGCCGCGAGCCCGCGCCGCAGGCGGCCGGCGCGCGACACCGCGGGATCGTGGGCCTCGGCCTGCATCGCCTGCGTGTAGAGGAAGTCGAGCTTCTGGTAGGTCCAGCCCATCTCCACGAGCGCCCGGAAGGTGGTCTCGAGGTGGGCGATCACCTCGGGATGGCTGGCGTCGAGGACGTGGATCCAGCCGTCCTTCGACCACATGCCGTGGTGGAGGCCCCGGAAGAGGCCGTCGCCCTCGCGCAGCAGCCACCCGCGTCGCGTCTCGAACACGCGGCTGTCCGACGCGACGCAGAAGGGCGCCGTCCACAGCCCGGGCGTGAAGCCCGCCGCCGCCACCTCGTGCGCGAGGGGCGCGAGCCCGCGCGGGAACTTCGGATTGGTCTCGAGCCAGTCGCCGATCGCGCGCTGGTAGCCGTCGTCGAGCTGCACCACGTCGATCGGCAGCTCGCCCCGGGAGCGCGCGAGGGCGTCCACGTTGCGACGGAACGCGTCCTCGGTGACGTCGTGGAAGAAGTGGTACCAGGAGCACCAGCCGGCCTGGAAGGGCGCCCGCGTGCGCGCGGACGCCGAGGCGCCGTGCTCGCGGGCGTGCTGCTCGAGGAGTCGTGTGGCGTCGCGGCCGAGCGCGACGCGCACGGGCTCGAGCTCGCGGCGCTCGCCCGGCGCGAGACGCGCGTCGACGCGCGACTCCACGTCGATCGCCACCGCCGCGCCGTCCCGCCGCAGGTACACGACGCCGAAGCTCTCGCCGCGCTCCAGCACGCCGGCCGTGCAGGCGACACCCGACGGTGACGATCCCACGGCCGTCAGGAGCTCCGACTCGTGCCAGCCCGCGCGGTCCGCGGGCGGCGTGCCCTGCGCGAACATCATCCCGCGCAGCCAGGGGCCCGACGGGAAGACCGGCTCGCCGGCGTCGTCCAGCGCGCGGCCCTCCGTCACCGACCACGACTGCCAGCCGTGGCGCAGGAAGCGCAGCGCGCGCGCGTCGGGCGGCGTCCAGCGCAGGCCGAGCACGACGGCGCCGAGGTCCACCGGCGCGCCGGACGCATTGCGCACGCTCGGGTGGATGCGCACGCCCGTGGCGGGCGCCGCGAGGGCCTCGATGCGGAGCGAGAGCGCGACGGGGCCGACGCGCTGCTCGCCGTCCGCGAAGGCGGGCGCGCGCGCGAGGGGCGCCTCCCCCCCGGCCTCGCGCAGCCGGGCCCCGGCGAAGACGCCCTCGAGGCGGCCCGCCGCGTCGTGGGTGGCGAGGTCGGCGGACGGGGCGGGCGGGCCGGTGCGCGTCATGGGCGGCGCAGTATAACGGCGGCATGGAGCGCGAACGATCCGCCGCGGCGTGGCTCGCCGCGCGCCTCGCCGCGGGCCCGCCCCTGCTGCTCGACGGCGCCCTCGGCACCGAGCTGGAGCGCCGGGGCGTGGACTGCACGCTGCCCCTCTGGTCGGCCCACGCGCTGCTCGGGGCGCCCGACCTCGTGCGCGCGATCCACCGCGAGTACGCGGCGGCGGGCGCCGAGGTGCTGACCGCGAACACCTTTCGCACGCAGCGGCGCACGCTGCGTCACGCCGGCCTCGGCCCCCGCGCGGCCGAGCTCACGACGCGGGCGGTGTCGCTGGCGCGCGAGGCGGCCGACGCGGCGGCTCGCGCGGGCGCGCCGCGGCGCATTCTCGTGGCGGGCTCCGTCGCGCCGCTCGAGGACTGCTGGCACCCGGAGCGCGTGCCCGACGACGAGGCGCTCGCGCGCGAGCACGCCGAGCACGCGCGCCACCTCGCCGAGGCCGGCGCGGACCTGCTCCTCGTCGAGACGATGAACACGGCGCGCGAGGCGGCGGCGGCCGCCCGGGCGGCGCGGGCGACGGGGCTGCCCACGTGGGTGGGCTTCACCTGCGCGCCGGGCGCGCGCCTGCTCTCCGGGGAATCCCTCGCGGACGCCCTCGCCGCGCTGCGGCCGATCGCGCCCCAGGCGGTGCTCGTGAACTGCCTCGCGGTGGCCGACGTGCCGGCGTGTCTCCCCGTGCTGGCGGCGAGCGGCCTGCCGTTCGGCGCCTCGCCCAACCTCGGTCCGACCCGCGGCGCTCCCGACCGCGCGGGCTCCGAGGGCCCCGATGCGGGCGGCGAGGCTGCCGGCGGCGCGGGCCCGGCGTGCGGCGCCGAGGCATCCCCCGAGCGCTTCGCCGAGGCGGTGGCCGCCTGGCGCGCTGCGGGCGCCCGCATCCTCGGGGGCTGCTGCGGAACGGGGCCGGCCCACGTGCGGGCGCTCGCCCGGCGCCTCGCCGCCTGAAGCGCGCGAGACCCGCCCGCGAAGGCGGGTTCGCCCCTCGACACAATTTGTGTCACCGGAGGCCGTCCGGCCGCCGGCGCGCGCCTCCTCACGAGCCGGCAACGCGCGCTCGTTCCCGACGCATCGGCGCGTCGCTGCCGCGTCCGTTGCGCGTGGGGCCCCCGCTGGCACGTCGATTGCTTTTCCAGGGCCCCAGGTCGCCGCGAGGATCGCGAACATCACGCCCGGGCCGGGTACCCCTCCCCTCGCACCGCCGTGCGAGGACTCGGCCCGGGCGTCTCGCTTCCTGCGACCCGCTACGCTGCGCGCCCGATGGCCCGGCGCGCCCCTCCGCTCCCGCCCCTCGTGCCGGCGCCGAAGCGCGCCCTGTCGCGGCCGGGCGCGCTGCCGCTCCACCCGGGCGTCCCGATCGTGCTCGCCCCCGGCGCCGACGAGCGCGACTTCGCGAGCGCGTGCGCACTGCGCGACGCGGTGCTCGCCGCGGGCGGCGGACGGCTCCCGATCGAGACGCACGCCCGCCGCGACGACCTTCCGCCCCACGTGGCGCTGCTCCGCGGCGACGCCCGCGGGCGCGAGGGAGACGCGCACCGCATCGCGGTGGACGCGCGCGGGGCGCGGCTCGAGGGGGCGGGCTCGGCGGGCCTGCGCTGGGCGGTGGCGACCGCGTCGCAGCTCGTGGCCGCGCCGCGCGGCGCGCGCGGCGCCGCGCGCCTCCCCGCCTGCGAGATCGAGGACGCCCCGGACTTCGCGCGGCGCGGGCTCATGCTCGACGTCTCGCGCGGCAAGGTGCCGACGCCTGCGACGCTCGGCGCGCTCGTCGACCTCGCGGCCCGGCTCAAGCCGAACGTGCTCGTGCTCTACGTCGAGCACACCTTCCGCTTCCGCCGGCACCCGGAGATCGGCGCGGGCTGGTCGCCGCTCACGGCCGAGACCCTGCGCGCCCTCGACGCCTACGCCGATCTGCGACACGTGGAGCTGGTGCCGTGCCTCCAGTCCCTCGGCCACATGTCGCACGTGCTGGCGCTCCCCCGCTACGCCCACCTCGCCGAGACCGAGCGGCGCTGGACCCTCGCGCCGGCGGAGCCCGGCAGCTACGCGCTGCTGGAGGACCTGTACGACGAGTTCCTCCCCAACTTCCGCTCCCGCCTGTTCCACGCGAACTGCGACGAGCCCTGGGATCTCGGCCGCGGCCGCTCGGCCGAGCTCTCGCGCCGGCTCGGCCCGGGCGGCCTCTACCTGGCCCACGTGCGCCGGCTCCACGCCCTCGCCGCGAAGCACGGCCGGCGCCTCGCGATCTGGGGCGACGTCGTGCACGCCCATCCCGACCGGATCCCCGAGCTGCCGAGCGACCTGCTGCTCCTCGACTGGGGCTACGACGCGGCCCACGACGTCGACCGCGTGTCGGCCTTCGCGCGCCACGGCTTCGAGTGCTGGGTGTGCCCGGGCACCTCGAGCTGGAACTCCCTCTTCCCGCGCTTCGAGAACGCCGAGCGCAACGTGGCGGCCTTCGCGGCGGCGGGCAGGCGCCACGGCGCGAGCGGGCTCCTGCACACGGACTGGGGCGACTTCGGGCACTTCAACCTGCAGGGCTTCTCCTGGCACTCCTACGCCTGGGCGGCGCAGCACGCGTGGTCGGGCGACGCCAAGGCCGCGGCGTTCGACCGCGCCTTCGCGCGCCTCGTCTTCGGCGACGCGAGCGGCGAGACCGCGCGGCTCTATCGCGCGCTCGGCGCCTGCCACGACGCCGGGTTCCCGCTGCCGAACGCCTCGCCGCTCCTCGCGCTCTGGTTCGACGACCTCGGGCCGGCGGCCTTCAGCGCGAAGGCCCGCGCCGACGCCCTGCGCCGCACGGAGCGGCGGCTGCTGCGCGTGCGCCGACGCATCGTCGCGTCGCGCGCGCGCTTCCGGCGGGAGGGGCTCACCGGGGAGGAGCTCCTGTACGCCGCCGAGAGCTCGCTCCTCGCCGTGCGCAAGGGGCTCGCGGGCCTGGCGTGGGTGGCGTGGCGGCGCGCGCCGGACCGGCTCGACGCGCGTGCGCGGCGCGCCCTCGCGCGGCGCCTCTGCGCGATCGCCGACGAGCAGGTGGCGCTCGGCCGCCGGCTCCGGCGCCTCTGGCTCGCCCGCAGCGAGCCGGGCGGCTTCGTCGTAACGGCGACACGGCTCCGCCGCTCGGTGCGCAGCCTGCGCGCGGCCGCCCGGGCGCTCGCGCGGGGCGTGGCGCCGCCCCTGCCCGAGGCCGCGCCTCAGCCGCGCGCGGCGTCGTCCCCGCCCGTCCCGCCCCCGGCGCCCGCCGCGCCCGCCGCCAGGACGCGGCGCGCGAGGCCCGCGAGGTAGATCGAGCCCGTCGCGCACAGCAGGTCGCCGTCGCCGAGCCCTTCGCGCGCGGCGCGCAGGGCCATGTGCGGGTTGGGCACGGCGTGGAGGACGACGCCGGGCGCGAGGGCGCGCACCGCGGCGGCCACGGCGGCCGGGTCGAGGGAGCGCGCCGGCTCGACGCGCGTCACCGTGACCTCGTCGAAGGCGGGCGCGAGCGCGGACACGATGGCCTCGAGATCCTTGCCCGCGGAGACCGAGAGGACGAGGCGGGCACGCCGCCGCGGGAGCGCGGCGAGGGCGGCCGCGAGCGCGCGCGCCGACTCGGAAGTGTGCGCGCCGTCCACCACCACCCACGGCGCGCGCGAGAGCAGCTCGACGCGCCCGGGCAGCGCGGCGCCCGCGAAGCCCGCCTTCGCCGCGGCGGCCAGCGCCGGCGCGTCGTACACGCCGAGGCGTCGGACGCAGGCGAGCGCGAGCGCGGCGTTCTCGGCCTGGTGCGTCCCGAGGATCGGCAGCGTGGCCTCGACGTCCAGGTCGCCGTCCCGGAGGCGGAGGCGCAGCCCGCCGAGGTCCGATCCGAGCAGCGTGAAGTCGAAGTCGCGGCCGCGCACCGCGAGGGGCGCGGCCAGCTCCCGCGCGCGCGCCTCCACCACCGCCATCGCCTCGGGCACGAGGCGGCCCGACACCGCAGGGCGGCCGCGCTTCAGGATGCCCGCCTTCTCGCGGGCGATCGCGGCGTGGGTCGTGCCGAGCCGGTCGGTGTGCTCGAGCTCGATCGTCGTGATGCAGGCCACCGCGGGATCGACCACGTTGGTGGAGTCGAGCCGCCCGCCGAGCCCCACCTCGATCACCGCCCGGTCCACGGCTGCGTCGCGGAAGAGCAGGAACGCGGCGGCCGTCGTGACGTCGAAGAAGGTGGGCGCGCGCGCCGGATCCTCGGCGCGCAGGGCCTCCACCTCGGGTCGCAGCCGCTCCACCGCCGCGGCGAGCCGGTCGCCCGGCACCTCGGCGCCGTCGATGCGGAAGCGCTCGGTCCAGCGCTCGAGGTGCGGCGAGGTGAAGGTGCCCACGCGCTCGCCCGCCGCGCGCAGCAGCGACTCCGCCAGGAGGCAGGTCGACCCCTTCCCCTTGGAGCCGGCGACGTGCACGACGGAGAGCGCGCGCTGCGGCTCGCCCACGCGGGCGAGGAGGCGCTGGATGGGCTCGAGGCCGAGGCGCTCGTAGGGGACGTCCGGCCGGCGCTCGACGTCGAGGAGGCCCTCGAGCCAGCGCGCGGCGTCGGTGGCGGTGCGGATCGGGCGGGAGGCGGGGGCGTCGTCAGCCAAGGCGCGGCCGGAGGGCGCGGCCGGCGCCCGGGCGGCGCCGGCCGGTGGCCGTCACTGGACCATGTAACGCTTCCAGGATCGGTACTCCTTCACCGCGCCGCTCGTGGACTCGACGGCCGGGAAGAAGAACTTGACCGCGTGGCCGCAGACCTTGCAGATCTTGTAACAGAACTTGAAGCCGTCGACCTCCTGCACCTTGCCGACCATCACGCGATTGTCGTCGTTGCAGCAGGGCGAGGGCGACGGCGGCGACACGATCCGCTTCGGGTACTCGTTCTTCGGCTTCTCCGCCGTCGAGTAGCGGATGATGTTCCGCGTCGGCCGATTCACCTTGGTGTCGTTGTTCTGCTTCCGGATGTTGCTTCCGATGCGCCTCACCGCAGTGTCCTCTCCGCAGATGCCTCTGCGCTGTCCCAGGCGGCCCCGCGGCCCAGCCCGCGCAGCAGATGGGATCGGTCCTCGTACCTCGTGGAGCAGGGCGGGCCCTCGGCCCACCACAGCTCGCCGGCGGCCGGGTCGCGCCCGAGCCGCAGCAGCGCGGAGCTGCGCGTCCCGTAGCCGCCCGGGCCCACGTCGCCGAGATGCATGCAGGCGTCCTCGCGGGAGGAGTGCCCCGCGGCGGCCCGTGCGTGACTCCGGCACACCGCGGCGAGCTCCAGGAGCTGCGTCTCGGGGGGCGCCGCGGCGACGCGCTCGGCCTCGGCCAGGATCCGCGCGACCTTCGGGACGGCGCGGTCGTCGGGGTCGGCGTTGCCGACGACGTGCGCACCGGGGGCGAGGGCCTCGAGGCGCGCGCCCCCTTCGTAGACCACCACGAAGGCCTCGTCCGCGTCGGCCACGAACAGGTTGAAGGGGTTGTAGGCCTCCGCCGGGAGCCGGGCTGCCGCCTCGGCGGCCTCCCGGGCGCCCGCGTGGGCCAGCGCCTCGATCACGAGCCAGCCCCGCGAGCGGCGGGCCGGGTCGGGCCGGGCGGTGGGCCGGTTGGTGAGGGCCGCGAACACCCCGGCCGGGTTGACGCCCAGCCAGGTGCCGCCGGCGCGCCGGTCGAGGGGAGCCACGATCGGGCCCCGGGCGCCGATGCGGAGGGCCGGCGGGGCGGCGGGGCGGTCGAGGAACTCGTCTCGGTTGGCCCCGATCACGATCGGATGGCCGGGAACGCAGCGGTGCAGCGCGATCAGCGTGCACATCGCGCGGGCGACCTCCGGTCCCGGCAGCGGCCCCGGCGGCGCCCGGGCGAGGGTGCCCCGCGGAGACCACGCTCCGGGGCCCGGCGCGAATGCGAGAAGGGGCGGGTGATCATGGGCGGACACAGGACGGTACCAGAGGGTCCACGCGCCCCGCAACGGAGCCAACCGCCGTTTGGCTCGCAGCCGTGTCGGGCACGATGCAGCGGCCCGGCTGCGCCGCAGGGCGCGCCGCGGCCGCTGGCGGGGGCCGCCGGCCGCGGGCGGCCCCGCGCGGCGTCCCGGGCGCGGCGGGAGGCGCCTCGGCGTCTAGGCCCGGTCGGTCCCGACGAGCCGCAGGGCGGGCTCGCCGCTGCGCTCGGGCGCGGGCGGCGCATCCTCGCCGCGCCAGCCCCGCGACGCCCGCATCTTCTCGGCCTTCCGGCGCGCGGCGTTGCGGTTCAGCTCGATCCCGTAGCGCGCGAAGACGGCGCGGAGCTGGTCGAAGTTCTGCTCGATCGTCATGCGCACCGACTCGAAGCCGTGCTCCACGGCCTCCGAGCGCTTCCAGAACGCGAGCGGATTGAGCGCGAAGTAGGTGGCGTCGCTCTCGCGCGGCTCGAGCAGGACGATGTCGCCCTGGAAGCGGTCGTCGGCGAGGTAGCGCTGGATGCCGAGCTTGAGCCGCGAGTGGAGCAGGGTCCGGAAGACCTGGTTCAGCACCACCTTCATGCCGCGGTCGGCGAGGTAGCGGCCGTTCGCGAAGTACTCGCCGTCGCGGTCGTCGGCGTCGATGCGGTTCAGGAACGGCCGGAAGGGGTTGTAGCAGATGATGAGGTCCGCCCCCTTCTCGATCGCGACGTCGATGTTCGCGGTGTGGCGCACGCCGCCGTCCACGTAGTCGATGCCGTTGATGCGCGCGGGGCGGTAGAAGATGGGCAGCGCCGTCGAGGCCTGCACCGACTGGGAGATCGTGACCTCGCAGTTCTCGTCCGCGCCGAACACCACGCGCTCCGCCGTGTCGAGGTCGCAGGCCGACACGAAGAGGCGTCGGTTCCGCCGGCGCTCGAAGGCGCGGAAGTCGTTGGGCATCCCCATGCGCTGGAGGTTCTCGCGCAGCCACTTCTCGAGGCTGCCGTTGTCGAAGAAGCCCGACGGGATGTGGTTCGTGAGCTGCGGCACCTCGCGCTTCGGCGAGACGTGCTCGATGGCCGCGATCATCACGGCCTCGAAGCTGGTGTAGCTGGGCCGCTTCACGAAGGTGGAGAAGCGCTCGCCGATCGCCTCGGGCAGGCCCGGCAGGCCACGCATCAGGTCGTTGCCCACGCCGGGCAGGTAGGTGACGAGGTCATACAGGAACTTCGCCGGCCGCGACGCGAACTCGCGCCAGTTCGGGTTGTAGAAGTCGACCGGCCGGAGCTGGTTCATCCGGCTGCTGGTGCCCTCGAGCACCTTGATCATCTCCTCGGGCGAGACGCCGGCGGCGAGGGAGACGGCGAGGATGGAGCCCGCGGAGAGCCCGACGTAGGTGTCGAAGTCCGTGATCTTCCGGCCGACGAGGAAGTCGTCGAGGGCCTTGAGGCCGCCCACCTTGAAGGCCCCGCCCGAGACGGCGCCGCCGGCCAGGACGAGCGCGATCTTGGGATCGCGCTTCGGGCGCGCACCGTCGCTCTTGCGGATGAGGGTCAGGCCCAAGGCGAGTCATCCTTCCGGCGACGCGAGCCGAGGCCCGGCCGCCCTAGCGCGGGGCAGCCTCCCACGGGTGGACGCGCGGCCACGAGGAGGCGGAGACACGGCGGCAGCAGGGGGAAAGGGGCACGCGCGTTCGGAAGGAAGAAGGGCCAGCGCTGCGCTGCGTTAGTGCGGCGCGCTGCCCCCCGGCGATGAACGCGCGGTCCATCATGTCTTCCGTGATACGCGACCACCCGGACGAAGTCAAGCGAGTCGCCGCCTTAACAACGTTCCATCAGCCTGCGATCGGACCCGCTGTCGGCCTCCCGACGGCGTGCGGACGATGCCGCGCCGCGTCGGCGCGGCGACTCTTTCGCGGTCACGCCGACGCGTGAATCGTGGTGTTCGAACGGCGTCTCACGCTGTGGTAGAAAGAAGGTGGTGAGCGAACGTCATCCTCCCTCGCGTGTCTCGCTCTCGTTCGCCTGCGTGCTGGCGATCGCTGCGACGGGCCCGTGGACGGGCTGCGCGTCCTCCGGCTCGGCCCCGCCGCCCCAGACGCCGGCGCCCCAGTACCCGGCGCCCCCGCAGACGCCCGTCAGCACCGGCCCCACCGCCGGCCAGCGCGCCGCGAGCGCCCTCGAAGGCGCGCTGATGGGCTTCGTGATCGGGTCGTACGCCGGCCCGATCGGCGCCGCCGTGGGCGCCGGAACCTTCCTCCTCTACAGCGCGGTCACCGGGAGCGTCCCCCTGAGCGGCGGCGGCGGGAGCCGCGGCCCGAACGGCTACCCGGGCGGCAACGAGGCCGACCGCGAGGAGACCCTCGAGGACCAGATCGACGACGAGCTCACGAAGCAGGCCTCCCTCGAGGACGAGATCGAGGCCGAGCTGCGCCGCCAGGAAGAGCTGCTCGCGAAGATCGACCAGGACGAGCAGTCGCGCCGGGCGTCCGGCCAGCCGGCGACCGAGGCGCCTTCGGCCGAGGCCGTCGCGCAGCAGGCGAACCCGCGCGCCGCGCCGGCCGCGCCGAAGGACCGGAGCATCGACCTCGGCCTGTTCGACCACGCCAAGGTCACGGTCGAGAAGGGCGCGTGGGGCGACAACGGCAAGATGCAGGTCGAGCGGCGGGCCCTCGACGCCGACCGCGACGGCAAGCCCGAGGAGATCCGCTACTTCGACGCGAAGACCGGGGCCTACGTCCGGCGCGAGGAAGACCGCAACTACGACGGCGCGATCGACGCCTGGGTGACGCTCGAGAACGGCGCCGTGGTGGCCCGCCAGGTCGACGAGAGCGGCGACGGCAAGCCCGACGCCTGGGAGACCTACGCCGGCGGCCTGATGACGTCGCGCGAGGTCGACCGCAACGCCGACGGCGTGCGCGACGCCTTCTACCGCTACGCGGGCGACTCCCTGGTGGAGGAGCGGCACGACGGCAACGACGACGGGAAGGTCGACCTCGTCGTCGCCTACGAGAACCGCGTGCGCGTCCGCACCGAGGAAGACACCACGAAGGACGGTACGATCGACACCTGGACCACCTACGCCTCCGACGGCACGAGCGGCGAGGTGGTGACGCGCATCGAACGCGACAAGGCGGGACGCGGCAAGGCCGACGTCGTCGAGACCTTCGGCCAGCAGGGCGGCAAGACCGTGCTCGTGAAGCGCGAGGAGGACGTGAACGGCGACGGCAAGGTCGACGTCACGTCGAGCTACGAGAACGGCAAACTGAAGAGCCGCGAAGTCGCCGACCCGGCGCTGGTGCCCTTGTAGCGTTTCGGGGACTGTTCCCCTTCAAGGCAGGTTTGCGACGCGGGTGCCCTGGGGCGGGGGGTGCTGTCGATTCTCCGCGTCGAGGGGGTGCGGAGGGCACACCTCGCGCTTGCACCGCACTGACGCTTTACAAGGGTAAGTCGGGGCATCTCGCCGCCGACCACGGCTCCGCGCTGCGCCCTGCCCCGCAGTCCCCCTCGCCGCTCCGAATTCGACACACCCCCCGCCCTCGGTCCGCTTCTGGAACCTGGATCGGGGCGTCGTGCCGAGATCGCCGTGCGGAGCTCGGTGCCTTCGGATCGGCGATTTCGACCGGCTGAAATGGGGTGGGGTTGGTTGCTCGCTCGAAGCGCCGTGCCCCATCCCACCGCCGCGGTGGAGCCCACCTCGACCCCATCTACACACCAGACGGGCAGCAGCGGCGAATCGGCAACGCCTCGGCCGAGACTCTGAAACAGTGCGGGTAGGGCTGGGGGAGGTGTCGAATCCGGAGCGGCGAGGGGGAGTGCGGGGCAACCGGATCCGTGGAGCCGTGGTCGGCGGCGAGATGCCCCGCGCCCCCCTTGTAAAGCCTCCCCGCGTGGCAATGCCGAACGCGCGCCTCCGCACCCCCTCGCCGCGGAGGATCGACACCTCCCCCGGCCCCAGCACCGAGCCACGCGTTCTCCCGCTCCGACCGCCGCGGCCCAGTCTCACCGCCCCTCCGGCCGCACCTCCAGCTCCTTCCGCTGCTGCTCGTTCTTCCGGAACTCCTCGATGCGCTTGCGCTCGAGCAGGAGCTGGAGCTCGCGGTTGCGATCGCGGATGCGCTCGAGCTCGCGGGCCATCTCGCGGTCCGAGAGCTCGGCCATCTGGAAGGTGAGGTCGAGCTCCACGCTGCCGCGCGAGCCGTCCGAGGCGAGGGCGGTGACGCGCACGCGGTTCGCGCCCTCGCGCACCGGCACGTAGCCCGTGAAGCTGCCGTCGGGGGAGAGGCGCACGTCCGTCGAGAAGTCGCCGGTGGTGAGGTTGGTGACGACCACGTCCTCGACGTTCGAGAAGGACACGCCCTGCAGGATGGCGATGATGTCGCCGGGGTTGCGCACCGGCGTGAAGGTGCCGAGCGTGATGCGCGCCATCTCCGTCACCGCCACCTGGCTGGTGAGGGCGCCGGGGCCGATGGCGTAGGTGTTGACCGTGATCCCTGCCTGGTGCGCGAGGCGCGCCGCGCCGAGGGCCATCTCGACGTCGCCGGGGTCGGTGTTCGCGGCCTTGCCGATCGGGAACGTGGGCACGCCGTCGGTGAGGAAGAGGATCACCTTCTTCGCGCCCGGGCGCGGCTGGCTGCGGGAGCCCGTGAGGCCCGCGAGCTCGGTGATCGCGAGGCGCATGCCGGCGGAGTAGTTCGTGGCGCCGCGCGGGCCGCGGGCGTAGATCGCCGCGAGGGCGCCGCGCGCGCGCGCATAGTCGTCGCTGAGCGGCAGCTCGAGCCAGGCGTCCTGCTGGTCGATCCGGACGCGCTCGCCCGTCACGGGGTTCACCTCGCCCGAGAACGAGACGACGCCGAGGCGCACGCGCCGCGGATCGAGGCTGTCGACCAGGGAGCGTCCGGCGGCGACCGACGCGGCCAGGATCGAGTCGTCGGGATCGGTGGCGCAGACGTCCTCGGGATAGGTGCCGGGCGGCAGCAGCTCCTGGGCGGGGTTCACGCCGATCGTGCCGTCGCCGTCCACGTCGACGCCGCTCGCGCAGCGCGTCGAGTACGACACGTCGACCACGAGCATGACGTCGAAGTCGGCCGGCGCGTCGCCGCTCGCCTGCGCGCTGCCGCGGATCGGCGCGAGGTGCACCTTGTTCTGCACGGGCTCGCCGGGCCGGGGCGCGTCGATGCGGATGCGCACCCCGTCGCCGCCCTCGGCGCCGCCGAGCCCGGGCGCCGCGAAGAGCAGCGCCAGGGCCGCCGCGACGCCGCGGGCGAGGAGCGGGCGCCGCGGCGCTCGGGACGTCGGGCGGGGGCGGGGCAACGTCATGGTGGCTCCAGCGCTTAGCGCAGCTCGGGCGCGGCCGGTGCGATCTGCACCGCGCCGGCGGGATGGATCTCGATCTCGAGCCGGCGGTTCCGGGCTCGACCCTCTTCTGTGTCGTTCCCGGCGACCGGGAACTCGCCGCCGAAGCCGGCCGCGGCGACGCGCACGGGCGAGAGCCCGGCCTCGACCAGCATCGCGCGTACGCGCTCCGCGCGGTCCTCGGAGAGGCCCAGGCTGTAGGACTCCGAGCCGTCCACGTCGGTGTGGGCCTTCACGCGCAGCACCGGGTCGCCGTAGCCGGCGACGCGCGCGGCGAAGCCGCGCAGGGCCTCTTCGCCGCCGGGGCGAAGGCTCGGCTGGCCGTCCTCGAAGAGGAGGTCCGCCGGCCAGGTGACGGTGACGACGCCGCCCTGGGCAGCCACCTCGGCGCCGGGCAGCGCCGCGATCTGCTGGGCGACGGGGTCGAGGGGACCGCTCGCGCGCACGGGTCCGGCCGGGGCGGCCGGCGGGCGCGCGCCGCCGGAGGCGCAGGCGAGCCCCAGGACGAGGGCGAGGGAGAGGGCGGCGGCGAGGCCGCGGCTCGGCGCGCCGGAAGCCACCGCCACGGCGCCGCGTCGGGCGCCCCCGGGTCGCCGGGCCGCGCCGGCCGCTCCCGCCCCGGGCGCGTGGCCCCGCGTCGATCCCCTCATGGCACCTCTCCCGCAGCTCCGCGCGCGGCGCGATCGGAGGCACTTCATGCCACAACCCGACCGGCATCGGCCAGACGCGCCGGCGCCCCGTGACGCTTCGCGCATCGGCAATCCCCTCTGACACTTTTACGCCCCGGAAGCCACTTCCCGGGTGAGGCCCCTCCCTGGCGGGGCTTTTCAAAGGTGGAAGGCAGGGCACCGGGGAAACCCGGGCCCTGCCTTCAAACCTTTCGAGCCGCCCGCGGCCCCTCGCCCCGCCGCGTGCCCGCGCCCTCCCGATCGCCCCCGTCCCGTCGCCCCGGTCCCGGGGAGCCCTTCGTGTCGCGTGTCTTCGGCGCCGCCCTCGTGGGCGTGGACGGCGTGCCCGTCGAGGTCGAGGTCCGCATCAGCTCGCTGCTGCCGCGGGTGGACGTGGTGGGCCTCGCCGAGGCCGCGGTGCGCGAGAGCGCGGCGCGCGTGCGCGCCGCCATCACGGCCACGGGGCACGCCTTCCCCGATCGTCGCGTCACCGTGAACCTCGCCCCCGCCAGCGTGCGCAAGAGCGGCGCGGGGCTCGATCTGCCGATCGCCGTGGGGATCCTCGGCGCGGCGGCCGCGATCCCCGCCGACGCGCTGCGCGGTCTCGCCCTCGTGGGCGAGCTCGCCCTCGACGGCCGCGTGCGGACCGTGCGCGGTGCCCTGGCCCTGGCCCTCGCCGCCCGGGACGCCGGCTGCACCACGGTGATCGTGCCCGCCGACTGCGCGGCCGAGGCGTCGCTCGCGCCGGAGATCGACGTGCGCGCGGCGCGCGATCTCGCGGGCGTCCTCGCCCACGTCCTCGGCGCGCAGCCGCTGCCCCGCGCCGAGCGGCCCGCTGCGCCGGCGTGCGCGCCCGACGACGGCCTCGACCTGCGCGACGTGCGGGGCCAGGAGCGCGCGAAGCGCGCCCTCGAGATCGCCGCCGCGGGCGGGCACGCGCTGCTGCTCCAGGGCCCGCCGGGCTGCGGCAAGACGATGCTCGCGCGCAGGCTCCCGGGCCTGCTGCCGCCCCTCGCCTTCGAGGAGGCCCTCGAGGTGACGCGCATCCACGGCGCGGCGGGGCGGCTCGGCGGCGGCGGCGCCGGCCCGGACGGCGCGGGACCGGGCGCGGGCGCGCCCGCCGTGCTGGTCGGCGCCCGCCCCTTCCGCGCGCCCCACCACAGCGCCAGCACCGCCGGCCTTCTCGGCGGCGGCAGCCCGCCGCGACCCGGCGAGGTGTCGCTCGCCCACCGCGGCGTCCTGTTCCTGGACGAGCTGCCGGAGTTCGAGCGCCGCACCCTCGAGGCGATGCGCCAGGTGCTCGAGGACCGCCGCGTGGTGGTCGCCCGCGCCCGTCACTCCTGCGTGTTCCCCGCGCACTTCCAGCTCGTCGCCGCCTCGAACCCCTGCCCCTGCGGCCACCGCCTCTCACCCGAGCACGACTGCCGCTGCGACGACGGCGCCATCGCCCGCTACCGCGCGCGCCTCTCCGGGCCGCTCCTCGATCGCATCGACCTCCACCTGCGCGCTCCCGCCGTGCCGTGGCGGGCCCTCGACACCGCGCCGCGTGGACCCTCGACGCGCGAGGTGCGCGAGCGCGTCGCCGCCGCGCGCGCCGTGCAGGAGGCGCGCCTCGCGCGCTTCGGCGCGCGCGTCAACGCGGAGCTCCCCGACCCGGCGCTGGGCGACCTCGCGCCCGTCACCGCCGAAGCGCGCGCGCTCCTCGGCCGCGCCGCGGACCGCCTGCGGCTCTCCGCGCGGGCGGTGCGGCGCGTGCTGCGCGTGGCGCGGACGATCGCGGATCTCGAGGGGGAGGAGGAGCTGGGGGCGCCGGCGGTGTCGGAGGCGCTCTCGTATCGGGGCGAGGAGGGGCCGGGGGAGGCTTCGAGCCCATGACCGCCGGCTCGGACCCGCGGATGAGCCGTGGACGGCCACGACTCCACCCATGATGCCATCGCACATGGCCGGGAGGTGGAGACGATGGCGAGACGCGAGATCGCGGTAGGCGACTTCCGGCAGCGGGCCACCGAGCTCGTCCGCCAGGTCGAGGAAACCAAGGAGGCGATCACGATCACCCGCCGGGGCGTGCCGGTGGCCGAGCTCCGCGCGGTGACGGCCCAGGCCGAGGCGCTGCTGGGCTCGGTGACCTACCTGGACTCGGACCTCACACGCCCCGTCGTCGGCCCCGAGGACTGGGAAGCCGCCTCGTGATCGTGCTCGACACGGCGACCTGGATCTGGCGCGCGAGCGACCCGAACCGGCTCCCGAGGAGCGCGCGGCGCGCGATCGATCGGGCGGAGCACGCGCTCGTCTCGGCGATCAGCGTCTGGGAGGTGGCGATGCTGGTCGCGAAGCGACGCATCCAGCTCGATCGTCCCGTCGAGCAGTGGGTCACGATCGCGCTCGCCCTCCCAGGGATCGAGCTCGCGCCGCTCGATCCCGCAGTCGCGGTGCGCGGCACCAGGCTTGCCCGGCGGCTTTCATCCCGACCCGGCGGACCGCATCATCGTCGCGACGGCGCTCGAGCACGCGGCTCCGACCATCACGCCGGACGACAGGATTCGCTCGTATCCGCACGTCCAGTCCGCGTGGTGAACGCCGATCGGATGCGCGTCCGACGGAGGTTCCGAGGAGCCGCGGGGTGGAGCCGACGAGCTTCGCCGCTCAGTTCGTGAGCCGCTCCCGCGCCGCCCGCGCGCCGACGGCGAGGAGCAGCGCCGAGAGCCCGAGCACGTACGCCACGTCCCAGATCAGCACGAGCGACGCCTCGCCCGAGAACGCCGCGCGCGCGAGGCGGACGGGGTGCAGCAGCGGCAGCACCTCGGCGACCCAGAGCCACGCGCCGGAGAGGCGCTCCTCCAGCGGGAAGAAGACGTCGCTGAAGAGGAAGAGCGGGGTCACGAAGAGCGTGAAGTAGAAGCTGAAGAAATCGATGGTCGGGAGCTTCAGCGACGTGACGATGCCGATGGACGCGAAGAGGAGGCCCGTGAGCGGGAGCACGAGCAGCACGAGGGGCGCGGTGGGGCTCGGCGCGAGGCCGAAGGCTGCGACCACCACGAAGAAGATCGCCCCGTAGATGCAGGCGCGCGTCACCGCCCACATCACTTCGCCCGCGAGGATGTCCTCGGGCTGGATGGGCGTCGCGAGCATGGCGTCGTACTGCTTCTCGAAGTGGAGGCGCACGAAGACGTTGTAGGTGACCTCGAAGGTCGCGCCGTTCATGGCCGACACCGCCACGAGGCCGGGCGCAAGGAAGGCGACGTAGGAGAGGCCGCCCATCTCGCTCACGTAGGAGCCGACGCCGATCCCGATCGAGAGCAGGTAGAGGAGCGGCTCGAAGAAGTTGGGGACGAGCGTCAGCTTCCAGATGCGGCGGTACATGGAGGCGTTGCGGCGCCAGACGGCGAAGGCGTGGGGCCAGGAGACGGCGCGCCACCAGCTCATGCGGCGCTCCCGCC
>Ga0073934_10005066_pt1 | contig 20966 bp, 17 predicted proteins | sample LarsenN4metaG_FD_76834 | JGI IMG/M metagenome (GOLD analysis project Ga0073934, IMG submission 76834) | Hot spring sediment bacterial and archeal communities from British Columbia, Canada, to study Microbial Dark Matter (Phase II) - Larsen... ...
GAGCGCGGTGATGGCGAGCGCGCGGACGGTCGCCGACCGGGTCAGGGCGTCGCGGAGCGGCGTGTCGGGGTTGACGAAGGTCGCGCCGGGGATGTGGAGACCCATGATCTCCATCAGCATCTGGTTGGAGTTGGCGGTGCCGTAGAAGGTGCAGGTGCCGGGGCCGTGGTAGGACGCCGATTCCGACTCCAGCAGCGCGTCGCGGCCAACCTTGCCCTCGGCAAACAGCTGGCGCACCTTGGCCTTGTCGTCGTTGGAGATGCCGGTGGTCATCGGGCCGGCCGGCACGAACAGCGCCGGCAGGTGGCCGAAGGACAGCGCGCCGATCAACAGGCCGGGCACGATTTTGTCGCAGACGCCGAGGTACAGCGCGGCGTCGAACATCTGGTGCGACAGCGCGATGGCGGTGCTCATCGCGATCACGTCGCGCGAGAACAGCGACAGCTCCATGCCCTCGAAGCCCTGCGTCACGCCGTCGCACATCGCCGGCACGCCGCCGGCCACCTGCGCGGTGGCACCGGCCTTCAGCGCCTCGTCCTTCAGCAGCGCCGGGAAGGTTTCCAGCGGCTGGTGTGCGGACAGCATGTCGTTATAGGAGGTGACGATGGCGAGGTTAGGGCGCACCGCTTCTTTCAGGTGAATCTTGATCCCGTCCGGCATCGCGGCGAAGGCGTGCGCCTGGTTGGTACAGGACAGGTGGGCGCGCTCGACCTTGCCCTGACGCACGGCGGCGTGGGCCTGGGCCAGATAAGTGGCGCGGGTGGCGCGGCTACGCTCGATGATGCGCTGGGTAACGGCAGCAAGAACGGGATGCAGACTCATTGGTGTAGGCCCTGATTGGTGTGTCTGAATGGTAGTTTTACTACAGTGTGTTGGCAAGGCATTACGTGATAAAAAAGCGGAATCCGACGGCTTTGATACCTTTATATCCATATAAATCAGATGTTTGATGGGTTGTTGGTGATCGGCAACAGTGGGGTGTGTCGATTTGGCAGGCTGCGTTTTCACGTAGACAAGCCGCCACCATTTGGTAATATAACTACATCACAACCCACTGTGCGAGAGAACAATCAGGATGGAGAACACAAACCTGCACACCCCGGCATTCGACATGGTGCTGTTCGGGGGTACCGGCGATCTGGTGATGCGCAAACTGCTGCCGTCGCTGTACCAGGCGCACGCCGCCGGCCTGCTGCACGATGAGGGCCGCCTGCTGGCGCTGGGCCGCCGCGACATGAGCCGCGACGACTATCTGGCGATGGTGGAAAAGAGCGCGCGCGTCCATATCAAGGAGGGCTTCTCCGATGCCGCCTGGCGCGGCTTTCTCGCACGGGTGGACTACCTGACGGTCGACGCCGCCACGCCGGAGCACTATCCGCGGCTGGCCGCGGCGCTGCAGCAGGGCGGCGAGCGGGTGACGGTGTGCTACCTCGCCACCGCGCCGGACCTGTTCGAGGGCATCTGCGACAACCTCGCCGCCGTCGGCCTCAACCACGAGCGCGTGCGCGTGGTGCTGGAGAAGCCGCTGGGCCACGACCTGGAGTCGTCGCACGAGATCAACGAAGCGGTGGCGCGCCACTTCAGGGAAGAGCAGCTGTACCGTATCGACCACTACCTGGGCAAGGAATCGGTACAGAACCTGCTGTCGATCCGCTTCGCCAACGCGCTGTTCGAGCCGCTGTGGCGCCGCGAGTGGATTCACGACGTGCAGATCACCATCGCCGAAGACCTCGGCGTCGGCACCCGCGGCGACTTCTACGACAACACCGGTGCGCTGCGCGACATGGTGCAGAACCACCTGCTGCAGCTGTTGTGCATCGTGGCGATGGAGCCGCCGGCCAACCTCGGCGCCGACGCGGTGCGCGACGAGAAGCTGAAGGTGCTGAAGGCGCTGCGCCCGTTCAGCGAACAGGACGTCGCCAACAAGACGGTGCGCGCGCAGTACAAGGCCGGCGCCGTCGGCGGCCAGCCGGTGGTCGGCTACCTGCAGGAGCAGGGCATTCCCGCCGCCAGCCACACCGAGACCTTCGTCGCCATCAAGGCCGAGATCGACAACTGGCGCTGGGCCGGCGTGCCGTTCTTCCTGCGCACCGGCAAGCGCATGCAGGAACGGGTGGCCGAGATCGTGATCAATTTCCGCGACGTGCCGCACCAGCTGTTCCCCAGCCCGCTGGGGCTGAACACCGCCAACCGGCTGGTGATCCGCCTGCAGCCGGAAGAAAGCATCCGCCTGTACTTCCTGGCCAAGGAGCCGGGCGACACCCAGCGCCTGCAGCCGGTACACCTCAACCTGGATTTCCACGAGTCGTTCAAGGTGCGCCGCGCCGACGCCTACGAGCGCCTGCTGCTGGACGTGATCCGCGGCAAGCTGGCGCTGTTCATGCGCCGCGACGAGCTGGTGGAAGCGTGGCGCTGGGTGGAACCGATCATGGACAACTGGGCGCGCAGCACCACGCCACCGAAGCAGTACACCGCCGGCAGCTGGGGCCCGGCCGCCTCCAGCGCGCTGCTGAGCCGCGACAGCATCAGCTGGCACGAGGAGTGTTGAACCCAGGCTAGCGCCGGCCGCCGGCCGCCAGCACCGGTCGCGGCAGCGTTTCCTCCGCTGGCCGTGCCGGCATCCGCTTTCATAGATAACAAGACGCGCGGCAACACAGCCGCGCGCAGGCAACGGAGACACAGAGATGATGTTCCACGCTTTCGAATCGCAAGCGGCGGCGGCCGAGGTGCTCGCCCGCCGCGTCGCCGCCGACCTCGCCGCCGTCATCGGCCGCCGCGGTCACGCCGTGCTGGCGGTGTCCGGCGGCCGCTCGCCGGTGCCCTTCCTGCAGGCGCTGTCCGCCGAGGTACTGGACTGGTCGCGCGTTAGCGTCACCCTGGTCGACGAGCGCGTGGTCGCACCCGGTCACGCCGACAGCAACGCCGCACTGGTGCGCGATCACCTGCTGCAGGGCGGCGCCGCCGACGCTGGCTTCCGGCCGCTGGTGAGCACGGCGGCCAACGTTGACGCCGAACTGGCGCAGGCCGCGGCGCAGTGGCAGACCCCGGACGTGGTGGTGCTGGGCATGGGCGACGACGGCCATACCGCGTCGCTGTTCCCCGACGCCGCCAACCTCGCCGCCGGCCTCGATCCGGCCAACCCGGCCGCGCTGCTGGCGGTGGTGCCGCCCGAGGCGCCGCACACCCGCATCAGCATGACGCTGGCCGAGATCTTGCGCAGCGGCAAGCTGTATCTGGCGATTGCCGGTGACAACAAGCGGCGGGTGCTGGAACAGGCCAGCCGCACGCTGAGCGCGGCACAGCCGGTCAGCCATCTACTGCAACAAACGGAGAACCCGCTTCATGTCTACTGGGCAGCCTAATCCTTTCCCGCGTCTCTTGGCCGACATCGGCGGCACCAATGCCCGCTTCGCGCTGGAAACCGCACCCGGGGTGCTGGAAGACATCGACGTGTTGCCGTGCAAGGACTACCCGACGCTGGTCGACGCCATCCGCAGCTATCTGGAACGCGCCGCCACCCGCGCCGTGCACCACGCCGCCATCGGTATCGCCAATCCGGTCACCGGCGACTACGTGCAGATGACCAATCACCACTGGGCGTTCTCGATCGAGGCCACCCGCCGCGAGCTGGGCTTTAGCACGCTGCTGCTGCTCAACGATTTCACCGCGCTGGCGATGTCGCTGCCCTTCCTGCCCGCCGACGAGCTGGTGCAGGTCGGCGGCGGCGAGCCGCGCCACGGCGCCAAGGCGCTGATCGGCGCCGGCACCGGTCTCGGCGTCTCCGGCCTGCTGCCGCACGGCGGCGGCTGGGTGGCGATCGCCGGCGAGGGCGGCCACGTCGCCTTTGCCCCCGGCAACGAGGAAGAAGTGGCGCTGTGGCGCTACGCACAGCGCCGTTTCGGCGAGCACGTGTCCGCCGAGCGCTTCCTGTCCGGCCCCGGGCTGGAACTGATCCATGACGCGCTGGCGGAGGCCGATGGCGAAGCCGCCGGCCAGCTGCCGGCGGCGGCGATCAGCGAGCGCGGCCTGTCCGGCAGCTGCCCGCGCTGCGCGCAGACACTGGCGCTGTTCTGCGGCATGCTCGGCAACGCCGCGGCCAACCTGGCGGTGACGCTGGGCGCGGTCGGCGGCGTCTACATCGGCGGCGGCATCGTGCCGCGCTTTGGCGAGCTGTTCGCGCACTCGCCGTTCCGCGCCCGCTTCGAGGCCAAGGGCCGCTTCCGCGACTACACCCGCGCGCTGCCGGTGTACGTGATCCACAGCGCCTACCCGGCGCTGACCGGGGTGCAGGCCGCGCTGCGCGAACATCTGGGAGAACGTGATGCTTGAGAAAATCCGTGCCGAGCTGGATACCCTGTCCGGTGCCGAACGCCGCGTCGCCGAACAGGTGCTGGCGCAGCCGTATACCGTGATGCAGTCGGCGGTGTCGGACATCGCCGCCAGCGCCGGCGTCAGCCAGCCGACGGTGATCCGCTTCTGCCGCAGCATGGGCTTCTCCGGCCTGTCCGACTTCAAGCTGAAGCTGGCCGGCACCCTGGTCGGCGGCGTGCCCTTTGTCCACTCCAGCGTGCGCCCGGAAGACCCGGTGTCGGAGATCACCGCCAAGGTGTTCGACAACACCGTCACCGCGCTGTTGAAGTGCCGCAACGAGGTCAATCCGCAGGCGGTGGACGAGGCGGTGGAGCTGCTGGCCCACGCCCGCCGCATCGAGTTCTATGGCCTGGGCAACTCCGGCATCATCGCCGCCGACGCGCAGCACAAGTTCTTCCGCTTCGGCATCCCCACCGTCGCCTACGCCGACAGCCACATCCAGATCATGGCCGCCTCGGTGCTGACCCCGGACGACGTGCTGGTCACCATCTCCAGCTCCGGCCGCTCGCGCGAGCTGATGGACGCGGTGGACGTGGCGCTGGAGGGTGGCGCCAAGGTGATCGCCATCACCGTGCCGGACACGCCGCTGGCCGAACGCGCCACCGTCACACTGGCGGTGGATGCGCCGGAAGACAGCGAAACCTACAGCCCGATGCTGTCGCGCATCCTGCACCTGGTGATCATTGACATTTTGACGGTCGGCGTCGCGCTCAAGCGCGGCCCCGGCCTGGTGACGCAACTGGAAAAAGCCAAACGCAGCCTGCGGCAAAAACGGCTGCGCAGTGAACACGACGACGAATGAGCCGCCCCAAGGTTGGCCGCAACCGGGGCTGAAGCCCCAGACACACCCGGAGACAACATGAGCACGCTGACCCAGCTTCCCGCCTGGCACGCCCTGTGGGACCACTTCAACGACGCCAAAAACCTGCACATGCGCGAGCTGTTCGACAGCGATCCGCAGCGTGCCGAACGCTACTCACTGGAAGTGGGCGGCCTGTTCCTGGACTACTCCAAAAACCGCATCACCGACACCTCGCTGCAGGGGCTGATGGCGCTGGCGCGCGAGGCCGGGCTGCCGGCGCGCATCAAGGCGATGTTCAAGGGCGAGAAGATCAACCGCACCGAGAACCGCGCCGCGCTGCACGTGGCGCTGCGCAACCGCACCAACTCGCCGATCCTGGTCGACGGCGAGGACGTGATGCCGAAGGTGAACTCGGTGCTGGCGCGGATGGGCAAGTTCGCGCACGCGGTGCGTTCCGGCGAGTGGCTGGGCTACACCCACCAGCCGATCACCGACATCGTCAACATCGGCATCGGCGGCTCCGATCTCGGCTCGCTGATGGTCTGTAGCGCGCTGAAGCCGTTCGGCCACCCGCGCATGAACATGCACTTCGTCTCCAACGTCGACGGCGCGCAGCTGAAGGAAACGCTGAAGAAGGTGCACCCGGAGACCACGCTGTTCGTGGTCGAATCCAAGACCTTCACCACCCAGGAAACGCTGACCAACGCGCTGACCGCGCGCGACTGGTTCGTGGCGCGCGCCCGCGACGAAAAAGCGGTGGCCAAGCACTTCGTCGCGGTGTCCACCAACAAGAAAGCCGTCGCCGATTTCGGCATCGACCCGGCCAATATGTTCGAGTTCTGGGACTGGGTTGGCGGCCGCTACAGCCTGTGGTCGGCGATCGGCCTGCCCATCATGCTGTACCTGGGCGAGGAGAATTTCACCGAGCTGCTCAACGGTGCCCACATCATGGACCAGCACTTCGCCAACGCGCCGTTCGAGCAGAACATGCCGGTGCTCTTGGCGATGATCGGCATCTGGTACATCAACTACTACGGCGGCGGCAGCCACGTGATCGCGCCATATGACCAGTACCTGCACCGCTTGCCGGCCTTCATCCAGCAGCTGGACATGGAGTCCAACGGCAAGCAGACCATGCTCGACGGCAATCCGGTGGACTTCGAGACCGCGCCGATCATCTGGGGCGAGACCGGCATCAACGGCCAACACGCGTTCTTCCAGCTGCTGCATCAGGGCACCCACATTTCGCCGATCGACCTGATCTGCTCGCTGCAGAACAGCTCCAGCCTGCCCGGCCACCACGAGATCCTGCTCGCCAACGTGTTCGCGCAGGCGGAGGCGTTCATGCGCGGCAAGACCGCGGACGAGGCGCGCGCCGAGCTGGAGGCGCAGGGGCTGAAGGGCGCGGCGCTGGAGGCGCTGGTGCCGCACAAGGTGTTCGCCGGCAACCGCCCGACCAACACCCTGCTGATGGACCGTCTCGATCCGCGCAACCTCGGCTCGCTGATCGCCGCCTACGAGCACAAGATCTTCGTGCAGGGTGTGATCTGGCACATCAACAGCTTCGACCAGTGGGGGGTGGAGCTGGGCAAGCAGCTGGCGAAGACCATCCACGCCGAGCTGGCCGGCAAGCTGAAATCGGCACCGCACGACAGCTCGACCAAGGCGCTGATCGAGCGCTACCGCCGCGCCAACGCGCAGTAAAGCGCCCGCCGTCAGCCGGCCGCAGCCACACCAACCGGAGCCTCGCGCTCCGGTTTTTTCATGGCCGTCGCGGGCGTGGACGAGGGAAAGCCGCAATGCGGAACTCCCCAATGGTGGGGCGGCCATCGGCGGCACTAGCATGCTCTTGCCGTCGCGGCCGCCATGCCAGCCTTGCTTCATGACAACGGCCGGCTATGCTGAGCCAAGGTTATGACGTTGGCCGCAAAGGGCCGCGCGCGGCGGCTGGCAAGCCGCAATATTACCAAGCCGCTGTCAGCGCTTTGTAAGGCGGCGCTGCTAGTCTGGACCGCGAGTTGTCTGCGCGGGCCGCCTGCCGGCCTGCCTCCCCCGTCTTTGTTTGCAAGGAAATCATCATGCGCGTTTCTACCCGGCTGGCCGTCATCATCCTGGCCAGCTTTATCGGATTGCTGCTGCTGGCCGGGCTGTCGCTGCACAGCATCCGCCAGTCGCTGTACGAGGAAAAACAGGCCTTCATCGTCAACCAGCTGCGCATGGCGGAAGGGGTGCTCGGCCACTACGCCGCCGCGGCGCAGCAGGGGCGGCTGAGCCAGGCCGAGGCGCAGCAGCAGGCGCGCCAGGCGCTGGCGATGCTGACGGTGGACGACGTGTACTACTTCGCCCGCGACAAGGACAACGTGATGCAGGTGCACGTGAAGGCCGACCGCATCGGCAAGGTCGATCTCGGCTCCAAGCTGCCGGACGGACGCACCACGGTGGACGCCTACAACGAGGCACTGCGCACGGCCAAGTACGGCATCACCGAGATCTATACCACGCGCAAGGGCTCGGACCAGCAGGTGCCCAAGCTCAACGGCGTGGTGCGCTTCGAGCCGTGGGGCTGGATGGTGGGTACCGGCATCTTCGTCGACGACATCGCGGCCACCTTCTGGCGCAATGCCTCGCTGCTGCTGGCGCTGGCGGCCGTGGTACTGGTGGTGCTGGCGGCGCTGGCGCTGACCATGTCGCGCCGCATCATCGGCTCGCTCGGCGGCGAGCCGGCCTACGCGGTGGCGGTGGTGGAGGCGATCGCCGCCGGCGACCTCAACCAGACCATCCGCCACAACGGCAAGCCGCACAGCCTGCTGTTCGTGATGGCGGCGATGCAGCAGAAGCTGCGCGAGATGATCGCGCAGATCAGCGACTCCGCCGCGCAGCTGGGTGATACCGCCGCCGCGCTGGGCGAGCAGATGCAGCGGCTGGACACGGTGTCCAGCACCGCCAACGACTCCACCACCGCGGCGGCGGCGGCGATCGAGCAGCTGTCGGTGAGCATTGATCACGTGTCCGACAGTGCGCGGCAGACCGAGGTCGATTCGCGCGGCGTGGCACAGCTGGCGCAGCAGGGGCTGGGCGTGGCGCAAGGCGTGGTGTCCAGCATCCGCGGCATTGCCGGCGAGGTCAGCGACGCCTCCGGCCGCGTGCTGTCGCTGAGCGAGCGCACGCGCAGCATCAGCGGCATTGCCGACACCATCCGCGACATCGCCGACCAGACCAACCTGCTGGCGCTGAACGCGGCGATCGAGGCGGCGCGGGCCGGCGAACTGGGACGCGGCTTCGCGGTGGTGGCCGACGAGGTGCGCAAGCTGGCGGAGCGCACCGCGCAGGCCACCAGCGAGATTTCCAGCATTATCCACAGCGTGGTGCAGGAGACCGCCGGGGTGTCCGGCGCGATGGAACAGATCGCACCGCTGGTGGAGGATGGCGTGCAGCAGGTGACGCAGCTGGCCGGCGCGCTGGGCCAGATCGACGACAAGGTCGGCGACACGCTGGAGCGCTTCCGCAACGTGGCGCTGGCGATGAGCGAGCAGAGCCAGGCCGGGGTCAGCATCGCCGGCAGCGTGGAGCAGGTGGTGCACGTGGTGGAGGAAACGCAGTCTTCGGTGCGCTTCACCACCAGCGCCTCGGCGCGGCTGCAAACGTTGGCCGCAGACCTGCAGCAGGCGGTGTCGCGCTTCCGCGTGTAGGCATGGCCGGCCGGTGACCGTTAGCGGTCACTGGCCGCGCTACTCAGGAGGCGCTGCTGTCGCTCAGGCACTTCTTCACGAAGCTGTTCTTGGCGGCGCCGGCCAGCTTCTTCTCGGCAGCCTTGCCGTCGCACAGCGCTTGCGCGTTGCCCGGCTGTTCGCGTTCGCACTTCTTCATGAAACTGTTTTTGGCGGCGCCGGCGAGCTTCTTCTCGGTGGCCATCTTTTCGCAGGCCGGATTGGCGGCCAGCAGCGGGCCGGAAAACAGGGCGAGGGTAAGCAACAGCAGAAGGTGGCGCATGGTGTGTCCTTTCGGGAGGGGGGTCGGGGCAAGGCGCCGTTGCGGAGCCTGGCTACACTATGGTTGTTGCCGGTCAAAAATGAAATACCGGTAGTTGCGCTATGCTGGTCATGGCATTGTCACCCGGCGATGCCATCATGAGCGGCCATGGCGAGGACAGACACGGGATGCGACACGGAATGAACTGGAGATGGGGCTGCGGCTGGCTGGCGCTGCTGTGCGGCCTGCCGCTGGCGGCGGTGGCGGCCGGCACGCGCGTGCCGCTGACCATCGTCGCCATGGACCAGGCGTCGCCGCCCTACGTCATCGGCGAGGGCGACCGTTTTGCGCCGCAGCCGGGTCTTGCCGTCGAGCTGGCGCAGCGGGCGGCGAAAGCCTGCGGTGTCGAGCTGCAATTGCTGCGCCAGCCGGGGCTGCGCATGCTGCAGAGCCTGAAAAACGGCAGTGCCGACGCGGCGCTGCTGCTGTCCTACAACGAGGAACGCGCGCAGTTCGCGGTCTATCCGCTGCGCGACGGCCAGCCCGACGGCCGGCAACGCATGAGCACGCTGCGCTACGTGCTGTTCGTGCGCCACGACAGCCTGCTGGCGTGGGATGGCGAGCGGCTGACCCCGCCGCAGGCGGTGGTGGGCAGCAATATCGGCTGGTCGGTGATCAAGGATCTGGAACGCCTGCAGATCAAGGTGGAAACCGCGCTCAATGTCGGCAGCAACTTCAACAAGCTGCAGGCCGGGCGCATCGATGCCTACGCGATCCAGGACCTGCTGGCCGCCGGCTATCTGGCGACGCATCCGAAGCTCGCGGTGCGGGCGCTGCCGCAGCCGCTGGTGAGCAAGGACTACTTCATGCCGTTCAGCCGCCAGTTCGCCGCGCGCCAGCCGCAGCTGGTGCAGTGCATGTGGCAGCAGGTGGCGCGCCAGCGCGATGCGCTGCTGCAGCGGCGCATGGCGATCTACCTCAATCACTGACGTGGCCAGGGTTGGCCGCAAAAAAGCCGACGCACGGACGTCGGCTTTTTGTTGTGCCGGCGGGGTTTACCCGGCCAGACGCGCGCGGTGGCGGGTGGCCGGCCGTGCCGTTCGCGTGCCCCGAGCTTCCTGCGCAGGGGGCGGCTGGCCGGGCTTGGCCGCCCGTTGCCGGGCCTCGGTTCCAGCACGCTGCACGCCTTTGCCGCGATCGCCAGCAGGGCTGTTGGCGAAGCATGGCGGTCAACAGGGTCATTTCGTTCAATACCGGTCAAACCGGATTTCTTACGCTACCGGCTCTTTCATCCGCGGGGAGCAACCCATGAGCCTGTATCTGTCGATGTCCTTGTTTGCGCTGGCGGCCTCCATTTCTCCGGGGCCGGTGAATCTGCTGGGCCTGGCCCACGGTGTGCAGTACGGTTTTCGTACCAGCCTGCGGCATGTCACCGGCGCGACCATGGGATTTACCCTGTTACTGCTGTTGATCGGTCTCGGGCTGCACGAGGTGCTGACCCGTTGGCCGCTGGTGACCACCGTCATCAAGTGGGCCGGTGCCGCTTTTCTGCTGTATATGGCCTGGAAGCTGTTCCGCGCGGATGGCGCACTGGGGGACAAGCGTGCCGGGCAGGCGCCGTCGTACTGGCAGGGGGCCCTGATGCAATGGCTGAACCCGAAGGCCTGGCTGGCAGCGGTGGCCGGCATGGGGGCCTTTGCCGGTGGTGACAGCCTGCTGGTCTGGCAATTCAGCGCGCTGTACTGGGCGATCTGCTACCTCTCGCTGGCCTGCTGGGCCTATGCCGGCGCCGCGCTGGGGCAATACCTGCACTCTGCCGCCCGTATCCGGCTGCTGAACCGTTTGCTGGCGGTCTTGCTGTTGCTGAGCACGGTCTTGCTGTTCTGATCAGCGCCGGTAATGGCCTGGCGTGACGGCGGTGAGGCGTTTGAACACGCGCTGGAAATGCGCCTGGTCGGCAAAGCCGCTGGCGTGTGCGATTTCCGCCAGCGGCTGCCGGCCACGCAGCAGACGTCTTGCATGCTGGATACGGCAGTTGAGCAGATAGGCATGCGGTGTCATGTGATAGTGCTGGCTGAAGGCACGGATCAGGTAGGACGGTGACAGCGAGGCTGCCGCGCAGATCTGCTGCAGCGTCAAGGACTCGGTCGCGTGGCTGTGGATGAAGTCGGCGGCCCGCGCCAGTTTGTCCGGTGCGCCAGGCCTTGGCGGCTTGCCATGGGCCAAGGCGGCCAAGGCCTCGCTGAAAAACTGTACGGCGACGCTTTCCTTCAGTAGCTGTTCGCTATCGGTGGCGGTCAGCACGGCGTGAAAACGGGTAAACGCGGCGTACAGGCGCGGGTCGGTACTGAGCTGGCAAGCCAGCGGCTGGAAGTCGCCATGCGGCGACAGCCCCAGCTCGGCCTGCCGTGCCCCCAGCCAGTCCTGGTCCACATACAGCATGCGATACGCCCAGCCGGCGCCGCGAACGGGCGCGCAGGCGTGCACCTCGCCCGGGTTCATCATCAGTACGCTGCCGGCGGCGATCTCGTGCCGCTGGTTGCCGTTCAGATAGTGACTGTGGCCGCCATCAATCACGCCCAGCGAGAACGTCTCGTGCGAGTGTTTTTCATAGCAGACCTGGCGGCCGTCCGCGACGGTGCGGGATTCGATGAAGGGCAGGGCGTCATCACGCCAGAAGCGGGATGCTTGCTGTGGGGCAGGGCGTGTTTGCGCCATCGTTGCGTCACTTCTGTTGGACATTGAACACGAACAGCATAGCTTGCCCCGGCACAAAAACAACAGAACCGCTACAGGGTGGCCGGTTCTGTTGTCGTGTTTTGCGGCGCCGGTCTTACGTCGGCCCGGTGAGGTGGCACTGGCTCAGCCTGGGTTGGCATCCTCACGCATTGGCCGGCAGGGCGGTTCCTGGCCGCGGCGGCCGGTTTCTTCCCGGCGGCCTTGGCTTCACAGCGGGGGTGACGCTGGCGCTGGAAAACAACAAGGCCGGGATGATCCCGGCCTTGTTGTTCATGCGGGCGGCGCAAGGTTGGCCGCAAGCCGCTTAGCCGGCCAGACGCGCGCGGTGGCGTGCGATCTGCGCACGCACTTGGTTCGGCGCGGTGCCGCCGACGTGGTCGCGCTGTGCCAGGCTGCCTTCCGGTGTCAGCACGGTGAACACGTCCTGCTCGATCAGGGTGCTGAACTCGCGCAGCTTGTCGAGGCTCAAGTCGGCAATGTCCACGCCCTGCAGCTCGGCGTGGCGCACGGTCAGCGCCACCACTTCGTGGCTGTCGCGGAACGGCATGCCCTTCTTCACCAGATAGTCGGCGAGGTCGGTGGCGGTGGCGAAGCCCTGCAGTACCGCGGCGCGCATCGCCTCTTTCTTCACCGTGATGCCGCGCATCATGTCGGCGTAGATGCGCAGGGTGTCGATCAGGGTGTCGGCGGTGTCGAACAGCGGTTCCTTGTCTTCCTGGTTGTCCTTGTTGTAGGCCAGCGGCTGCGCCTTCATCAGGGTGACCAGCGCGATCAGGTGGCCGACCACGCGGCCGGATTTGCCGCGTACCAGCTCCGGCACGTCCGGGTTTTTCTTCTGAGGCATGATGGAGCTGCCGGTGCAGAAGCGGTCGGCGATGTCGATGAAGCCGACGCGCGGGCTCATCCACAGGATCAGCTCTTCCGACAGGCGGGAGAGGTGCACCATCACCAGCGAGGCCGCGGCGGTGAATTCGATGGCGAAGTCACGGTCGGACACCGCGTCCAGCGAGTTGTGGCACACGTCGTCGAAGCCCAGCAGCTGTGCGGTGTAGAAGCGGTCGATCGGGAAGGTGGTGCCGGCCAGCGCGGCGGCGCCCAGCGGCAGGCGGTTCACGCGCTTGCGGCAGTCGGTCATGCGCTCGGCGTCGCGGCCCAGCATCTCGACGTAGGCCAGCATGTGGTGGCCGAAGGTCACCGGCTGGGCGACTTGCAAATGGGTGAAGCCCGGCATCACGGTGTCGGCGTTGGCTTCGGCCAGATCCAAGAGGCTGGTCTGCAGCTCGGCGATGAAACCGACGATGGTGTCGATCTGCGCGCGCAGCCACAGGCGGATGTCGGTGGCGACCTGGTCGTTACGCGAGCGGCCGGTGTGCAGGCGCTTGCCGGCGTCACCGATCTTGTCGGTGAGGCGGCGCTCGACGTTCATGTGCACGTCTTCCAGGTCCACGCTCCACTCGAAGTTGCCGGCGCGGATGTCGGCGATGATGGCGGCCATGCCGTCGCGGATCGCGGCGAGGTCGGCGTCGGACAGCACACCGCACTTGTTGAGCATCGCGGCGTGGGCCAGCGAGCCTTCGATGTCGAATTCGGCCAGACGGTTATCAAAGGTGACCGAAGCGGTGTATTTCTTGACCAGCTCGGAGACCGGCTCGGAGAAGCGGCCAGACCAGGCGTGCGTGTCTTGCATGGTGATGATGTCCCGGGTTTGTACGTGGAGGGCGTGTCTGGCCAACGATTATAAGGAAAGCCCGCCATCAGGGCGAGGGCGGGCTGGTTTCAAGCGTTCGATTGCGCGCCTGGAGCGTGTTCACGATCTCGCGCGCTCACGCGAGACAAGGTGAAAACGGCTGAGGAAGCGGCGTTGGGCTGGAGATAAACCAGCATGCCGAAGCCGTTTTCAACGCGGTATTGCCCCATATAGAGATCAGTCGCAGCAGATCGTGTACCGGTTCTTAGCGTGGCGTGGTGCGCCGTGCCGCCATGCGTTTGCCGGCGTCGCGCAGCTCGTCCTCGCTGATCAGCTGGCCGGCGACCGGGAACAGCCAGTCCTCCTCGCGCTGTGCGTGTTCGCGGTACAGGCGGGTGAAGTCGGCGATGGCGGCGGAGTCCAGTTCGGCCAGCTCGCCGCGGCCGAAGGCCTGCAGCTGGTCGTGGATGGCGCACCAGCGCGCGTTCAGGTAGCCGTGCTCGGCCAGCAGCTGCTTGATCTTGGCGGCGGCGTCCGGCTGCCGCGCCACGATCAGCGGGAACAGCTCCTGCTCCTCGTCCTGATGGTGCGCCGGGCCGGCGAGTTCGAAGTAGCGCACGATGCCGGCGATGGTGTTCAGCACGGCGTGGCTGTGGCCGTGGCTGGCGATGTAGCCGGGCAGCGCGTCCAGCTGCTCGCAAAAATGGCGCACCTTGTCGTGACAGGCATACAGCATGTCCAGCGGTTCGTCGAAGGAAGGCGCGGGGATCGCGCTGGTCAGACTATCCAGGCTCAGCATGGTGTACTCCGGAAAACGGTGGGATGGTTTCAGTATGGTGCATGGCGGCGCCGCTGCCCATGATCCGTCTCAAGCGGCGGGCGGGGATTTGCATTACAGTCTCGGCTGATATTTTTTGTTGCAGGCGAGTGATGACTGTCCCGTTCCTGATCCGTGAACTGTGCCGCGACGATGCGGCCAACCTTGCCGCGGCGCTGGCGCTGCACGACGCCGCCCATGCGCTGGAAGTGGCGTGGCTGGATGGCTACCCGTTGCCGCGGCTGTGGCAAAGCAGCGGCGACATCGCCGTCAGCCCGCTGTACATCCTTGCCGGCTACGACGAAGCGATGCAGCTGTGCGCGCTGCTGGCCTGCGGCCGGGCCGACGACGGCAGCCTCGACATCGTGCGTACACTGGTGGCACCGACGCGACTGGGCGAGGGCTGGGCCGGGCGCCTGCTCACCGCCGCGCTGGCCGGCGAAACGGCGGCCACGGTCAGCAGCGCGCAGGCCAACCGCGCGGCGCTGCGCTGCTATCACAAGGCCGGTTTCGTGCGCGTGCGCGACTTCACCGCCGCGGACGGGCTGGCGCTGACCACGCTGCGCTGGCAGCGCGACGACAGTGAGCTGCCGCTGACGCTGGACGCCGACGGCTGGGTCAAGGAGGCGCAACAGCTGTCGTCGCCCAACTGCGACAATTATCCACAGCCGGCGGTGCCGCTGCTGGTTATCCACAATATCAGCCTGCCGCCGTACCGCTACGGCGGCGACGGCGTGGCGCAGTTGTTCGGCAATCGCCTCGATCCGGCGGCCGATCCCTACTACGCCACCATCGCCCACCTGCGGGTGTCGGCGCACTTCTTTATCCGCCGCGACGGCCGCCTGCTGCAGTTCGTGTCCACCCGCCAGCGCGCCTGGCACGCCGGGGTGTCGCAGTGGCGCGGGCGCGAGCGCTGCAATGACTTCGCGCTCGGCATCGAGCTGGAAGGCTGTGATTTCGAGCCGTTCTGCCACGCGCAGTACCGCACGCTGGCGGCGCTGGCGCGGCTGCTGCAGCGCGAGTGCGGCATCGAGGCCATTACCGGCCATCAGCACATCGCGCCGGGGCGCAAGACCGATCCGGGGCCGTACTTCGACTGGCCAAGGTTGGCCGCAGCGGTGGGGCGAGCGCTGCCGGAGAACTGAGTCTTTGGCGTGAGGGGCGATGGGGTCAGAAGTCGCGCCAGGAGGCGGTCTTGCGGCTGAGGCTGCTGCTGGTGCCGGTGCTGATGGCGGGCGGCAGGCTGATGCTGCCGGAGCCGGTGCTGGCGGACCAGCCCCGGAATTGGGTATTGGCGGTGAGATCGGACAGGTTGTCCTCGGTCACCAGCGTGCCGGTGAGGGTGGCGCCGCCCCAGCCGTTCTTGCCGCAGCTGTCGGCGTAGTAGACGAGACCGTAGATCACCACGCCGCCGTTCATCTTCGGGCAGCCGGCACCGCTGTCGAACACCAGGATTGCCGGCTGGGTCGGGCTGCCGATATTCTGGTGCCAGTTCTGGCCGCCGATGCTCCCGATATTGCTGGCGTCAAAGTAGTAGACGGTGCGCTGATAGCTGGTGCCGGCTTGCTGCGCCGCCAGTTCCGCCGCGGCCTGCGCCTCCGATTCCAGCCGCATCTGCTCCTTGCTGGTGTCCGGAAACACGAAATCCCACGCGCTGCCGCTGAAGGCATTGCCCTGAATCTGACCGGTGATCGACAAGTGGCCAGGCTGGTTGGCCGCGGCGGAGGCCGAGGTCATGATCGCCACGCCGCTGTCGCCGGCGGTCACCGACGGATTGCCGGTGATGCAGCTTTTTTTCTTGCCGCAGTCGCCGAGGCTGCCTTCGACCACGATCGGCGCGAAGCTGGTTAGGTTCAGCGTCACCGGGGTGGTGGTCGTGGTGGTGAGGGTGCCGAGCTGGACCTTCTGGCGGATGCTGGCACTGGCGTCGCCGCTGGCGGTGGCGCGGATTTCCAGGGTGTTGGGGGCGGCGGCGTTGCGCCACAGCGATACCGTCACGCTGTAGCTGCCGATGCTCTGTGCGCTGACGGCGCTGCCGAACAGGCTGCTGCTGGCCTGCTGGTTGTTGCCGCTAGGGCCGCTACCGTCGTTGCTCCAGTTGCCGGCGCTGGCCAGTGCCGTGCTGCTGACCGCGCCGGAGGCGAGCCAGGCCAGCGCGTGCTCGACCCCGCCGCGGGCGGCCTCCATCGCCTTGGACTGGCTGACCAGGTTGTTGCCGGTGCGGATCTCGAACAGCAGACCGGCACTGCTCTGGAACACCATCAGGCTGCTGAGGAACAGTACCAGCAAGGTCATCGCCAGCGTCACCACGCCCTGTTGCCGGGGCAGGCGGGTGGCTGGCGGGCAAGTGGTGCGGGCGGGGCAGGTGCGGCTGGGCATGATGGCGACGGCGGGAGGGGGCGCTGCAGCAGGCGGCGCGTCAGGATGGCGGGCGTTTGCGGACAGCGGTCGTGCAAACGGCATAGCCGGCCATCGTATATAAATGACAATAAAGTGGCAATATTACCAATACAAAAGGGCAAGCCGTCCGGCTTGCCCTTGTCGTGACGCTTGCGGCCAACCTTGGCCGCTGCGCGGTTTACAGCTCGACTTGCGCGCCCATCTCCACCACGCGGTTGGTCGGGATCTGGAAGAAGTCGGTGGCGCGCAGCGCGTTGCGGCTCATCCACACGAACAGCGTCTCGCGCCACGGCGACATGCCCTCGCGTTCGGTCTGGATCAGCGTCTCGCGCGACAGGAAGAACGAGGTGTCCATCAGCTCGAAAGTCATGCCCTGTGCCGCGCACAGGTCGAGAATCTGCTGCACGTCCGGGGTCTCCTTGAAGCCGTAGTAGGCCATCACCCGCCAGAAACTGCCGGACAGCTGCAGGACTTCCACCCGCTCGTCTTCCTCGATATACGGCACCTCCTCGGCGCGGATGGTCATCAGTACCACCCGTTCGTGCAGTACCTTGTTGTGCTTCAGGTTGTGCAGCAGCGCGTGCGGCACGCCGTGGGTGGAGTTGGTGAGGAACACCGCGGTGCCCTGTACCCGCTCCGGCGGGTAGGCTTCCATGTTCTCGACAAAGCCGTCCAGCGGGATCGCCATTTCGTTCAGACGCTGCATCAGCAGGTGGCGGCCCTGTTTCCAGGTGGTCATCAGGATGAAGGCGCCGATGCCGATCAGCAGCGGCAGCCAGCCGCCGGCGAAGATCTTCACCACGTTGGCGAGGAACAGCGGCAGGTCGATCACCAGCAGCGCGACCAGCAGCGGTGCCACCACGGCCAGCGGCCAGTGCCAGCCGCGCCAGGCGACGGTGCACACCAGGATGGAGGTGATCACCATGGTGCCGGTGACGGCGATGCCGTAGGCGCCGGCCAGCGCGCTGGAATTCTGGAACATGATCACCACCATGATTACCGCCGCCAGCAGGCCCCAGTTGATCAGCGGGATGTAGATCTGGCCGATCTCGTTGTCGGAGGTGTGGGTGATTTCCATGCGCGGCAGGTAGCCCAGCTGCACCGCCTGGCGCGTCAGCGAGAACACGCCGGAGATCACCGCCTGCGACGCGATCACCGTGGCGCAGGTGGACAGGATCACCAGCGGCAGCAGCGCCCACTGCGGCGCCAGGTGGAAGAACGGGTTGGCGCGCGCCTCCGGGCTGGCGAGGATTTCCGCGCCCTGGCCGAAGTAGTTCAGCAGCAGCGCCGGCAGCACGTAGAAGAACCACGCCAGCCGGATCGGCCTGGCGCCGAAGTGGCCCATGTCGGCGTACAGCGCCTCGGCGCCGGTCAGTGCCAGCACCACCGAACCGAGCGCCAGGAAGCCGATGGCGCCGTGGCTGAACAGGAATTCGATGCCCCACAGCGGATTCAGCGCCGCCAGCACCGCCGGGTTGCCGGCAATGCCGTGTACGCCGAGCGCGGCCAGCGCCGCGAACCACAGCATCATCACCGGGCCGAACAGCTTGCCGACACTGGCGGTGCCGTGTTTCTGGATCAGGAACAGGCCGGTCAGCACCGTCAGCGCCAGCGGCAGCACGTAGGGCTTGAACGCGGGGGTGATCACCTCCAGCCCTTCCACCGCCGACAGCACCGAGATCGCCGGGGTGATCACCACCTCGCCGTAGAAGAAGCCGCCGCCCATCAGGCCGATAGCGGCCAGCATCCAGCCGCGCGGGCCGACACAACGCCGAGCCAGCGCCATCAGCGTCAGGATGCCGCCCTCGCCGCGGTTGTCGGCGCGCAGCACGAAGCTGAGGTATTTCAGCGACACGACCAGGATCAGGCCCCAGACGATCAGCGACAGGATGCCCAGCACGTTGGCCGGCGTCACCGCCAGGCCGAGGTGGGGGCTGAAGCATTCTTTCAGGGTGTAGAGGGGGCTGGTGCCGATGTCCCCGTACACGACCCCCAGCGCCGCCAGCGTGATACCGGCGAGCGCCTGTTTGTTTTGAGCCTGCATGATTTATGTATTTTTTGGTGGGTGGCGCCGCCACGGATGTTGCAGCGCAGTATTGCGAATCTCGGGTGAGCGCGAAGCTTACTCTTGTGCCCCACAATGTGCCATGCGGCGCCCGCTTTTGTAGCGCAATTGTGGCCGCAGTGTAGAGCCGATGCGACAGGTGGCACGGCGGCGCGGCTAATTGCCGCCTTCTTCCTCCAGCCAGGCGCAGAAATCGGCGCACAGCGGGTCTTCCGCCAGCGTCAGCGGCAGCACCCAGGAATAACCGCGCGCCTTCACCCGCGGCCCGTCCAGCGGTGCCACCAGCTTGCCGCTGGCGATCAGCGCGTCGGTCACCGGCTGCGCGCTGAGCGCCACCCCCAAGCCGTCGACCGCCGCCTGCAGCGCCAGATAGTAGTGGTCGAAGTGCTGGTGCGCCGCCGCCTGCAGCGCCGGGCTGCCGGCCGCCGCCAGCCAGCGCTCCCACGACACCGGCCGCGTTTCCGAGTGCAGCAGCGTGTGCTGCGCCAGGTCGGCCACCGTCGCCAGCGGCTTGCTCGCCAGCAGCGCCGGGCTGAGCAGCGGCTGTTCGTGTTCGGTCAGGAACAGGTGCGACACGAAACCGTGCCAGTGGTCATGGCCGCGGCGCAGGGCGATGTCGAAATCGGCGTGCTGGTCGTGGATGATGGTGTCCGAGGTCGCCAGCCGCAGCTCGACGCCGGGATGGCGCAGCTGGAAGCGCGTCAGCCGCGGCAGCAGCCAGTGCATCGCCAGCGTCGGCGTGGCGTTGATGCGCAGCTGCCGCGTGCGGCCCTGGGTCAGGCGCTCGGTGGCGGTGGCGATGCTGTCGAACGCGGTCTGCAACACCGGCAGGTACTGGCGACCGTTGTCGGTCAGCAGCACGCGCTTGCCGACGCGGTCGAACAGCGCCAGCCCCAGCCATTCTTCCAGCTGCTTGATCTGGCGGCTGATGGCGCCGTGGGTCACATGCAGCTGTTCCGCCGCGGCACTGAAACTGCCGCAGCGTGCCGCGGCTTCAAAGGCGCGCAGGGCATTGAGAGGGGGGAGTCGCCGGTTCATGCTTGTGAGCATAGCGCACAAGTGAAGTCGGAAAAACTCGTTTGTCGCCGCCTCCGCTTCCGCACTACGCTACCGGTCATGGAAACACACAACATCCCCACCCGCCGCGAGCTGTTCACCGGCTTTTTCGGCATCGGCATCATCGGCTTCGGCGGCGTGCTGCCGCTGGTGCACCACATGCTGGTGCTGCGCAAAGGCTGGCTGACCGACGCCGAATTCACCGAGCTGCTCGGCCTCGGCCAGATCCTGCCCGGCCCCAACGTGGTCAATCTCAGCGTCGCCGTCGGCGGCCGCTTCCACGGCGCCAGCGGTGCGCTGCTGGCATTCAGTGGCCTGCTGCTGGCGCCGTTCTGCATCGCCATGCTGCTGGTGTCGCTGTACCAGCAGTACCGCGGCCTGCCGGCGCTGCAGCAGGTGCTGGCCGGGCTGGCACCGGCGGCCACCGGCCTGATCTTCGGCATGGGGCTGCGGCTGGCCGCCAGGCTGGAACGCAGCAGCTGGTGCATCGCGCTGGCGGTGGCCACCTTTGTCGCCATCGGCCTGCTGCACTGGCCGCTGCTGCCGCTGCTGCTGGTGATGGTGCCGCTGGCGGTGACGCTGGCCTGGCACCTGCAGAAGGAGCCGACATGAGCGCGATGCTGCTTGCCCTGTTTCTGGTGTTCGGCCAGCTGTCGCTGATGGCGGTCGGCGGTGCCAACGCGGTGGTGCCGGAAATGCTGCGCATGGTGGTCAACGAGCACGGCTGGATGACGGCGGCGGAATTCACCGCGCTGTTCGCCATCGCGCAGTCGGCACCGGGGCCGAACGTGCTGATCGCCAGCCTGGTCGGCTGGCAGATGGCCAGCCTGCCCGGCGCCGCCATCAGCCTGATCGGCATCTGCGGCCCGTCCTCGATCCTCAGCTTCTACGTCGCCAAGCTGTGGCAACGCTTCCGCGATTACCGGCTGTGCCACGCCATCCAGCGCGGCTTCGCACCGCTGTCGATCGGGCTGGTGCTGGGCGGTGCCTGGCTGCTGGCCGGCATCGCCAACACCGGCTGGAGCGCGTGGCTGCTGTGCGCCGTCAGCGCGCTGATCGC
>Ga0073934_10005067_pt1 | contig 20960 bp, 18 predicted proteins | sample LarsenN4metaG_FD_76834 | JGI IMG/M metagenome (GOLD analysis project Ga0073934, IMG submission 76834) | Hot spring sediment bacterial and archeal communities from British Columbia, Canada, to study Microbial Dark Matter (Phase II) - Larsen... ...
CCCCCCGAGCGCGCCCGCCGGGCGCGCCGGGTGCACCCCGGCGACGAACAGCGCTTCACTCGAATAGATGTTCCCCAGGCCGCGCAGCCGGTTCTGGTTGAGCAGCAGGTTCTTGACCGGGGCAGTCCGGCCGGCGAACAAGCGGGCGAAGCGCGCGAGGTTGATGCGGAAAGGCTCAGGGCCGAGCGCGGCGAAGTAACCGGGCAGATCCTTTTCCGCCAGCAAGAGCATCCTGCCGAAGCGACGCGGGTCGCGGAAGCGGAGCTGGTCGCCGCTCGAAAGCGACGCCACCACGTGGGTGTGCTTCAGGAGCGGCGCTTCGGGCCGGCAGGCGTAGAGCTGCCCGGTCATCCCCAGGTGGACGACCCAGAAACAGCGACGGCGTCCGTTGGCCGGGCGGAGCTCCAGGAGGATGTACTTGCCGCGGCGGCTTACGCCGGCGACGCGCGCGCCGGCCAGCGCCCGCCGGAAACGCCCTTGCGAACTCTTCACCACCAGCGGCTGGTAGAGGCGCAGCCGCCGCAGGCGCCGGCCCACCAGCCGCGGGCGCAGGCCGCGCACCACGGTTTCGACTTCGGGCAGCTCTGGCATCGGCTTCGCGCGCGCGCCCAAAGATTATCGCACCTGGCTTCGGCTCGGCCAGTTAGTATGTTGCTCTGCTCGAACTGCGGAGGGACTCATGCGCATCGCTTTGATCCCCGAAGGAGCCAAGGAATGGCTCATGCTGCGCAGCCGGCGCTTTCCCCAGCCCATCTTCGACGTGATGGGGATGATGCTGTTCAGCCGGGCGGTGATGGCCGGCGTGCACTTCGGCGTGTTCGACCGTCTGGCGGACGGCCCGCGGACAGCGGGAGAGCTCGCGGCCGAAGCCGGCTGCGACGCGCACGGGATGACCTTGCTCCTCGATGCCCTGGTGGCCTGCGACTATCTCGAGCCGCAGGGAGACCGCTACCGCAACTCCCGCCTCGGCGACTGGCTGGTCTCCCGCCGTCCGCAGACGCTCGCCAACTTTGTTCGCTTCAACTACGACATGTGGGAGGTAACCAGCCATCTGGAAGGATACGTCCAGCGCGGCGAGGCGCGCGACATTCACGAGACACTCGACGACCCGCGCTGGCGAAACTACATGCTCGGGCTGCGGGACCTCGCCGCACTTTCCGCTCACGAGGTAGTGTCCAAGATTCGTCTCCGCACGCCTCCACGGAGCTTGCTCGACGTCGGCGGCGGCCACAGCTACTATGCCGTCGCCATGTGCGGCTGCTTCCCTGCGCTCCACGCCACGATTGTGGACCTCGAGCCGGCGACGCGCGTGGGGCGGGAGGTGGTAGTGCAGGCGGGATTGAGCGACCGCATCCAGTTCCGCCCGGGTCGCCTGCAGGAGACGCCCTTCGGCGAAAACCACGACGTTGCTTTTCTTTTTAACGTTATGCACCACCTGGACGAGGAGACCAACCGCGCGACGCTCGGGCGCCTCCGGGCCGCGCTGGCGCCGGGCGGGAAGCTAGTGGTGTGGGAGTCCTTCCGGGAGGAGCGAGGGCGGCCGCGAAAAGACCAAGTCGGCGCGCTGCTGGCGCTCTATTTCGGGATCACCAGCCGGCAACAAACCTACGGCTTCAATCAGGTGGCTGGCTGGGTCCGAGCGGCGGGGTTCCGAAAGATTCGGCGAGAAACGCTGCGCACGGCGCCGTTCGCCGGATTGCTCCTGGCGGAAAAATAGTTCTGGGAGAGAAAAGTCAGGACGCGGGTGTGGTCGAGTGCAGGGCGCGCTCGACCTCGGCGAAGGGCCGCTGGATGTGCCGGTGCTCCTGGGTGGCAGCCTCCTTGACGATTTCGAAGAGGATGCGGTCCACGTCGTCTTCGCGCACGCCGTCGGCGAAGCTCGACACCCAACGGGCGCGGCCACCGTGGTCGTTGCGCACGGGAAGGAACTCGGCCACGGCGTAGATCTCATAGCGGCGGCGGTGATGGCGGGCGCGGAGAGTGGCGCGGAGCGGGGCGTCGGGCGACTCGCGCGGCACGCCTTCGACGCGCAGAGTCACGTCCTCCGTCCCCGGATGCTGCAGCACCAGGAACTCCGGGTGCGTGGCCAGAATCTTCTGCAAGCGGTCCTGCTCGTAGGTGGGCTCGACGTAGACGCGGATGGGGCCGCCGGCGCCGCAGGCTCCGAGCCCCACGGCTGCGGCGACCGCGGCCAGCAGCAAACCGAGTTGGACGCGACTTCTCATTCCGCCCGACCCTTCCTTAGATGCAGGAAAAACCGAAAAAGCCACATCAGCTCACTGACCGCCCGGCCCGCCGGCCGGGGCCGGCTTCCACGCCGGGCCGCGCAGGACGCGCCCGGGCCGCGCCGCGGTCAACTGCCCGGCGTCGAGCACCGGCTGTCCGTTGACGATGACGTACTGGACGCCGACGCTGTACTGCGCCGGCGTCTCGAATGTCGCCAGGTCGCGCATCGCTTCGGGGTCAAAGATGACGATGTCGGCGTAGAAGCCGGGCAGGAGCAGGCCGCGGTCGCGCAAGCCGACGCGCTGGGCGGCGAGCGAGGTCATCTTGCGGACGGCTTCTTCCAGGCGCAGCAGCTTCTGGTCGCGCACGTAACGCCCCAGGATGCGCGGAAAAGTGCCGTAGGCGCGCGGGTGCGGCGTCCAGGTGCTCAAGGGCCCCTCGGTGCACACGGCCGGGTAGTCGGTGCCGATGCTGACCCAGGGCTGTTGCAAGGCCAGCTTGACGTCTTCCTCCGACATCAGGAAGTAAATGGCGCCGGTTTGCGCCTGGTCGGCGAGCAGCACATCGAAGAGCGCCTCAATCGGGTCTTCGCCGCGCTCCCGCGCCACTTCCGAGAGCCGCTTGCCTTCGTAGGATTTCAGCTCCGGGTGGTTCACCGAGGAAATCAGCACGCTTTCGGCGCCGCCGGCCATCCAGTAGAAGTTCTCCCAGCCCTCGCCGGGCTGGCTGATTTCGCGGCGCAGGCGGGCGCGGGTGCCGGGGTCGCGCAGGCGGTTGAGCAAGTCTTCGCGGCCGCCGGCGTGCGCCCAGGGCGGGACGGAGGCGGAGAGCGAAGTGGCGCCGGCCACGTAGGGGTACTGGTCGGCGGCGACGTCGAGCCCGGCGGCGCGCGCCGCTTCGATGCGGCTGACAACCTCGCCCATCCGGCCCCACATCTCCTTCCCGGCGAGCTTCAGGTGAAAAATCTCGACGGGGAGGCGGGCCTCGCGGGCGATGGTGAAAGCTTCGTCGAGCGCGGCGAAGATGCCGCGGCCCTCGCCGCGCAGGTGGCTGGCGTAGAGGCCGCCGTGGGCGGCAGCCACGCGGGCCAGCGCCACCAGCTCGTCGGTGCGCGCGTAGTTCGCCGGGGCGTAGACGAGCGAGCTCGACAGCCCCAGCGCTCCCTGCTCCATCGCTTCTCTCACCAGGCGCTGCATCTCGGCGAGCTCCGTGGCCGAGGGCGCGCGGTTCTCCGAGCCGAGCACCATCTGGCGGACTTGCGTGGCGCCGACGTAGCTGCCCAGGTTGATGGCCGTGCCCTGGCGCTCGAGACGCGCGAAGTAACCGTCGAAATCCTTCCAGTCGATCTCCAGCTTGAAGCGGGCCACAAAGGGGTCGAGGTCGGCGAGCGTCTTCGGGTTCTGCGGCGCGGGGGAGCCGCCCTCGCCGGTGATTTCCGTGGTGATGCCCTGGCGGATCTTGCTCGCGGCGCTCGAGTCGACCAGCAGGTTGAACTCGGACTGCCCGAGCATGTCGATAAAGCCCGGAGCGACAACCAGGCCGCCGGCGTCAATCACGCGCCGCGCCGGCGCGCCCGCCAGGCGCCCGCGGGCCACGATGCGGTCGCCGCGCACTGCCAGGTCTTCGCGCGTCCAGGGGTTGCCGCTGCCGTCCACCAGGCGGCCACCGACAATGAGCAGATCGTACGGCTCCTCGGCCCCCGCCCCCGCCAGGCGCGGGCTCGCCGCCGCGAACAGAGCGGCGGCCACGAGGAACAATGAGGTCCACTTCAGCCGTTTCATCGATGTTCCTCCCCAGAAGCGCGCGCCCGCGGCGTCCCTAGCGGAACGGGAGCACCGGCGGCAGCCCGGCCATCAGCAGGATCTCCTTGTACTCCTGGGCCGTGAGCGGCGTGACCCCCAGCCGCTGCTTGGTGAGATACTTCATCCGGCGCAGGGCGCGGTTCGTTTTCAGCTCCTTGAGCAGTACGGCGCGGGGCAACATGTGAAGCGCCTTTAAGTCCACGGCCAGCAGTTTCTCGCCGGGCGCGTACGGATCCGGGTAGGGCTCGGAGGCCACCGTGGCCAGCGCGTAGGCGGAGCGAGCCGGTGGCCCGTGGTAGCAGACCACGTGGTCGCCCTTGCGCACCTGCTTCAGGTAGCGCTGGGCGGCGCTGCTCTTGACGCCGTTCCACAGCTCCTTGCCTTTGACGAAGAGCGTATCCCAGTGGTAGCGGGTGGGGTCGGCGGTGAAGAACCAGTGGCGCCCGGCGGCGCCCGGCGGGCGCAGGCCCGGCGCGGAGGCGGCCAGCGGCGGATAGGAAAACCCCAGGGCCAGCGCGGCGGTGTAGGGAGCGGAGCGGGCGCGGCTCTTGCGGCGCTCCCGGCTTTTCCGGCGATGGGGACGGATGCGACGGCGACGGTGGCGGGTGGGCACCGGTCAGCCTTCGACCCCGATGGCGATGTCGTCGCCTTCGACCTTCACCTCGTAGGTCGGCACCCGGATCTCCTGGTTGAACACCGATTGGCCGGTGGTGACGTCGTACTGCCAGCCGTGCCAGGGGCAGGTGACCACCTTGCCCTCCACCGCCCCCTGGCCGAGCGGGCCGCCGCGGTGCAAGCAGGTGTTGTCGATCGCGAAAAACTTGCCGTCCACGTTGAAGAGCGCGATCACTTTGCCGTCGGCGTGGAACTCGCGCGCCGTTCCCGGCGGCATTTCGTTCACCTTGGCGACCTTGATGTACTTGGGCATGAGGGTGGCTCCTCGGCAGCGCCGCCGGGGCGCGGCGGCGTCAGCGGGGTTGCGGCGTCTGCGCGACCATGACGCTCTTCTTGAAGCTCTCCAGCATAGTTTCGTTCAGACGGACTTCCGTGGGGCGCTTGGCCAGGCTCATCTGGTCGATCTTGTCTTGCAGTTTGAGCAACGCGTAAAAAAGATTCTCCGGGCGCGGGGGGCAGCCGACCACGTAGACGTCCACCGGCACGATCTTGTCCACGCCCTGCAGCACCGAGTAAACGTTGAACGGACCGCCCACGCTCGAGCAGGCGCCCATCGAGATGCACCACTTCGGCTCCGGCATCTGGTCCCAGATGCGCTGGATGACCGGGGCCATCTTCAGCGTCACCGTCCCCGCCACGATCATCAGGTCGGACTGGCGGGGGCTGGGCCGGAAGACCTCGGCGCCGAAGCGGGCGATGTCGAACCGCGCGGTGGAGGAGGCAATCATCTCGATGGCGCAGCAGGCCAGCCCGAACGTCAGCGGCCAGATGGCCGACTTGCGCGCCCAGTTGAAAACGTAATCAACCGAAGTGATGATGAAGTTCTTTTCGAAGCGGTTCTCGAGATAGCTCATCCGGACATCCTGGCGCCGAAAATGCAATTTATCGCACGCCGCCGGGAAAGTCAAGGAAAGCCCGCGCTGTCCCCCTGCAACTACTTGATAAAGAGATACTTACAGCTAGGCTTCGCCCGGCCGAGGCTTCCGCCCGCTGGCGAGCAGCGCCCCCAGGCGGCGAAACTCGCCGAGCTCGGCGGCGCTCTTGAACCACTTCGACTGATGGCCGGCGGGCACCGGCCGCGGGTCGACGATGCGGGAGTGGCGCGTCGCGCCGAAGCCCGCCTGCGCCATCAGCCCGCACCAAGCGTCCCCCGAGAGCAAGCGAGTCGGAAGGGCGAGCTTGTCGCGCCACTGGTGGGAGTAAACATTCTCTTGGTAGAGATTGATGAGCACGCGGACTTCCCCGCCCGGCTGGAGCACGCGGAAGATTTCCCGGAAGGCCTTGGCCGGCTCGGGCCAGTAGTAGGCCGACTCAATGGAGATGACGTGGTTGAAAAAGTTGTCGTCCCAGGGGATGTCTTCCGCTTCGCCGACGACGAACATCAGGTTCTCGCGGTCAACGTGGCGCTGGCGGGCGCGGCGGATCATTCCGTCGGCCACGTCCACGCCGACGACCTGCCCCTGCGGCACCTTGTCGGCCAGGATGCCCGCCAGCCACCCGGCTCCGCAGCCGAGGTCGAGGATCTTGTCGGTCGGCGCGAAGCGCATCCCGGCGAGCATGCCGGCGGCGATGGCAGCGTGCTCTTCGCCCATCTCCTCGCCGCGCCCGGCCTCGGCCCAGCGATTGAACTCCGCGCGCAGGCGGGCTTCGGCCTCGATGAGCTCCTCTTCCTTCATTCTCCCTGCCTCCGCGGCGCGCGCAGGCTGCGGATGTAGTGCACCAGGTTCCAGATTGCCTGCTCGGAATGAATCTTGCCGAAGCCGGGCATGCCGGTGAGGCGGATGCCGTCCCGGATGATGACGAAAAGTTCGGCGTCCGAGTAGGCCTGCACGCCGCCCGAGTCGAGCCGCACCGCGCGCGGGTAGAGCGAGGTCCCCACCTTGGTCGGCGTGCGGCCGTCCTGCCCGTGGCAGAAGGCGCAGTTGGCCCCGAACTGCATGGCGCCGTTGGCGACGCTCTGCCGATCGTTCGCCGGCGCCGGCGGCAAGGGCTGGCGCGCGGCGCGGGCCACCAGCCAGTCCTTCGCCGCCGTGGCCACGGCGGTTTCGAGCCCGCCCGGCGGCTCAAGCGCGCTCAAGCTGGCGTTGGCGGCGGCATACCAGCCGCCGGCCGCCAGCGCCGCCAGCAGTACCGCGGCCAGGGTCACGCTTCGACGTCGCATGGTTCCTCCTTGCTCTTTCCTGCAGAGCTTGGGCGCACCCAGCGCATTCTTCTACTTGGATGAACAAACGGGTGGCTGGTTGCGGCGGAGGCCTGGGTATTCTCCGCCCCGGGGGGTAGCCCGCCCGTGCCGGCGCCGTCTCTAGTCGGAGAACGCCAGGTACGGAAGGCCGATGATGGGGATAAAGGCCGTGATAATCCCCCAAATGGCGCCCTTTCCCCGAGCCTCGGCGATGCCGATCCAAACCAGGATGGAAATGACGATGTTGACCAGAGGGATCAGGAAAAGAATGATCCACCACACGGGCTTGCGAGCGATATTGAGCATCAAGATGATGTTGAGGATGGGAATCCACGCCCACCAGGCGTTGTCCGTGTTTGTCTTCTGCGCGATCTTCATCAGGCAAACGGCGATCAACGCCCAAATCGCCACGAAAAACAGGATAAAAAACAGGAAAAAGCCCGCGATAAGACCCGCAGGCGGCTCCTGTTGCTGCAAGAACCCCAGCAGCGCTGCAGCGCTCATTGGCTTCTCCTCCTAAAGGAGATGGGCTCCCCCGCGGAGCCGGTCGGTACGGTTGTGGCAGAAGGTAGGCCGGGGACAGGGGAAAGTCAACCGCAATCTTCTCGTCCGCGGGGCAAAGCCCGCCGGGGACGATTACCGCGAGACTTTGGTGAGCAGCTCGACGAACTTCTCGCGCCGCTCCGCCTGGTCCTGCCCGAGATACTTGTCCATTTGTTGGCTGGCGTTCATGGAGCAGAACTTGGGCCCGCACATCGAGCAGAAGGCGGCTTCCTTGTAGTAGTCGTCGGCGAGCGTCTGGTCGTGCATGGCGCGGGCGGTTTCGGGGTCGAGCGAAAGCTCGAACTGCTTGTTCCAGTCGAAGAGAAAGCGGGCGTAGGAGAGGGCGTCGTCGCGGTCGCGGGCGCCGGGGCGGCGGCGGGCGACGTCGGCGGCGTGCGCGGCGATCTTGTAGGCGATGACGCCCTGCTTGACGTCCTCCGGCCCCGGCAGCCCCAGGTGCTCCTTCGGCGTGACGTAGCAGAGCATCGAAGCGCCGTACCAGCCGATCATGGCCGCGCCGATGGCCGAGGTGATGTGGTCGTAGCCCGGGGCGATGTCGGTGACCAGCGGCCCCAGCGTGTAGAAGGGCGCCTCGTGGCAAAGCTCCATCTCCTTCTTCACCTGGAGCTCGATCTGATCCATGGGGACGTGCCCGGGGCCTTCGATCATCACCTGGACGTCGTGCTCCCAGGCCTTGAGCGTGAGCTCGCCGAGAACTTTGAGTTCGGCGAACTGCGCTTCGTCGGACGCATCCGCCAGGCACCCCGGGCGCAGGCCGTCGCCGAGCGAGAACGAGACGTCGTGTTTCTTGAAGATTTTGCAGATTTCGTCGAAGTGGTCGTAGAGCGGGTTCTGCTGGTGGTGGAAGGCCATCCACTGGGCGAGCAGCGCGCCGCCGCGGCTGACGATGCCGGTGATGCGCGAGCGGATGAGCGGGAGGAACTCGCGCAAGACCCCGGCGTGGATGGTCATGTAGTCCACGCCCTGCTCGGCCTGCTCTTCGATGACCTCGAGCAGAACCCCGATGGTCAGGTCTTCGGCGCGCTTGACGCGGGTGATGGCCTCGTAGATGGGCACGGTGCCCACGGGGACGGGGCTGGCCTCGATGATGGCCCGGCGGATGCGCGGGAGGTCCCCCCCGGTCGAAAGGTCCATCACCGTGTCGGCGCCGTACTTCACGGAAAACTCGAGCTTCTTCAGCTCTTCGTCAATGTTCGAGCTGACGGCGGAGTTGCCGATGTTGGAGTTGATCTTGCAGGTGAAGTTCGTGCCGATAATCATCGGCTCGAGCGAAGTGTGGTGGATGTTGGCGGGGATGATGGCGCGGCCGCGGGCGACCTCGGCGCGGACGAACTCCGGCTCTACTTTCTCCCGCCGCGCCACGTACTCCATCTCTTCGGTGATGACGCCCCTGCGGGCGTAGTGCATCTGGCTGACGTTCAGCCCCGCCCCATTGCCCGAGGCCGCCGCCTGCCCGCTGGAGCTCGAAGAGCGTAGGCGGGCCAGACGCTTCTTCACCCACTCGGCTCTCACGTTCGCCATGGTCTTACTCCCTTCGCCTGCACTCCATTATCGCACCCTGCCCCTTCACCCGCAACTCACGCGCGGCGCAGGGTGAGCAGCGTGATTTCCGGCGGGGCGTTGAGGCGCACAGGCATGGCGATGGTGCCGATTCCGCGGCTGACGTACAAGAAGACGTGACTGGTGACTGGTGACTCGTGGCTGGTGAAAGAAACCCCCGAAGGGCGCTCGTAGAGGCCGGAGATGAAGGGAGTCATGAAGCGGGCGGGGCTCCAGCGCGTATCGAGGATCTCGACCCGCACCTGACCGCCGTGGGTGTGCCCGGCCACGGTCAAATCAATCGCCAGCTCGGCGGCGCGCAGGAAAGGGTTCGGGTTGTGGCTCAAGAGGATGTTCGGCATCCCGGGGCGCACGAGGCGTTCGACGCCTTTCAAGAAGTTCGACGCCCACTGCGCGGGGTCGAGCCCGCGGGGTTGCCGCTGGTAGTCCACGCCGACGAGGTTGAGCTTGGCGCCGTTGATTTCGAGCTCGGCGCTGCGCCCGCGGAGGATGACGACGCCGCGCTGGCCGAAGAGTTCAGTCGCATAGTCTTCCACCCCGGCGTAGATTTCGTGGTTGCCCAGGCAGCCGAACCGGCCATAGCGGCCTTCGACTCGCGCGAGCTCGAGGATGGCCGCGCCCAGCGGGTCGCCCCGGCTGGTGATGAAGTCGCCGGTGTGCAGCACCAAGTCAGCGGCAATCTCCCGCGCCAGGCCGACGACCCGGCGGATCTCTTCGACCGGCATGTAGGCGCTGGCGTGGACGTCGGTCAATTGCAATAGCCGCAGGCCGTCGAGCGCCTCGGGCAGCTTCGCGATCGGCACATTGACTTCCTGGACGCCGTATTTCTGCCGGCCGATGAGAAAGCCGTAGCCGACCATCACGAAGGGCAACGCTCCGGCGGCGTAGGTGGCGGTCTGGAGGAAGTGCCGCCGCTCGGGCTGCGGCGGGTCGTTGGCCGCCCGCCGAGCCAGCAGGCGCTGCCCCAGCCAGCCGGCCCCGCGCACGAGCCCGATGAGCAGGAAGGAAAACATCGAGGCCGTGAGCCACAACCCGATCGGGATCATCACTTCCGAGCGGCGGAACTGCATGAAGAGGGACAGCAGGACAGGGGCGCCCCCGGCCACCGCCCAGCGCAGCGGCGCCGCCACAAAGACCACCAGCAGCAGCAAGAACCAGCCGTAAAGCGGAACGCCCAGTGCCCACCGCTGCCAGCCCTGGGGCCGGCTGCGGACCAGCTTTCGCGCCCGCCAGAACCAGAACGCTTGCGAGCCAACAAGCAAGCCGAGGACGGAAAAGAAAATCAAACCGGCCAACCAGACGGGCATCATGGCTGTTTAGACGCTAACGGGCCGCAGCCATGATGGCCGCGGCCAGCTCCTCCGGCTTCGAGACGGGCGGCTGGCAGGTGGAGTTGACGCAGACGAGTCCCACCGGACCGCCGGCAGCAAGATGCGGCAAGGTTGAAGCCAGGCCCGCCGGCAACCGCTCGGCGGAAATTTCTTTCGGCTCGTACTGGAGCACCGCCTTGCCGAAGCGGAAAGTGTGGTGGGCGGCGCGGGCGAGCGCCTGGGTGCGGGCGTCCGCGCGCTCGCCGACGATAACCACCTCGAGCGGCTGGCGCACATGCAGGAGCGCCGCCAGGCCGTAGGTGGCGGCGAAGAGCCCGTAGCTTTCGGCCAAGCCGGCGAACGCCTCGAGCGTCTGCCGGGCCTTCTCGCGGTAGTCCCGGTTCATCGTGTAGCTCGCCAAGCGGTCGAGCGCCATAGCGGCGACGGGGTTGGCGGCCGGCGTGGGCGAGTCCTGAAAAGGCTTGCGGGGGATCTCCAGCCCGGCGGCGATGGGCGGCGCGCCTTGCGGGCGGTCAAAGAAGCCGCCGTCCTTCGCGTCCCAGAACTTGTTGAGGCAGAGCTTCATTGCACGCTCGGCCTGTTCGAAGTAGCGGCGCTCGCCCGTGAGTTCGAAGGCGTCGAGCAGAGCCGCGGCCATAAAAACCTGGTCGTCGAGCACGCCGCCCGCCCAGTCGGCTTCGTTGGCACGGCCCTCCGGCGGGCAGATGTGCGCGAAACCCCAGGGGTCGCTCCAGGCGCTCTCGAGGATGCGGTCAAGCGTGCGCAGGGCGAGTTGCCGGCAATCTTCTCGCCCGAGGACGCGATAGGCCTCAAGGTAGGCGGAGATGAACATCGCGTTCCACGACACATAAAGCGTAGTGTCGACGTGCGGCGTGGGCCGCTTCACACGCGCTTCGAGCAGCTTTTTCTTGGCGGCGGCCAGGCGCTTCTCGATCTCTTCCAGCGGGACGGCGCGCTTGCGGGCCAGCTCTTCGACCGGCTCGGCGACCCAGAGCACGTTCTTCGCCGCGTTGTGGTGCATCTCGCCCTGCTCGGCGACGTCGTAGTGCTCGGCGACAAGCGCGGCGTCCTCGGCCGGGAGCGCGGCGCGGACTTCGGCGAGCGTCCAGGTGAAGTAGTCGCCGTCATCGTCGAGGCTGTAGTCGGCGTCCTGGCTCGAGTAAAAGCCGCCGCGCTCGAGATCAGCCAGCGCGATGTTGACCCAGTTGACGATGCCGTCGGCGACCTCGCGGTAGAACGGATTGCCGGTGACCTGGAAGCCGTGCAAGTAGTTCTTCAAGAGCTCCGAGTTGTCGTAGCTCATCTTCTCGAAGTGCGGCACGCACCAGCGGGCGTCCACCGAGTAGCGGTGGAAGCCGCCGGCCAGCTGGTCGTAGACGCCGCCGCGGGCCATCGCGCCGAGCGTGGTGGTGACGACGGTGAGCAGGTACTTCTCGCCGCTCGCTTGGTAGCGCTCCAGCAGCAGCTCAAGCGCCGTGGGGTGGGCGAACTTGGGCGCGGTGCCGAAGCCGCCGTGCTGGATGTCGAAGAGGCGCACGGAGGAGTCGGCAATGGCGTCGACGACCGCGGGCGAGAAATCGCGCCGCGCCCCGACGAACATCTCCGCCTGGGCCATGGCTTCGACCAGGTTGTCGGCGCTCGCCCGAATTTCGGCCTGGCGCGTCTGGTAGTTGGCGGCGATGGTCGAGAGCACGCGCTTGAAACCCGGCCGCCCGAAGTAGTCCTCCGGCGGAAAGTAGGTGCCGCCGAAGAAGGGCTTGCCGTCGGGAGTGAGGAAAGCGGTGAGCGGCCAGCCGCCCTGGCCGCTGATGGCGCTGACGGCGGCCTGGTAGCGGGCGTCGATATCAGGGCGCTGGTCGCGGTCGACCTTGACGGGGATGAAGTGCTGGTTGATGAGCTTGGCGGTCTCTTCGTTTTCGTAGCTTTCGCGGTCCATCACGTGGCACCAGTGACACCAGACGGCGCCGATGTCGAGCAGGATGGGCCGGTCCTCTTTTTGCGCGCGCTCCAGAGCCTCCGGGCCCCAGGGATACCAGTCCACGGGCTGGTGGGCGGCGCTCTTGAGATAGGCGCTCAAGGAGTTCTGCAAACGGTTGGCTTTGTTCGCGCTCATGAGAGAAGTGTCCCCGCGGGGCGTCCCGCCCGAACGCGGCCGCCGGGGCATTAGTTGGGCTTGGGGCCCTCGGGGTTCGAGGCGTCCGTGGGGCCGAGAGGCTTGCGCCCGGCAAAGCCTTCGTCCATCCGGTGCCAGTAGCGGATGCGCTCCTCGCCCAGCTTCCAGCAGAGATAGACCTGCTCGTCGTTGACCATGCTGGGGAAGTCGACCAGGCCGACGTCCAGGTCCTTCACCACGCACCCGGTCTGCTCGATCTTGCCCAGAGCCTCGCGGATGGCGGCCACACACTTGTCGCGCTCGAGCTTCTTCTCGGCCAGGTAGGCGTAGGGCGGGATGATGCCGCCGTAGAGCAGGATGCGGTTCTGGATGCGGGAGAACTCCTGCTCAATGACCTCGCTGGCCTTTTTCTTTTCGATGGCGGTGGCCAGGAGCTGCTGGAGGAGCGGCAGCAGGCCTTCCGCCTCCTGGCGGTTGAAGAGCCGCTCGGGGCGCTCGGCTTCCTGCTCGCCGTCCTGCTCCGGGTCCTGCTCGTCGTCGTCGGATTCGAAGTCGTCGTCGCGTTCGTCGTCGGGCATCGCTGTCCTCAAGCCAAGCTCAACATCCGCTCCAGGGCCACCCGGGCCCCGCGGCGGGTGTCGTCACTTACTTCGATGCGGTTCACCACCTGCCCGGCCACCAGGTTCTCCAGCACCCAGCAGAGGTGCTGCGGGGCGATGCGGAACATGGTGGTGCAGACGCAGACGTTGGGGTCGAGCGAAATCACGAGCTTGTCCGGGTTCTCCTTGGCCAGGCGGTTCACCAGGTGAATCTCGGTGGCCACCGCCCACTCGGTGCCCGCCGGGCTCGCGGCTACTTGCTTGATGATGCCTTCGGTCGAGCCGATAGCGTCGGCCTTCTCGCACACTTCCCAGCGGCACTCGGGGTGGGCGATGACGCGGAGGCCGGGGTGCTCGCGCCGGACGCGGTCGACGTGCTCGGGCAGGAAGCGCTGGTGGACGGAGCAATAGCCCTTCCAGAGCAGCACGCGGGCGCGGCGGATCTCGTCTTCGCTCAAGCCGCCGCGGGCACGGTGCGGGTCCCAGACGGCCATCTCCTCGAGCGGGATGCCCATGCGGTAGGCGGTGTTGCGGCCGAGGTGCTCGTCGGGGAGAAAGAGCACGCGCTCGCCGCGGGTGAACGCCCACTGCATGACCTTGGCGGCGTTGGAGCTGGTGCAGATGGCCCCGCCGTTCCGGCCGGTGAAAGCCTTGATGGCAGCCGCCGAATTCATGTAGGTGACGGGCACGACTCTCAATCCGCCGATGGCCTCGAGCTGCTCCCAGCAGTCTTCCACCTGGCCGATGTCGGCCATGTCGGACATCGAGCAGCCGGCGTTCAGGTCGGGCAGGATGACCTGCTGGTGGGGCTGGCAGAGGATGTCGGCGCTTTCGGCCATGAAATGCACGCCGCAGAAGACGATGAACTCGGCGCGCGTCTGCGCGGCCTGCTGGGAAAGCTTGAGCGAATCGCCGCGGAAGTCGGCGAACTTGACCACTTCGTCGCGCTGGTAGTGGTGGCCGAGGATGACGACGCGCTCGCCGAGCGCCGCCTTGGCGGCGGCATTGCGAGCGTCGAGCGAAGTGTCCGGCACCAGCAGGTAGTCGGAGAAATTGCAGCCCACGCCCTTCTCGACTTCGGGGACGCGGATCGTCTCCGGCTGCTTGAGCGGCTCGAGTGTGGTCAGGGGCATCGTCTTATCCGCCGATAAAAACCATCGTGCGGCTGGGCGGCGCAAAGTCCGGGTCGTTGATGTGGTGGCCGTCTTCCTTCATCGCCACGATGCGCTCCACTTCGCCGGCAATCTCGCCATCGGGCGCGCCGGCGCGCAGCAGCCCGCGCAGGTCGTGATCCACCCGCGAAAACAGGCACGTCCTTATCTTACCATCGGCGGTCAGGCGGATGCGGCTGCATTTGCCGCAGAAGGGCTCGGACACGGGGGCCACCAGGCCGATTTCGCCCGGGGCGCCGTCGGCGAAGCGGTAGCGCAGCGCGGTCTCGCTGTCGTACTGGCGCGGCAACTCCGCGAGCGGCAGCCCGGCTGATTCGAGCGCCCGGCGCATCTCGCCGGCGGTCACGACGCGCGTGCGGTCCCAGATGTGGTCGGCGTCGAGCGGCATGAACTCGATGAAGCGCATCACGAGGGCGCGGTCGCGGGCGAAGCGGGCGAAGTCGGCGATTTCGTCGTCGTTGAAGCCGCGGACAATGACGGCGTTCACTTTGACCGGGGCGAGCCCGGCGGCCTGCGCGGCGTCAATCCCGGCGAGCACCCGGGCGAGCGCGCCGCGGGTGCGGGTGATGGCGTCAAAGCGCTCGGCGCGGAGGGAATCCAGGCTGACGTTCACGCGGTTGAGCCCCGCGGCCTTAAGCGTGGCCGCCTTGGCAGCGAGCGTGTAGCCGTTGGTGGTGACGGCGACATCTTCGTAGAGGCCGAGGGCGGCGAGACGGGCGACGAACTCCTCGACGCCCGGGCGCACCAGCGGCTCGCCGCCGGTGACGCGGATCTTTCGCAGGCCGAGCCGGCCGAGGATGGTGCAGAGGCGGAGCAGTTCCGGCCAGTTCAGCAGGTGCTCGGGCGGCTCGTAGTTTTCCGGCTCGGCGGCGCGGCAGTAGATGCAGCGGAAGTTGCAGCGGTCGGTGACCCCGACGCGCAGGTCGGTGATGCGACGGCCGTGGCTGTCTTTCAGCATGAGGACATCGCCAAGGGGAGAAAAGCAGATCCCTCGCCCCGGGGGCTCGGGATGACAACGCTTTGTTCCGCGGTCTTCATAAAAACCTTCAGCCTATACCCGCGCTTTCGCAACCGGGTATAGGCTGCGCGCTCTCCTTTCCAAAACCCCTCAACCCTTAGTCGGGCTCACCGGCTGTGTGCCGGGTTTTGCCCTGAGCGAGCCCGTTCACGGTGAACCCGCAGGGCGAGTCGAAGGGCCTTCGCGGGACGCATCCCCCTTTCGCGGGACACGCTGTCGCCCCGGCGCCCTAGGTTGTCTCTCCCGTAGGCGGCCGGGGTCGGAGAACGATGCCATTCTACCGCTGGTTCGAGGCAAGGGCAAGTCCCGAGAAGGCCCAAGGAGGCGGAGGTGACTCCCGGACCAAAATCGAAAAGCGAAACTCGAAACTCGGAGGAGAGGGAGCCGCCGGAACCGTTCTTGGCGATTTTCGCTTTTCGAGTTTCGAGTTTCGGTAGTTAAACGCCGAGGATTTGGAGCTGGAGGGAGCGTTCGCGGGGGCCGTCGAGCTCGGCGAGAATCACCGCCTGGAACTGGCCGAGCACGAGCTCGCCGTTCTGGACCTGCAAGGCCAGGTTGTGGCCGAGGAGCATGGCGCGCAGGTGGGCGTCGGCGTTCAGCCGGTCGCAGTCGGAAAACTGCGGGTCGTTGTGCTTGTAGTACTGGCCGCGGACCACGGTCTGCTCGAGGAAGTTGCGCATGTCGTCGAGCAGCGCCGGCTGGAATTCGTTGATGAAGAGGGCGAGCGTCGTGTGCAGCGAGTTGACCAGGGCCAGGCCGTCGCGCACACCGCTGCGCCGGACCTGCTCGGCCAGGCGGTCGGTGATGTTAATCAGCTCCAGGCGCTCCCGGGTCTGCACCGTCAGGGTCTCGGCACGCAGCCGCAGGCCGTTCACATGCTCGACCGCCGGGCCCGCCGTTGCCAGCGCCTTCTTGCTCATCTTTCGCTCCCTTCGGCTCCGCTCAGGGCGAGCACCCCCGCGCGCGGCTGCGCCTGTTTTCTATACGTTGGGAACGCCTTAGGGGATTCACGATTCTTCGACGCCACGGCGGATTATAGACGAGCCCGCCGCCGCCTGTCTATGCCCTTTTCGACTTTGCACGAAGCAGGATGCACCGCAGAGACGCAGAGTACGCAGAGGGGGCGCAGAGAAAAGCAAAAGGCGGAGCCGGTCGGGCGACCGGCTCCGCCTTTTCGGAAGCGGAGTTAGTTGATTCCCTAGTCGTCGCCGTGGGCGGAGGCACCGGCTTGGCCGACGACGTCGTCGAGCACGGTGGAGAGCTGGTTGAGCAGAACGTCCGGGGCCTTCTCGGCGCTGCCGAGACGCCCGTCGGTCATCCCGGCGAGGAGGCTGCCCGGGTAGGCGTTCTGCCCGAGCACGACCAGCTGGTTCTTCTGGCTGGCGGTGATCTCTTCCCACTCGTGGATGTTGTAGACGCAGCCCGGGTCGCCGGCCTGGATGTCGCCCGTGTAGCTGACGGCGCGGGCGCGGCAGCCGCCGCAGTAGTGGCGGTAGTCGCAGATGCCGCAGTGGTCGCCGCGGTCGTCGCGGTCGCTCAAGAGGTCAAACAGCGAGTTGTTCCAGATGTCGAGGAAGTGGGACTTGCGCAGGTCCCCCACCTCGTGCGAGGGGATGTAGACGCAGGGGTTGACCCGACCGTTCGGCTGGATGGAGCAGTAGCAGCGGCCGGCGCCGCACCCGCCGATGTACTTCGAGAGGACTTTCGTCTGCTTGCCGCGGCCGGAGCCGGCGTGGCCGGTGGCCATCAGGCCGTCCTCGGAGCCATAGACGATGCAGGCGCGCCCGAACTGCGGCGCGGTGGACATGATGGAGATCTCGCCCTCCTGCAGGAAGCGGTTCAGGGTGCGCAGCAGGTTCTCGCGCTGGGCCGGGGTCAGGTCGTACTGCGCGATCTCCTTGCCGCGGCCGACGGGGATGAAGTTGAAGTGGACGAAGGTGGTGCAGCCCAGGTCCTTCGCCAAGTTGATCATGTCGTCGGCGGTGTGGACGTTCTGCCGGGTGAAGCAGGTGGCGATGCCGGCGCGCAGGCCCGGGGTGGTGGCGACGTTGCGGATGCCTTCGGTCGAGCGCTTCCAGGCGCCGCGCAGCCCGCGGAAGCTGTCGTGCTCGTCGGGGTCGACCGAGTCGAGCGAGACCTCGACGTACTTCACGCCCACTTCCACCAGGCGCTGGCAGACTTCCCGGGTGAGCATGGTGCCGTTGGTGGCCACGGTGACGTGGATCTTGCGCTTCTTGCAGTGCTCGAGCACCTTCCAGATGTCCTTGCAGACCAGCGGCTCGCCGCCGGCGAAGGCCACGAAGGGCACGTAGCTGTCGGCCATCTCGTCAAGCACGCGCTGCTTCTCTTCCCAGGTGAGCTCGTCGGCGAGCGGCTTGTGGGTCGCGTCCTGGTAGCAGTGCTTGCAGGTGAGGTTGCAGGCCTGGGTGATGTTCCAGACGACGATCAGGGGCGCGACGAAGCGCTGCGGCGTGGTGAGCCCGTAGGTGGCGATGGACTTGGCCGTGTTCACCAGCGACCGCACCGTCGGCTGGTGGTGGAAGACCTTCTCCTTGATGACGTCTTTCGAGACGTTGGCCTTGTTGCGGAAGACTTCGATGAGCTGGTGCGGCAGGCCGTACTTCACCTTCTCCATCACGGAGAGGTCGGGCCGGTCATAGCTCGTGAAGAGCTTCTCCAGGTAGCACTGGCCGTCGGCGCCCTTCTGGGTGAGCAGGCCGAGGAACTTGCGCATGTAGGGATTGGAGAGGTAGTCCTCGAAGGGGTGCCGGTCGACGCTCAGGGGCTTGGTGACCTTCTCCACCTGCGGCCGCCGTGCCGTGAGCATCTTCAGTGCTTCCGCCATGACGTAGCTCCTTTGTCAGTCCGTTTCTACTGCCTGCGCCTAAGATGCTTCGTCGTTGCTACCCGTTTCCCGCGCCTAGTCGTCGCCGTGCGCGGCGGCGCCCACCGACGGGCTGGCCGGCTGGGCGTTGCCGATCTGGACGACGGTCGGCTTGGGCTTCTTCAAAACCATCTCCTCGTAAATCTGCCGGACTTGCTTGGCCTCGTAGGCGGCCTTGCGCCGCAGGCGTTCCTCTTCCGCGGCGGTCTGGGGGATGTCGTGGGCCAGCTCGCGCTTGCGGTTGACGTCGTCGTCGTTCAGCCGCAGCGAGTGCTCGTAGGCGTTCAGCTCCACGGCGCGACCCTTGGCGTAGATCTCGTGCTTGCCGTGGGTCTTGTACCACTCGGCCACGGTGGCGTTCTTGTGCATGTTCTCGATGATCTTCCGCCAGCCCACGCCGGTGTTGTAGGCGCAGAAGGAGATTTCGCCTTCCTGGGTGGCGTAGGGGATGATGCACATCTCCGTGCGCCGGAAGTCGTAGTTGAACAGGTCCTGGAACCACATGCCGGCGACGAAGAGGAAGTTCCAGGGGTCCTGGCGGCGCTTGACCGCGTCGGCGTAGGTGCGGTCGGGGGTCGACTTGCCGTATTTCTGGCTCTTGTCGCCGGTGACGGCGAAGGACTTGTCGAACTTTTTGAGCAGGTCCCACAGCGTCAAGCTGGGGGGCGACTGGAAGGGCTTGTAGTGCTTGAGCAAGGCCAGGCCCATGAGGGCGGCGGAGAAGTAGCGCCCGCGCCCGGCGTCGGTGATCTTCTGCATGTCGCGCACCAGGCCGGGGATGTTGAGGAACTGCGGCACGGGGCCCCACTCGCCGGTGTTCTTGTTGATCATCAGCGCGGTGCCCACGCCGCAGTTGGGGTGGCAGCCGCAGCCCACCTGGCCCCAGTCGGTGTCGGGGCCGTGGACCACGTCGGCGAAGTCGGTGAAGGCGTTCATCATGGAGATGGGGAACCAGTCGCGGGTGGGCTCGGTGATGCCGAGCTGCTTTTTGACGTCGTAGGCGAGGTGCGACAGGGTGTAGCGCTGGCGCAGGCGGCGCTCGGCGGTGACCTCTTCGTCGCGCCCGGTGAAGCTGACGGGCTGGAAGGCGATGAAGGCGATCTTCTTGGGGTTGTCGCGGGCGAAGCGGATGATGGGGCCGACCTGGTCGTTGTTCACCCCGTTGATGAGGGTGATGACCAGGATGATTTCAATGCCGGCCTCGTGCATGTTCTCGATGGCCTTCAGCTTGACGTCGAACAGGTTCCCCACCTGGCGGTGGCTGTTGGCGTCGTTGCCGATGCCGTCGAATTGCAGGTAGGCGTAGCGCAGCCCGGCCTCGAAGGCCCGGCGGCAGAACTCCTTGGACTTGGCGAACTCGATGCCGTTGGTGGCCGCCTGCACGCTGTTGTAGCCGAGCTTGCGGGCGTAGCGCACGGCGTCGATGAAGTAGGGCGACATGGTGGGCTCGCCGCCGGAAAACTGCACCGACATCTGCCGGCGCGGCTTGATCTTCATGGCGTTGTCGAGCACTTCGGTGATGTCTTCCCAGGCGAGCTCGTGGACGAAGCCCACCTGGTTGGCGTCCATGAAGCAAGGGTCGCACATCATGTTGCAGCGGTTGGTGAGGTCAACGGTCAGCACCGAGCCACGCCCGTGTTTGATGGTGCTGGAGCCGTGCTTGTGCAAGTCCTTGTCGTTGTGGGCCGGGAGGTCGCGTCCCGGGAAGTTCGACTCGATCCAGGAGAGGAACTTCGAGTCGATGGCCATGATGTCTTCGTAGCGGCCGTGGAGGGGGCAGTCCTTGACCATCCAGACCTGGCCGTCGCGCTCGATGATCTCGGCCTTGATTTCGCCCACCTTTTCGTTGATGAGGGTGCGCCAGTCCTGCTCGCCGGTGATGATGCGGTCGCGGGCTTCCTTGACGCAGCCGGGGCAGAGCGAGTCGGTCGTGCGCGGCCAGCCCAGCTTCGGCTTCGACTTCTGCCAGGACTTCAGCAGGGGCTTCTCGCTCCACTTCGGTGTGAAGGACGGGTTCGGGCGGTACTTGTTGAAGAATTGAATGACGTTAAAAGCAAGGCTGGCCGTGGAGCAGATGGCCTGATCCACGTACTTCAGCACCCGGGTGCTGATACTGGGCATATAGCTATACTCCCTTCCTCATAAGTCGGTTGGGTTGGGGTGGGAGTCAGGAGCGGCGCAAGCAATTTAGGGTAAGATAACCGCGCTGCTAAGAATTATCCTTTTTGCTGCCGTTTGTTGCGCTCTCCGTGCTCCGTCCCTAACCTCTTTGTCCCGCGCATTTTACATCAAGTCGTCAACCCCACCAATAGCTTTTTCGCCCGAACAGCAAAAAATCGGGGTCGGATGGGGTGTTTGACCCCCCGAATGGAACCTATGTTATTGCCAGACAAGGCCTTTTCCAATCTAGGGATGGCGCGGCAAGACGTCGAAGGCCCGGGCCTGCGGGTTCCAGCGGAGCACGAGGCTACCGGGCGGCGCGGGCGGTCACAAGGTCGAGCCGGGCCTTCAATTCTTCGATCGCCGCCTGCAATTGCCCGATCTCGGCTTTCTGGTTCTCCAGGGCCTGCACGTGCGCGCGCAGGGCGTCGTTCTCGGCTTTTAGCTCTCGAACCGCCTGCAACAGCAGCAATGGCAGTTCGCTGTAGTTCACGGCCTTGAAGCCCCGCTCCCCTTCGCTCACCATCTCCGGCAGGACTTTCTCCACCTCCTGCGCGATCAGGCCGAAGCTGCGACCAGAGCCAAACTGGAACTCGGGATACTCGTTTGCCCGCCAGAAGAAGTGCACCGGCCTCAACTGCACTACCTTGTCGAGCATCGGACCAAATGGCTGC
>Ga0073934_10005068_pt1 | contig 20955 bp, 15 predicted proteins | sample LarsenN4metaG_FD_76834 | JGI IMG/M metagenome (GOLD analysis project Ga0073934, IMG submission 76834) | Hot spring sediment bacterial and archeal communities from British Columbia, Canada, to study Microbial Dark Matter (Phase II) - Larsen... ...
CAGTTCGCGCAGACGGGGGTCGGAGGTGTTGGGGGGAATGATCTGCACCCCCATGAACCAGCGGGCCATGATGCGAGAGAGGGCCAGGGAGATCAGCGCACCGGCAAAGCCCCAGACGAGACAGATGACGGCCAGTGCCAGCAACCCGTTTTGCGGGAGGTAGCGGCCGACCCCCAGGAGGCCCAAAATCAAGGAGATGGTGGTCACCACCAGGAGGTTAACCAGGATGAACAAGAACAAGCGTTTAACCATTTGGGCGAATCTCATAATTCAATATCACCAGTGAGTGCGAACGAGCTCCCGACCACCTGCTCACCACCCACGGCGGGGCCGCCAGCCTCGTCCGGGGTGAAACTAAACCGATGTGCGGGGGGTTTCAACGGCGATCTCGGGCGCCAGGATAGTGCGGGATGAACCACGTCCGGCCCGGCCTCCGCCGTGGAGAAGAGTCCGATCAGCACGACACCGACTGGCCGATGGCGGGCAAGAGTAATTCCTTGCCCGCTGCGGCGAACTTGCGGACCGCTTCGGCCGTGTCAATGGCGATGGGGGGAAAGGTGTTGTAGTGCACACCCACCACACGGCGGCATCCAACAAAGTCGGCGGCCTTAATCGCATCGTCCACTCCCATCGTGAAATTGTCACCGATCGGCAGAACCGCAAAGCGCAGGTCGAAGCCTTCCGCGATCAGTTTCATGTCGTAGGTGAGCGCGGAGTCGCCTGAGTAATAGAAAGCGCCTTCGGGCGCCTCGACGACGAAACCGCCCGGGTTGCCGCCGGGAGCGCCGTCCGGCAGAGTGCTGGAGTGTTGGGCCACAACAAACTTAACGCGCCCGAAGTCGAGCCGCACTGTGCCCCCGAGGTTCATGCCATGAACCCGGGGCGCGCCTTGTTTGGCCAGCCATTCGCTGACCTCATAGTTTGAGATAACGAGGGCTCCCGTGGCCCTGGCCAGTTCGACCGCCTCGCTCAGATGGTCGAAATGCCCATGAGAGACGAGAATGAAATCCGGCTTGAGGACGGTTACTTTGACCGCCGCCGCCAGAGGATTGGGACGAATGAAAGGATCGAAGAGCAGGCGTTTGCCGGAGGTCTCGACCTCGAAACAAGCATGTCCGTAATAGGTGAGCTTCATAGCGTGTGCTGGTTTTAGGCTCTGATCACGTTCAGCAAAGAGTCAACTGCCCCATTATCCATGGATTTGCCGGGCACGCAACGGCCAAGACGATAGACAGCGAAGCAAGCCACTTCCGTGGGCAGAAGCGGGTCAGGGCTTTCAGCCTCCAATGGCGGGCATGGGGCGACAGGGGGTAAAGCCCGGGCTCATCCGGTGGGCGAGCGGCTTGAGTCGAATGGCGCGATCCAGGCACTCTCGCAGGTCGTCATCACTCGACGGGGAACGAAGGACCGATCGGAGCTCCACCTCGCCGTGGTCGCCCAGGCAGGGTCGAAGTCTGCCATCGGCGGTGAGGCGAAGCTTGTTGCAGGTTTCGCAGAAGTGGGGCGTGGTCATGGCACCAATGAACCCCACCAGCGCGCCGGTCTGTCGCAGACGGTAGTATTTGGCTGGCCCCCAGCCCAGGTAGAGGGAGGGCACGGGCACGAGTTCATCCCGCTCGGCGATCAAGCTGCGTGCTTCCTCGATCGAGAAAAAATCGCCCGGCTGCAAAACACGGCTTGAGGTGATGGGCATCAACTCGATCAGCCGCAGGGGAAGGTCGTGTTCGGCGGCGAAAAGGACGAGCGGCCAGATTTCGCACTCATTGACACCGCGCATCAGGACCGCGTTGAGCTTGACCCGTTCAAAACCGGCAGCGAGAGCCGCGCGAAGGCCAGCGAGGACCAGGGCGATATCGCCCCCGGTAACGCGCCGATACCGCGCGGGGTCCAGGGCGTCAAGGCTCACATTAACCGTGCGCAGCCCGGCTTCGCGCAAAGGGCCTGCGAGGGAGGCAAGTCTGGTGCCGTTGGTGGAGAGACCTATGCACGCGACTCCAGGTATAGCGGCGATGCCGCGGACGATCTTGACGAGATCAGCTCGCAGGAGGGGCTCACCGCCGGTGAGACGGAATTTTCGGAAACCCATGCCCGCTGCGACCCGCACTACTCGCAGCAACTCGTCCGTCGTCAGATGATCAGGGCTCCGCTGCCAGCCCCGATAGCCCTGGGGCATGCAATAGAGACATCGCTCATTGCACCGGTCGGTCACCGAGATGCGCAGGTAGTCAATGACTCGGCCAAAGGAGTCCATAAGCGGATTAGACCTTGTCAAGAAGCGGCATGCAAGTCTGCAGGTGTGTTGCAGTTGGCCAGGCTGTCAACGTCAGCGGGGGGCACTGGCCAGGCTCGCACCGCATGCTCTCGCAGGCAAGCGCGTGCAAAGTCGCGCGCCGAATGATAGAGGCCGGTGTAAAGCGCGGCCGCCAGCACATGGCAGCGCCGTGGATAAATGGCAGCCAGTGGTTCGAGTTGCCCGCGCACGCTGGGCACTACACCAGTCAGGTAGTCGCAGTGAGCCTGGAGTTTGCGAAGGAATCTGGTGGTGATGCGAGGAAGGTCCACAGCCAAGACCAGGAGAAGGGGGGAGGCGCATTCGCGCAGACCGCGTTCGATGCCGGCCAGCGGGCCCAATCCGGGTTCAAGGTCGTAGAGAACCGGGAACCCCAGGGCGGAATAGTCTTGTCCGGCGCGACCGGAGATCAAGATTTCACGAATGCCCAGGCCGCGCACGTTGTCCACTGCCCACTGGATGAGCGGTTTTCCATGCCATGGGACACAAGCCTTGTCGCAGCCCATGCGCCTGGACTCGCCGCCGGCGAGGATCAGGGCGCCAAGTTCCATATCAGGTTTCACGGCAAATCACACCACTGGTGAGGATACGGCACCGAAGCCCCGCGCGCCCGCGAAGCCATTGCTCCGCCCCGGGTCCGAGGGCCTGATCCATCCAGGCGCAGGGCCGGCACTCTTCGACGCCTTCGAAGCGTACGTTTTGGACCTCAAACATCTGGCCGATCAGGGCGTTCAAGTCGGCCCCGCGCACAAAGACGTTGCGGCGGGTGTTTTCCGGTCTGGCGCCAGGCAGTTGCAGTTCCCGCTGAAGCGCCTCAAAAACCTCCATGGAGAAAAAGGTGATTTGTCCTTTGTAATCGGCTTTATAGTTGAAAAAACGATCGCCGCGGATGCCCTGGCCAGCGACACACTCGATGCGTTCCATGGCGATGAGGGGATGCTCGCCGGGAGCCTGGCCGTGGTGCCCGAAGAAATTGTGCCCGGGCGAAATAAAGAGATGACAGACTCGCATCGGACGCTCAGTGTTTTTCTTCAAACTGATGCCGCAGGTGGGGCGTGGCCTGGCGCATGAGGTGATAAACGACCCAATGCAGCCAGGCGAAGCTCACCAGCGTAACCAGAAAAAGGATAGCAAAGGTGGTCTGGGGAATACCAGTTCCTTTGTAGGCGTAGGCAAAAAGCGGGGGCAGGAAGAAGCCACCCAGCGCCCCGAGCAAGCCCACCAGCCCCCCGACCGCACCGACGTCTTTGGGGAAGTACTCCGGGATATATTTATAAACCGCCGCCTTGCCAATGCCCATGCCGCAGCCGACGATGAAAACGAGAACCGTGAACAAGGTCGGCCCCATGACAAAGCGCAGGGTCTCAATCTGGCCATCCGGGTCCATTTTCTCCGGCACATAGAAGACGACATGGCCATGGGGCGCGGAGAGGAAAAGCAACGCCACCAGCATGGAGCCAAAGACCCAATACATGATCCGCCGGGCTCCGAATCGGTCGGACAACCAACCGCCCAGGGGACGCAGCAGGCTGGCGGGGAAGATAAAGAGCGCGGTCAACAACGCGGCGTGTCCCAGGGAAACGCCAAAGACGTCCACATAGTATTTGGGGAGCCATACGGACAGGGCAACGTAGGCGCCAAAGACAACGACGTAGTAAAGACTGAAGCGCCAAACGCGGACCTCGCGAAGGGGGCGAAGCAATTCGCCGAGAGGGCGTCCAGCCCCCGGCTTGCGGTCCTCGGCGGGGCAGAGAAACCACATCGCGCCCGCCATGGCGAGGCAGGAGATGCCGTAAAGGAAGGGCACGAAGCGCCATCCGCCGGGGACAAATCCGCCGAGGTAACCCGCGGCCGGAACGATGGCAATCAGACTGGGTCCGATGAACTTGGTGACCGAAGCCCCGACGTTCCCGGCACCAAAAACGCCCAGGGCAAAGCCCTGCCGTTCACGAGGGAACCAGGCGGAGTTCCAGGCGATGCCGACAGAAAAGGCGTTGCCAGCCATGCCGACCAGGAAGGCGTAGAACAGAAGTTCATTGAAGGACGCGGCGCGACTGACCAGGAAGGAGGGGATGGCCGTTAAGGCAACGAGGAGGGTCAGGACTTTGCGCCCGCCGAAGCGATCGGTCCAGAGACCGAACAGCAGGCGCCAGATGGAGCCATTAAGAATGGCGATGGCTGTGAGCCAGCCGAACTGGACCTCGGAAAGACCGAACTCCTTGCGGATGGGAATGCCGAGCACACCAAACATCAACCATACCGCAAACATGAGGGTGAATGCGGCGGTGGACAAGGCGAGGATCGTGTTGCGTTTGGCGGCTTCGCTTTTATCCCACACGTGTGGGTGGGGTTGGGCGATCGTCGCGCTGGCAGCGAGTTTGGATTCCGAGATGCCGTTCATAATAATGCTTCGGGTGAGGATAGAACCGGAGGTCAAGAGGGTTTCTCGGCGCCTTTGCGGGTGTAATACCACCAGTTAATTCCGGTGGCGATGACACAATAGATCATCAGGCCAACGAAGAAGGGGCGGGCTGATCCCAGAGTGGTAGTGGCCTTGCCGATGAGGGTGGAGAACAGAAAGGGCCCATAGGCCGCGATGGCGGCAGTGAAACCAATCACACCCGCGGCCTGTCGGGGGGAATGAGCGAAGATCACGGGGTATTGGCGGAAGGTGGCCGCGTTTCCGATGCCGGTGAAAAAGAACAGTGCCAGCATGACACCAACGAACCACGGAAACTGATCCAATGAGGTGGGGGTGAGCAAACCGCCAAAGCCGAGGGTAGCTGCTCCGAGAATCAGCCCCAGACCGCATATTTGCGTAAAAATCCCCCCGCCAAACTTGTCTGTCAGAGGCCCCGCCAGCACGCGCATGGCTGAACCGATCAGAGGTCCGAGATAGGCATACTTGAGGGGATCTGGAGCACCATCGAACTTGCCATATACGGTCTTGATAAGGAGCGGAAAGGCAGCAGACAGGCCCGAGAATGAGCCGAAGGTCATGAGGTAGGTGACGGTGCAGAACCACGTGTGTTTATTGCGGAAGATGTCGAGTTGTTCAGCAAAGGATGCTTTGACGGGGACCCGACGAAGCAGGAGCCACGAGAGGATGCCCAGGACCACCAGGAATGGCACGTACCAGAAGACCGCATTCTGCAGCCAGATTTCTGTGGTCTTGCCACCCCTGGTCAGCGTCTGCGACCCGCCAAAGAGGCTGCCGGCTACGGCAAAGGAAATGATCCATGGAGTGACGAACTGAGTGAGGCTCACACCAAAATTGCCGAGGCCGGCTTGAATACCGAGGGCAGTACCCTGAAGTCGTTTAGGGAAGAAAATGCTGGTGCTGGGCATGAAGCTGGAAAAGTCGCCGCCACCAAAGCCGGCCAGGAAAGCGAGGAGCATGAACATCCAGAATGGCGTGTCTGGATTCAGAATGGCAAATCCCAGTCCCAGGCACGGCAGCAGCTTGGCCAATGTGGCGATGGTGATGACATTGCGGGTGCCGAAGATCGGAATGAGAAATGTATGGACGAGGCGCAGCGTGCCGCCCGCAAGGCCGGGCATGGCCGCGAGCCAGAACAGTTCCATATCGCTGAACTTGAAACCGATGCCCGGCAGGCGGACCACCACCGCGCTCATGACAAACCAGGTGGCGAAGGAGAAGACGAGCGAAATCGTGGTGATGGCGAGGGTGCGCCAGGCAATGCGTTTGCCGGTTTGTTCCCAGAATATCGGATCCTCCGGGCGCCAATCTGTGATAGTGGATGCCATGGCAGTAAGAACCGTGGATTAATGTTCAGGTTCGGTATTCTCGTCGCGGTGAACGGCGGCGGCGAAAGCGCGCAAGAGATGCCCCAGACCCCACAAGCCAAGCACCGTTGCGGTCAGGGTCAGGAGAATCTGCGGCAGGTTGTTGGCAAAGTTGAAACGAAAGATCAGCCAGGGATTGCCGTCACTACGCAGCAACGGGTGGGTGCCATCCCGGTACTCGCGCGCGTCCGCGATGCCATCCTGATCGAGGTCACTGTCCTGAGGCAGGGCCTCGGCCAATTGAGCGGGTGCCTGACGCAGTTCGAGGAAGCGTCGTTTGCCGAGCGCATGAATGATGTGGTTGCCAAAGCCGTTGAGGATTGGACTACTGACCTTCTGGCCCGGCTCGAAGGCCCCGCGGGCGCGCACCAGCTCGGCTTGCTCGGCGGCGGTCAAATGGCCAATCTGGCCGGCCGCTGTGCCCTCCGGTCCATCGGAGTGACTGTGGCAGAAGGCACAGTTGACCGGCCGACGGGAGTTCTTCACGAGGTATTGTTGGAATTCGGCGTAGCCCCTGGCGGGTCTTTCGACCAGCAACCAGAGCATGATGCCGGCGGCCAACAGGGCGGCGCGACGCAGGGGCGAGGGAGGGAAAGGCGCTGTCATGGGATTCAGCCTTTGAAGAGGTGATAGATGCTCTGGCCAAAAACGGTCATGAGAACCAGATAAAGGCCGGCGGCTATAGCCAGGAGCTGCAAGGTGCGGCGGTTGCTGTCGCGGAATACCCAAGGGGTGGCCAGGAGTAGCGCGCCCAGAAGACCCTGACCGATCATGATCACCCAGAAGGGAAGAAGTTCCAGAGGGTAGTAAACCCAGAAGAAATACCATTCGGGTTTGATGCCGTCCGGCGTGGATCCTTTGGGGTTGAAGGGCTCGAAAAGAGGGTAAGCAAACAAGGACTCAAAGGGCAGGCAAATCCCGAGAACGAAGAGCACCATAAACGCAATCCCCCAGACCCGCAGGTCCTTGAGGAAGAAGGTGGGAAAGAACTTCTCCATGCGCCTCGGGGGAGCGTCAATCCCCTGGCTCATGCCGTGCAACTGAACGGAAAGAAGGTGAACCCCAAGGAGGGCGGCAATGGCCAGAGGCAGTATGATAACGTGAAGAGCAAAAAAGCGGCTGAGCGTTGCCTGCCCCACGCTTGCCTCACCCTGGATGATCTCCTTGATGGCGCGGGGCCAGTCGGCCATTTGGCCTGGAAGATACTGTCCGATCTCCTCGATGGTCTGCAGGCCAATCTTGGTTGCGTTGACGGCGATCTGGTGCCAGGGGAGCAAGTAACCGGTGAATCCGAATGCGAATGTAATCACCAGCAGCGCCACACCGGTCAGCCAGGTGACCTCGCGCGGGCGGGCAAAGGCCTTCATGGCAAAGGCGGTGAGGAAATGTATCAACACACAGGCGATCATGAAAGAGGATGCCCAGGCATGAATGTTGCGCACCAGCGCCCCTCCCGGAACGTGTTCGGTGATGTACTCGACGGATGCGTGAGCGTCGCTGACTGTGGGCTGATAATAGAAAAGCAACATCAGGCCGGTCACCGCCTGGACCAGGAAGAAGAAAAGAGCGAGGCCGCCGATGTAGTATCCCCAGGAAAGACGATGGAGTGGCACTTCCTTGTGCCGCACCATGGAAGCGTAGTTCATCTTGCCGACGGGGAATCGTTCGGCAAGCCAGGCCTCGGCGCGTTGGATGGTTTGTGGCAGGTTCATGGCAGGTGGGCCGGGTTCATCTGGAACAGACACTTCAGGCTGAATCACGGCCCGGCCTGGTAATATACAGGCTGCACTGCGCCAGGGTTGCGGGGTCGGCCGAGCCTTCAATCGGTTGTCCCGGCTTGCGGCTGAGAACCGTTTTGCCAGAGGCGTCCAAGAGGGCCCAGGCGATTTGAGGCAGCGGGAGTTTGGCGGGAGCTCCCGGATTTGGCATGCCGGTAAGGATGCTGAAGTAGGAAATGTGGCACGGGCAGAGAATCTGGCCGTCCGCGTTGGCCTCGCTGCTCACCGTGCAGCCCAGGTGGGTGCACTTAGCGGAGATGACGATGGGCAGCCCATCCTTTCCCTTGAACGCCAGGCCTGGAGCCATGTTGTAGTCAATGAAATAACGGCCTCTGCTCGGATCGAGTTCCGCATAACGGGCAATCAGAATCCGTTCACTACGCTGGCGTTCGAGTTCCAGTTCACGCTCTTGAGCGGTCTGCTGCAGCCGCAGGAGTTTCTTTTGCAGGAAGGCCGCTTCCGTTTCAGAATCCGGGCGAGGGCCGCGGAAAAAATTGATCGTTTTCTCAGATACGCCCAAAGCCAGAAGGCCACCGGCCCCCGCCACCCCGACCGCGCCTTTGAGAAACTCACGCCGACTTTCCGCACGAATGGCTGCTTCGACTGCCTGCTGGCGGCGTCGAGCGTTGTTCCAGAGGACCAGTTGCGGGGCCCTCCAGACGTAGTGGATGGGCACGAGCAGCACATGCACCAGGCGCGTAAATGGCACGAGCAGGACGAGGAGCCACGCTCCGATGAGATGGAGCTTGAACAGCATGGGAAAATCCACCACGTAACTCATGTCCGGGTTCAGAGTGAGCAAACTCCAGAAATAGGGCACTACTGTGCCGGCGCTCCATGCTGCACCGTAGCGAAAGCTAATGGCACTCATGAGGCCAACAATGATCTGGGCAAGGAGCAGTGCCGCGACCACGAGGTCCATGGTGCTCGTGACCGCTTGAACGCGAGCCGAAGTGATGCGCCGATAAATCAGGAGGGCCAACCCGACCAGGGCGAGCACGGAACCAGCCACACCGATGGTCTCCACCGCCAACAGGGCGGCGGGAGAGGTGAGGATGCTTGCCCAGACCCGTGGAAATAAGGCGGCCAAGAGGTGCCCGATCAGGACCAAAAGAATGCCGATGTGCCAGGGGGCCGATCCCCAGAGAAGCCGCCGGTCTTCCAGGAATTGCGAGGATCGCGTTGAGACGCCATACGAGAGGTGCCGTGCGCGCCACAAACAACCGACGATGGCCAGGACCATGGCTACATAAGGCAGACCGACGAAGAGAAAGGCGTCCATCATAGGCATCAGGGGCCGACCATCTGGCCGGGAGAGGCGACTAATGTGTGCGGGAGTGGCGGGGAACAGGCGTCTTCCGCGGATGGCGGGGGCTGCGTCAGCCCCGTGCAAGCACAACGTGTGTTGAACGACAGACAATTGCGGGCGCGATTCTGCGTTTGATCGTGAAGAACAACGATCGGCTGCACGCCAGGGCAGGCCGCCTTCAGTGCGGCGTAAACTGCCTCCATCAACGAGCGATAGGGATTGGTGCGGTCCAGGGCGCCAAGCATCTTTTCCAGGGCGCCCAGGAGGCAATACGCTGCCAGTTCGCGACACTCCACTTCCGCGGTGGCGGCGGCGTAGCGCAGGATCACTGCCAGGTGGTCCGCCAGTTCGCCAGCCGCGTGAAAGCCGCTCTCCCGATACCGCGCTTGCAGGGCCGCCATGAACCGGGCCCGCTTGGAATTGTCCTCGCCGAACAAATGGACGCCGACATAGAGCACACATGCTGGCGTAATGTCGAACGTTGCGGTGTAGAGTTCCTCCCGTTCCCCGGCAGCCAGGCTTTGCATGGCGCCGACAAAGCGCGTCAGCGCATCCAGCAGGGTTCCTGAGTCTCGGGGGGCATCCGGTTCACTAGCTGACTGCCCGGCGAGTGACAATGCGCCGTTCATTCTCCCTTCGTAATCGTGGTCCGGGTAATCCAGCAGCGAGGCCAGGGAGGCCAGTATGGAACGATGCCGGTTCATGGTCATGTGCGCTCTCCCAGAGCCGGCGAGAGGTTGAATCCGGAGCAGCCTTTGCATATCTCGGGGCTGCACGTGTTTTGCACCGCCTCCTCCCTTTGAAGGGGCGGCAGGACGTAGCGTTGATATTGGGTCGGGATGGCCGTCATGCGATAAATCTCCTCGACCTCTTCGGGAGTTGTCTGGGCTTCACGAAGAATCTTCTGGGTCTCCGATTCAGGGATATCCCGTACGCTTTGCCAGCGCATAAAGTAGCGGACGGCGAGCAGTTTTTTCAGGACGCCGGCAACAATCTCCTCGTTTCCAGCGCTGAAAAGGCTGGCCAGGTACTTGAGGGGGAGCCGCGCCTGCTCCAGACAGGTAAAAAAACGGCTGGCTTCGTGCTGATAGGTGCCGTGGTGCGACCGGCCCATGACCGGCAGGAGTGGCGGGACATAGAAGAGCATGGGCATGGTGCGGTATTCGATGTGCAGCGGCAACGCCAGCTTCCACCGCATGATGTAGGACCAGGCAGGGGAGTTCCGGGCGGCGTCGAGAAACTCCTCGCTGATCCCGTTTTTCAGGGCGGCATCCGCGACCCGCGGATCCTTCGGGTCCAAGAAAGCCATGCGTTGTGACTCCACCAGAGCCCGGTCGGGGACTTTCATCGCCTCGGGGATCCGCTCGGCGTCATAGAGCATGACACCCAGATAGCGAATTCTGCCCACACAGGAGTGGAAACACGCCGGGGGCTGGCCGGTCTCAAGGCGCGGGTAACACAAGATGCACTTCTCGGATTTGCCAGTCTTCCAGTTGTAGTAGATCTTTTTATAGGGGCAGGCCGCCACACACGCGCGCCAACCACGGCATTTTTCCTGATTGATCAGCACGACCCCATCCTCACCTCGCTTGTAGATGGCTCCCGAGGGACAGGCAGCCACGCAACTTGGATTGGCGCAGTGATTGCAGATGCGGGGCAGGTAGAACATCGTCATGCGCTCGACCTCGAAAAGTTGCGCGCGCTCGGCCGCGCTCAACGCATCAAGGTTGAGATCGTTCTCGGCGTAGAGGGTGGAACCAGAGAGGTCGTCATCCCAATTGGGACCCCTGGTGATTTCCATGGGCTCGCCGGTGATTTGAGAGACGGGGATGGCCGTTGGTTGGTCATCCCCCTGGCGCGCGGCAAAGAGGTCCTCGTAGCGGTAGGTGAAGGGCTCGTAGTAATCGTCCAGGCTGGGCTGGTTCGGGTTGTAGAAAAGCTTGAGAAAGGCGTCAGCCTTGCCCTGCGCGCGGAGGTGGAGCTGGCCGTTGCCGTTCCATTCCCAGCCCCCACGAAAACGATCCTGTTCTTCCCAACGGGTGGGGTAACCGGTGCCCGGCTTGGTCTCAACGTTGTTCCACCACATGTACTCAGCCCCCGGGCGGTCCGTCCATACGTTCTTGCAAGCTACACTGCACGTGTGACAGCCGATGCATTTGTCCAGGTGAAAGACGACGGCGACGTGGGCTCTGACATCCATAGAACTCCTTTGCTAGAACACGACCTTGCCAAGCTTGCGCACGACCACAAAAGTGTCCCGGTTCACACCCTGAGGCCCCCAGTAATTAAAGGCGTAGGTGAACTGGGCGTAGCCGCCGATCATGAAGAGAGGCTTGAGGCGCGCCCGTGTCAGACTGTTATGCACCCCGGCCCGCCGCTGGCCGCGTTCGGGTGACTTGGGAACACCCAGTGTGCGCTCCGGAGCGTGGTAGAGAAGACAAATGCCCTGGGGAATGCGGGCACTCACGATCGCGCGAGTGCAGACAACGCCGTGGTCGTTGAAAACCTCGACCCAGTCGTTGTCGTTAACCCCGATCAGGTCGGCATCCCTGTCATTAACCCAGATTGGATAGCAGCCGCGCGAGAGGGTCTTCATGCGCAACGTGTCGCCATAGGTCGAGTGGATGTGCCATTTGCCATGGGGCGTAAGATAGTTGAGCACCAGCCCGCCGGCGTTTGCGGAGGATTTTTCAAGGTCGCGGGTCACGGCCAACTGAGCCCGCGGCTTGAACGTGGGAACGTTTTCCCCGAATGCGATATAGGCCTCGTGGTCCAGGTAAAGGTGCTGGCGGCCGGTGAGCGTTCGGAATGGGATCAGTTCCTCGATGTTCTGGCAGTAGGCTGAATAGGTGCGCGCGCCGTTGGTAATGCCCGTCCAGAATGGTGTGGTTAGAGTGCGGCGCGGCTGAACGCCGAGATCCTCGAACGTGGTGCGCACGGCACGGGTGTCACGCGCCAGGTGGGTGTGGTCCAGGCCGGTCTTGTGCGACTCACTCACAAAGGCGCGATAGGCCAGCTCACCATTGGTTTCCGGAGCGAAATGGAGAATGAGATTACAGACGTCTTTGTCGTCCCACAGGCTTGGGTACTCGTGGCCGTCCCATCGTCGGGTGGGATGAGTCTGCAAGCAGGCGTCGTAAAGATCCGCCACTTCCAAATGAGTGCCGTGCATCGAGAGGCCGTTGTTGCGGAAGTTGGGTCCGAGAGAAACATAGCGGTTAAGCAGGTTGGCATAGTCGCGGGTTACGACCTTGATATGCGGGGCGGTTTTGCCGGGAATCAAGTCGCACTCCCCTTTGGCCCAATCCTGAATGGCCGGCTGGGCGATTTCGGCGGGAGTATCGTGCATCAGGGGCGACACAACGATGTCCTTAACCGGACCGGCGAAGTACCGGGGCGCCATCCTGGCGGTGGCTTCGGCGATGCCACGGAAGATCGCCCAGTCGCTCCTCGACTCCCAGCAGGGAGGCACAGCGGCTTGCAACGGGTGGATGAAGCTGTGCATGTCCGTCGAGTTGAGATCGTTCTTTTCGTAATATGTGGCGGCGGGAAGCACGATGTCCGAATAGAGCGCCGAGGTATCCATTCGGAAGTTCAGATCCACGATCAGGTCCATTTTCCCGAGTTCAATCTTGTCATGCCAGGTGACGTCTTTGATCTCCGGCCTGGCGCACTCCTCGGCAATGGCGTCTGTGTGGGTCCCCAGGTAGTGTTTAAGAAAGTACTCGTGTCCCTTGGCCGAGGAACTTAGAGCGTTGCCTCGCCAGACGTAGAAAAGACGCGGGAAACATTCCGGATTATCCGGATCTTCCATGGCAAACCTGAGGGTTCTCTCTTTTAATTGACGGACAGTATAGGCGACGATTTCCTCATCGGTTTTCGCGCCGGCGTCCTGGGCCTCCCTCACCACTTCAAAATTGTTGCGCGTGAATTGCGGATAGCAGGGCAGCCAGCCCAGGCGAACAGCCATGGCTTGTTTGTCGGCCGTGTGCCCATGCGCCATCGGGTGATTGGCGTTGTGGACGGGGCAAATCTCCCCAAAGGCGCGGTCGTAGCGCCATTGGTCGGAGTGGAGATAGTGGAAGGAGGGCGTATTCTGCTGCCGTGGAGGTCCGGCCCAATCCGCACCGAAGGCAATGGGCGCCCATGAAGCCTGGGGCACGAGTTTTTCCTGACCCACGTAGTGGTTGAGGCCGCCACCGTTCTTGCCCACGCAACCGCAGAAGATCAGGGCGTTGATCACGGCGCGATAAATCAGGTTGTTATGGTACCAGTGGTTGACCCCGGCCCCAATGATGACACAACAGCGTCCGCCGGTATGTTCGGCGGTGCGCGCCCATTCGCGCGCGAAATTCACCGTTACGCCAGCCCCCACGCCGGTAAAACGTTCCTGCCAGGCGGGAGTGAAGGGGTGCGAGTCGTCATCGTAGCCGGTGGGCCATTCCCCCTCGAAGCCACGGTTCACGCCATATTGCGCGAAGTAAAGCTCCAGAACAGAGGTGACAAGGACGGGTCCGTCAACAGTCTCAACCTCCAACACCGGCACGTGGCGACGCAGCGAGCGTGCAATGCCGCCCTGAGAAAAATCGCTGAATTCCACCGAGGCGGTCAGAGCAGTCCTGCCTTTGAGTTCCAAAGCAGGCCGAATGGGCTGGTGAGTCAGGGCATCTTCCAGCTTCAGGTTCCACTCGCCCTTGGTTTTTTGCCAGCGATGCCCGACCGTGCCTTGAGGCATGCGCAGTTGGTTGCTCAGTTCGTCCAGAACGAAGAATTTCCAGGCGGCGTTTTCCTGAGATCGTGTGGCTTCGAGTTGGCTGGCCCGCAGCAGTTTGCCGGGACGGAGGCTCCCATCGGACTGCTTTTCGAGGGTGACGAGGAAGGCGGCGTCCGAGTATTGCCGCAAGTACTCCTGAAAGGCCGGCACCTGGCGTTCGGCGTAAAACTCTCTCAGGATCACATGCCCGACAGCCATCCAGAACGCCCCGTCCGTGCCCTGGTGCAGGGGAATCCACTCGTCCGCCACTTTGGAGGTCTGGCTGAAATCGGGCGAGAACACCACCACCTTCGTGCCGCTGTGGCGGGCTTCGACGAGGAAGTGAGCGTCGGGGGTGCGCGTCATCAGAACGTTCGAGCCAACCGTGGCGATGAATTTGGCGTGATACCAATCGGCGCTCTCGGCCACATCGGTTTGTTCGCCCCAGATCTCCGGGGAAGCTGGCGGAAGGTCGCAATACCAGTCGTAAAAGGACAACGACACACCTCCCATGAGCTGGCAGAACCGCGCGCCCGCTGCATAACTCACCATGCTCATGGCCGGAATCGGTGAGAAGCCCACGATGCGATCCGGCCCGTAGCGCTGGATAGTGTGGATGTTTGCGGCAGCGATCAGTTCGTTCACCTCGTCCCATGAGACTCGACGAAAACCACCCTTGCCGCGGGCCTGCTGGTATTTCCGGCGCGCGTCAGGATCCTGCACCATGGAACGATATGCCGCCACTGGATCGTCCGGATAGGCTTTCCTGGCCTTACGCCACAGATCCAGCAGCGCCCCGCGAACATAGGGGTACTTGACCCGTATCGGGCTGTAGATATACCAGGAATAACTGATACCTCGCTGACAGCCACGCGGCTCGTATGGAGGAATACCCTGGTCAATGATGGGATAGTCCAGCGCCTGCAGTTCCCAGACGACGACACCGTTTTTGACATAGATCTCCCAACTGCAAGACCCAGTGCAATTGACCCCGTGGGTGCTCCGAACCTTCCTGTCATAGCTCCAGCGGTTGCGGTAGAAGGACTCCCACGTCCGGTCCTCGGGAGCGAAAATGTCGTGAATCCAGCTCATGCGATTATTTCTTGCGGCGCTGCAGCACCGCATCACGGCCACGCCGCCGCCGTTGCTGCCGAAGGGTCAATACCAACCCCAGCATCATCGCCAGGCCCACACCACCACCCCAGGGCACGAAGGCAGGCCGGGGGGCCGCCGTCTGCGATGAGGTGAGGCTGGCGAGGAACCTCGCCAGATGCATCGCCTCCTGTTTTGTAACGGGGTGCCGCTTGTAGTGCGGAGCCATCAGCTTGAAGGCGGCCTGTTCGATGGCAGAGACCAACGGCGTTTCGCCGCCCATTTTTCCGGCCACACCCGTCAGATCTACGCCGAGACTTCCCCCCACGCCCTGGACCGCATGGCACGCCGCGCAAGCCAGTCCGCCGTGACGAAGCGAGCGGGTGCCAAAAAAGAGCTTCCGTCCCTCGGCGGCGTCCGGCGGAGCCATGCGCGCCATGAACTGCGCCTGAATCCTTTCCTGTTCAGCTTTGAGGCGTTCCCGAATATCCGGGGCCTTCATAAACCCGGCCAGTTCTGTGACCTGCTCCTCGGTCAAAGGCCCCACGTTTTTCTCCATGCGCTTGATGGCGGCCTTGAGCTGTTCCAGTGGCCAGCCCGTCGAGGGCGTTAATTCCGGTCCACTCAGCTTCGCCCCTGTCAGGCTATGACAACCCGAACACATCACGGCAAACCGACCGGCCACCGCGTCGGTCTTTGGCCTTTCGTCGGCTGCCACGGCCGACATCGTGGAGTTCGAGGGAACTTCAACCGGCCCGGTCGCCCCCACCGGTTGCGCGCACAGCGGGACCGGTGGAACAATCAACACGGCGGCAAGCAGCAGGAGTATGCGGCGCTGTGTCATCGTGCCGGCAGGCTAGGGCCTTCTCCGGGCGGCCGCGTTGACTCACGTCAAGGAATTCGAGGCTTTAATAATGGTCTTAAACTGCCATGAAAACCGGGCCCCCTGTCCTGCTGTCCTGCGGGCGTTGTGCCATACTGATCCGCCTTATCAGGCCGCTGCCTGGTCAAGGGCAAGGCGTGACACGCTTCCAATGCCCTGGGCCAGGACGCCCGGCCCGCCATTAAAGCGCGACTGAGGCGCTGCCACAGGTCTTCCGGGTCCTCCAGTCCGACAGAAATGCGAATCAAATGGCGCGACACGCCGCAGGCCTCGGCCCACTCCAGCTCGGTGTAATGAGCCAGCAAGGTGAAAGGGCAGGCCAGGCTGAAGATCGTGCCGAGACTGGGGCCTTTGCAGATTTCCATGGCGTCGAAGATGGCTGGCGAGGCGCGTTCCGCCTCGCGAGGGAGAAAGGTCACCAGCGAGCTCCAGCCTCCCTGCGGCCGGCGCACTGCTTCGTAAACATCGGCATATTCCCACTTTGGGTACCACACCCGCTCCACGGATGGATGCGCGCGCAGCCTCTCCGCAATGAGCAGGCCGTTCTCGTTGTGACGGCGCATGCGCTCGGGAAACCCGCGAGCCTGGCGTTCCAGGACCGATGCATCCTCGATCCAGAGCAGTTCCTCGTGTTGGACGCAGGCCAGGGCCTTGAGTTCGGAGTAAAGCGGGGACTTTGGGTTGCAGATGAGCGCCCCGCCCATGACATCAGCGGTTCCCGCCACGTACTTGGTCAGGCTTGTCGCAATGAGGTCTGCGTAGGGTGACAAATCCACGTTGAATGGCGTGGCGACCACATCATCGCACACCAGGGGCACCTGCGCCGCACGCAGGAGCGGACTGATGCGGCGCAGGTCCGCTGAGCCGAGGAGGGGGTTGCCCGGGATTTCGCTGAAGCACGCGCCCAAGGGCTGGTGGCGCATCAAGTTCTTAAGGTCTTCCTCCACCGTGTCCAGCCGGTGCAACAGAGTACCGCCGTGACCGATTCGCTGCTGCAGTTTGAGCGTGTCCACGTACGGGAAACCCAGTTGAGCAGTCGGCAGACCGGGACGCCGGGCATTCACCACCCGCAGGGCGGCGTCCTGGGCCGCCATGCCTGTGGGCGCCAGAAAGACGTCGTCCTCGGCGCAATCGTAGAGTGCTGCCAGTTGCCGACGAAGCGATGCCCGAATGAGTTCCTCCTCGCCTTGGGAAGTGGGGTCGGACAACTCGTTTTCGGCCTGGCGGCTCGACACAATCAAACCGGTGTGTTGCCAGAATTCCTTCAAGGCCACAAAGCCTTGGTCGTTTGTCACCACACCAAAGACCCGCCCATGCGGAATCACCCGGGCGGCCATGCCCGCACGGCGCCGCACATAATTGCATGCGCGTTCAGCGCATCGCGAGGATGGGAAGGGCAGACAGGGTGCGGTGCCCGCGATTCGGCTCGCCAAATCCTTGACCAGCGGGTGTACCACAAAACGCGGATAACCGACCTCGAGGCGTTGCGCGACTTCAGGGTCTTTTTCTTCATACGCCACCACGTCCCGCCAGCGTGGGAGCGCCATGGAAATGGCGTGAAGCGACTCGGGCATGGGCTGGCCAAGTTCCTCGCCCCGCCAGAGGGGGTGCGTCAGCAGATTGCGCGCGCTCATGGTGGCGTCCTTTAAGGTCACAGACCGATCCGCTTCAGCCCGGCCTGCAGGTCTGCGCGCAGGTCTTCGACGTCTTCAATGCCGACAGAAAAGCGCAGCAGGCCATCGGCGATGCCCACCCGACGGCGCACCGCGGCTGGGACCGAGGCATGCGTCATGGAAGCCGGATGACACACAAGGCTTTCGACCCCGCCCAGGCTCTCGGCCATGGTGAACAACTTCAATCCGTGTGCAAATTCGAGTGCTCGATCAAGCGAACAGCCCAGTTCCGCGATTAGGATCCCGGAACCGCCCTTCATCTGGCGGCGTGCCAGGTCATATTGTGGATGGCTCGGCAGCCAGGGATAGCGAACCATGGCGACGCCCCGCTGCTTTTCCAGCCAATGGGCCAGTTCCAGAGCGTTGGCGCAATGTCGCTCCATTCGCAAGGCCAGCGTTCGTTGGCCGCGTGTGGTCAGCCAGGCGTCAAAGGGTGAGGGCTGCAATCCCAGAGCTTTCTGCGCAAAGACCATGCGCTCATGCCAGGCCGCATCGTTGGTCGCTACAATGCCGCCCAGGCAATCACTATGGCCGTTCACATACTTGGTTGTGGAGGACAGCGAGAGCGTGGCACCAAGCTCGAGGGGCCGCTGCAACCAGGGCGAAGCAAAGGTGTTGTCCACCAGCACGTCACATCCCGCCTGCCGGGCCACAGCACTGATGCCGGCAATGTCCACGATTTTCAACAGCGGATTGGTCGGGCTCTCCAACCAAACCAGTGCGGGGCGCCGCCGCCGGATTTCCTGCCAGTGAACCTCCTGGCTCAGGTCCAGGTAAAGCACCTGAAGGCCAAACTTGGCAAAGACTTTGTCAAACAACCGGTAGGTGCAGCCATACACATTCTCCTCCGCCAGCACCAGATCGCCAGACTTGAGAGTGGAGACTACGGCTGTAATCGCGGAGACGCCACTGGCAAAACAAGTGGCGTAGCGCGCTGACTCCAGCGAGGCCGCGCTCTCCTCAAGCAAGCGGAAATTGGGATTGCCCGAGCGGGTATAATCAAAGCCATCCGGGTTCCCGGTCTGAAAGGTCGAGGTGAGAAACACCGGGGGCATGACGGCGCCGGTCGAACCGCCATAGCCTCGGCCCTTGTGGACCGCCCGTGTTGCAAAACCCGTTTGAGGTTTGTCTTTCATTGGTGCTGCCCGCGTGGGACGGCAAACGCGATGGCCATCGAGCGTAACTGTCCGCCGCTTGCCGCGCGGAGCCTTAGGGAAACCCACCGAATCAGAAAAATCAAACCTTATGATAGCAAAAAGCCTGGCTCTACGGCCATCGCAGGCGGTAGAAGCGTGTCGGCTCAAGAGCTCCCCACGGCACCACGAAATGCAGGAGCCCCTGCGCATCAACGGTGAGGGTGCGCAAAGTTTCCCAGGCAAGCAGATTCGTGGAAGTCTCCAGGGAGTAAACCCATCCCGGAGCTCCGGCGCATTCCAGTTCGACTACGTCCGGCGAGGACGTCCTGCGGTGAACAAGCATTGGTGCTGCGGGTGTCTCGCTGGTGACCATAATATCGTCGAGACGGAGTTGATCGCGCGTGCCGTTGTTGCCAGCCACCCAGTAATACTTCCAGCGCAATTGAGCCAGGGGCTGGCCGAGCAAGCCCACCGGTAGAGCGATCGGCCCAAAAGTTCGGCTGGCACCAGCCACCGATTCGCCCTGATATTCCAGCGGTGTTCCCAGCGCGTCGTTGAAATCCGCAAAAGGCCCACTGGTCCCTGGCCGGTATTGAAGGCGGATGGCATAGCGGCGTCCGCCCGGCATGATGGTTCCGGCCCGCCACACCAGCGTGGCGCGGGTAACACCCATGGTGTTCAGCGCCAACAGCGCGGCTCCAAGGTAAGACCCGCCATCGGGCTGGGGATCACTGGTGTTCAGGAAAGCCACCCCCTCCTCCCCTGCCCCGCTGAAGCGCGAGCGGTTCGTCCGGTCGTAAGGCAGTGTCCACGGTGTACCGCAGTCCGTGAGCAAGACCGGGTCAGGGGCCGCATTGCTCGCGCACTGCAGGAAGGCCATGTGCCGGGGAAAGGTCCCCGCGGGCTCGTGGGCGTCCCACCGCGAGAAAATGTAGGTCCCGCTGGCCAGAGCAAAGGGTTCCGGCACCACCGGGTTGGTTGCGGGCGCAGCCTCAAAGTGCGCCGTCAGTGCCAGCGGCCCCGATAACAAAAGGGTGTTGGTCTGATTGGTGGTTGCGGGGCCAAATACCCCCTGCCAGGACTGGAAACGCCAGCCTGGATTCGGCACGGCCGCGATAGTTACGGCATTGTCCTTGAAATAGACGCCGGTCCAGGGGTTGTTGGTGCCGGGCGAGAGTCGCAGGGAATTCAATTGAATGCTGCCGGCGTTGGTATTGGAAACCCGCAGGGTCAGATTCACCCACCCTCGCAAACCGAACTGGTTGGTCACATGCCGCCGCATGTGCTCGGGCCGATGGATGGCAAAATCGCGGAGCCGCTGAACATTGTTGCTCCAGGTTGTCGTGTCGGAAGGGTATCGCCACCGCGCGCAATGCTCGGCCATGACCGGCGCAATTTCCGCCGCCATGCGGTCAATAAAACTCAACATCCGTTCCGTGGAAAGCGTCGTGTTCATCAGATCGGCACATCGGTTGATGAAGTCGCGTTTCAGGCCGGCATTGCTTAACAGCGCCCGAAGTTGAAACGTTACCGGTGGGCTGTTGTGGTCGTTGCCTGGCTGGTAATGCAACCACGGCCCGTTGGGTTCAAGATTGTAGGCCAGCATGTTGAAGGTCCACGGCGCGTCGGCGGGCTGCGCCCAAAAACCGCCGTATCCCACATCGCAATCGAAGAGGATCCAACGCAACCGCCCGTCATCCCGACGCGGCCGCCAGACCCGTTGATTGCCAATGTCCCACCGGTAGTAAAACGTCTCCGCCACCTTGTAATCGCGGTAATTCTCCCACTCCATCAGTTTGCGCACTTCGGCCAATGTGGCGTCCTGGCGCAAATCGTGGCTCTGCAAGTAAAGGATCAGTTGGTCGAACACCGAAGAGTCGCCCTCGTAGGCGTAAGCGCCCGGCGCGTAACCCTCGAGGTAATCCACCGCCTCGGGGTCCACGCCGGGATGGTGGCTCGCGAAATACTGTTTTTCAAACGCCTCCTGCAAGTTGTGAATCCCCCAGAACTCACCGTTGATAAAGACCACTGCCGGACGATAGCCCTGCAAGTCCAACCCCAGCTCGCGCACGAGGTTTTGCATCAACCCGTCTCGCATCATCGTCAGGTAATGATCATGGCCGGAGGGCCGAAGCAAGAGCCGGTTGAATTCCGTGATGGGAAGATCAGGAAAGATACGGTGGCGAAATGGCTCCCCGCCCTTCTGATTCAATGGATGCAGCCGCAGTGCTTTA
>Ga0073934_10005069_pt1 | contig 20954 bp, 21 predicted proteins | sample LarsenN4metaG_FD_76834 | JGI IMG/M metagenome (GOLD analysis project Ga0073934, IMG submission 76834) | Hot spring sediment bacterial and archeal communities from British Columbia, Canada, to study Microbial Dark Matter (Phase II) - Larsen... ...
CGTACCGGAGCAGGCCGGCCGCATCACGGGCGCGCGACGGGAACGCCACGAGCAGTCCCGGCACGTGGGTGAAGATCGACTCGCCGCACTGGCTGTGCCAGATCGCGCCGCCCGTGAGGTAGCCGCCGATCGGGATGCGGACGACCATCGGGCACGAGAACGTGCCGTTCGAACGCCAGCGCGTCGTGGCCGCCTCCGACTTGATCTGGTTCATGGCCGGCCACACGTAGTCGAAGAACTGGATCTCCGGTGACGGACGCAGCCCCCGGATGGCCTGGCCGATCGCCCGGCCGACGATGTTCGCCTCGGCGAGCGGCGTGTTGTAGCAGCGTGCCTCCCCGAACGCGCGTTGCAGCCCGAACGTGATCCCGAACACCCCGCCCTTGCCGGGAACCTCGTCGAGCACCTCGGGGTCGGCGTCGGCGACGTCCTCACCGAACACGCGGATGCGTTCGTCGCACGCCATCTGCTCGAGCAGCGTCCGGCGGATCGCCTCACCGAAGGTGACGACCTCTGCGTCGTCACCTGCGGCCGGCTCGCCCGGATCGTCGACGGCGGGTGGCGGGCCGACGACGTGGTCGACGACCGTGAGGGGGTCGGGTCTCCGAGCCGCGAGCGCTTGCTCCGCCGCCTGGCGGACCGTCTCGCGTGCCTGTTCACGGATCGCGTCGACCTCCTCGGGTGCCAGCGCGCCGAGCGACACGAGCTTCTGTTCGAGCACGGTGATCGGATCGTGCTCGCGCTCGTCTTCGAGCTCTTCGGGCACGCGGTACTTCTTCTGGTCGTCGGAGAGCGAGTGCGAGTAGGGGCGGGTGACGAGCGCGTGCACGAGTGTCGGTCCGGCGCCCGCGCGGACGTGTGCGATCGCGTTGCGACCCTTGCGTCGCACCTCGAAGTAGTCGCGCCCGTCCATTTTCACGACGTGCAGGCCGCGGATGCCGCGCACCATCTCCGAGATCGGCGCCGGGTGCTGGTCGGTCGAGCGGACCGAGATGGCGTAGCCGTTGTCGGCGACGACGTAGATCACCGGCAGGTGGAGGCGGCACGCGGTGTTGAGCGACTCCCAGAACTCGCCTTCGGAGGTCGCGCCCTCGCCGAGCGAGACGTACGTCAGCTCGTCGCCGTGCGCGACGCAGCCGGGCAGGTGCGGGCGCCGGCTGATGTAGCGCGCCGCTTCCGCGCAGCCGACCGCGGGCAGGCACTGGCTGCCCGTACACGAGGTCTGGCTGACGATGTTGAGGTGCTTCGCGCCCCAGTGGCAGGGCATCTGGCGCCCGCCCGACGACGGGTCGTCGGCCGACCCGACCGCCTGGAGCAGGATCTCGAGCGGCGTGACCCCCAGCGCGAGCGCGAGCGCGCGGTCGCGGTAGTAGGGGAAGAACCAGTCGTAGCCGGGACGCAGGTAGCGCGCGAGCCCCAGCAACAACGCCTCGTGCCCGGCGCCCGAGATCTGGAAGAAGACGCGGCTCTGCTGGCGCAGCATGATCTCGCGGTCGTCGAGGAAGCGCGACACGTGGGCCCGGCGGAGGTCCTCGACCGCCTCGTCGAGGGCGATGTCGTCGTGCCGCTCCAGCATGCGCATCCGGCGCCCTCCGCGGTCGCTGCGTCCGCGCCCTGCCGGCGCAGTGTACGGCCTACCCTGGCCCCCGGTGACGGACACCCAGGCGCCGCTTCCCTGGCGGGTGAGGCCGGCGCGCGAGACGCGCGGGTTCGTTGCTCCGGCGGTCCGGCGGCTGGCCGCGCAGCTCGGCGTCGACCCGGCGACGCTGACGGGTACGGGTGCCAACGGTCGCGTGACGCGTGCCGACGTGCTCACGCCGCGCGCCCAGACCATGCCGTTCAACAACGTTCGCAAGCGCGCGGCACCCCTGCTCGTCGCATCGAAGCGGACTTCACCCCACACGCTGTGCACGGTCTTCGCCGACTACAGCGCGATCGACGAGGTGCGCGCGGCCGAGCGTGCCCGCTGGCGTGAGCACGAGGGGTTCTCGCTCACCTACCTGCCGTTCGTCGCCCGCGCGGTCGTCGACGCGCTGCGCGAGTTCCCGTACGTCAACGCGCACGTCGAGGGCGACGGCCTGGTCGTGCACCGCCCGGTCAACCTCGGCATCGCGGTCGACCTCGACTTCCAGGGACTCGTCGTCCCCGTCGTGCGAGCCGCGGACGGCCTGCGGTTGCGTGGTCTGGCTCGCGCCATCAACGACGTCGCGACGCGCGCGCGGACGAAGAAGCTGTCACCCGACGACCTCGCGGGGGGAACGTTCACGATCACCAACCCGGGCGGATCGGGGACGTGGCGGTCGTTCCCGATCATCAACCAGCCGCAGGTGGCCATCGTCGCGACCGACGGCGTGTCGAAGCAGGTCGTGACCGACGAGCTGGGCGCGCTGCGCGTCGCGCCCATGGGACACCTCTGCCTCACGTTCGACCACCGTGCCTTCGACGGCGCCTACGCCGCGTCGTTCCTGCGGCGCGTCCAGCAGATCGTCGAGACGCGCGACTGGTCGACCGAGCTCTAGCCCATCAGCTCGGGGTCCTCCACGTCGGTCGGGCTGCAGTCCCGCGGTGCGGTCACGGGGTTGCAGCGACCGGGAGTCCCACCCGGGATCACCACGCGGTACGGCGAGAAGTCGGGATCGGGTTCGGCGTAGTCGGTGCTGATGAAGTGCGCGCCGCTCGCGAGCGCCGCGTCCCGCATCGTCGTGTCGTTCGCGCGCGCCTGGATCGTGTCGGCATCGGCCCGGGTGCGTACGAGCATGTTGGCGTCGACGGCGGCCGCGATCGCGGCCGCGTCGTCGATCGGATTGTTGAGCTTCGCGAACGCGGCATCGGGCTCGCCGGGTGCTGACGCCGTGAAGAGCACCCGGCCCTCCAGCGACGGGTGCCCCGACCGGTACACGTCACGCAGGCCGGCGTTGTCGAGGGCGAACACGACCTTGCCGCGTACCGCACCCAACACCGGCCAGCCGTCGGCGCGCACGGCTTCGCCGAGCGTCTCGTGGTCGCCTCGCACGTCGTCGGGCGTCACGAGTCGTTCCGGCTCGAAGACGGTGCGGATCTCGGCGTCGAGCGCGTCGAACGTCGCCGCGTCGACGGTCGCGTCCTTCATCTCGATCAGCACCATGATCGGCACGTGCGCGGGGTGCGCGCGTGACCAGTCGTCGATCTCCTGGAGACACACGACGAGCGTCGGGCACGTCGTGCGGGTGTCGATGTCGGCCTGGTGGATCACCTTGAAACCAGGCTCCGACATGCGCGGGTCGGCCGGGTCCGCGACCCCGAGCGATGCGGGGACGGCCGGGTCGGCGAACTTCCCTCCCTGCGGGTCGGCGTAGACGTCGAGCTCCACCTGCCGGATGCCGAGGTCGTCGAACTGCTCGGTGAGCGGCCGGTGCTCGTACTCGAGGCCCAGCGCGGCGGCCGGGTCGACGCTGCGGATCGCCTCGAGGACGGTCGGGTGCAGGGCACTCCGGTAGCTGTTGTGCGTGCCGAGCACCTGGGTCTGATGCAGCCGCAACGAGTCGTCGAGGCGATGCGTGGTCGGCGGGCTGGTCGTGGTCGTCGTCGCGTCGCGACGCGTCGCCGTCGATTGGTCGTCGTCGCCATTGCCACCGCTGCACCCGGCGACGGCCAGGAGGACGAGCGCGGCGGCGACCCGCTTCCGCCACACGGCCGGTGATGCTACGCACTCCGGCTCACCGCCCGCCCGCCGGGATCGCTAACCTCGCCCGCAATGAAGGTGCGTGTGGACCCTGATCTCTGCGTCGGTCACGGGCGTTGCTACGTGCTCGCTCCCGAGGTATTCGCTCCCGACGACTTCGGTCACTGCGAGGTCCTCGTGCACGAGGTGGACGGTCCGCTCGCGGATCAGGCGCGCATCGGCGTCGAGAACTGTCCCGAGCGGGCGATCACGCTCGGGTAACGCCGAGCCACACGCTGCCAGTCGACGAACACCGCGGTGACCGCCCCGACCCAAGCGGAGTAGTCCAATCCGAGCAGCACGAAGATCGCGCCGTGCAACAGCAGCGAACCTCCGACCGCGAACGGACGCAGCCGGACGAATCGCAGTACCAGCGGGAACGCGAGCTCGAACAGGAGCGTCGCGGCGGCGATCGAGCGTGCGAGCGTGCCGTGGTCAGCGATCCCGCGCGCCAGGGCTGCCGCGTGCGACTTGGGGCCGCGCGCCGCGTCGTAGAGGACGTTGCTCATGTTGTCGGAGAGCGCCCACGCCGCGCCGGAGCTGAGCACCTTCGCGACGCCCGACCAGAAGTAGCCGACCGCGACGACGACCATGCCGGCCCGTACCGGCCATCCGTAGTCCTCACCGACGCGGTCGTCGCGCGCGCGCGTCGAGGCAGTCGCGGCGAGGAACGGAACGGCCGTCAGCAGGAGCAGCACGTCGTTGTGTTGGATCTTGCCGCGGCTCGCGCGTAATCCCGCCAGTACGAGCAGCATCAGCCACGCGACGGCGAACGTCACGCGGCGCCTGCGTCCCGCAACCGCCAGCAGCCCGGCGACCGAGCCGGCGACCTGCAACCCGGCGATCACCCCGGCGGGCGGCATGCCGTCGAGGAAGCCGAGGAACGACGGTGGGTGGAACAGTGCGTCGGGCTGATCCGCCAGCGCCCGGTACGGTCCGAGCGCGATGCGCGCGGTCATCACCCCCGCGAGCACCGTGATCGCCCCGTGCAACGTCGCGGCCGGCGCCGGTGCGAACATCCAGCGGTCGAAGCGGGTTACGGCGCGCACTCGTGCACCAGCCGGCGGGTGAGGCGTTCGCCGCTGCGGGCGTCGACACGCGTGCGGTAGATCCGCAGTGGTGCACCGAAGCCGCTCGCCCAGGCTCGGCACACCTCGTGGGCGCGTGCGCCGTCGAGCGCGTCCGGGTCGCGGCCGAGCAGGCGCTCGGTGTCGCGGAACCCGATCCCGAGGTCGTACAGCGACGCCTGCACTTCCGAGCCGTCCGGCGCGAGCTTCACCAGTTCCCAGGTCGGGTGCGTCGGCCTGCGCACCTCGTGGTACAGCCGGAACCCCGTCAACGGCCAGAGCTCCACGGACGCCGCAGCGGAGGCGAGCACCACGGCGAGGAAGGCGTAGACGAACACGCGCACCGCCGGGCGCGGTGCGCGGCTGGCGACCGCAGCAGCATCCACGGAGCGCGACGCTAATGTCCGGCGACGAAGGGAGCAGCGGTGCGCGACGTCCTCGGCTACGCAGGCAGGCGGGTGATCGTCGCCGGCGCAGCGTCGGGCATGGGTGCGGCAACGGCCGAGCTCCTCGTCGAGCTCGGCGCAGAGGTCCACGCGCTCGACATCCGCGCGCCGGAGGTCGCGGGGCTCGCGAGCTACACCGAGTGCGATCTGCGCGACCCGGTGCAGATCGATGCCGCGGTCGTGCGCATCGGTCGCGTCGTCAACAACCTGTTCAACTGCGCGGGTCTGCCCAACACCTACCCGCCGCTCGACGTGATGCTCGTGAACTTCTGCGGGCTGCGTCACCTCACCGAAGCGGTCGTACCGTTGATGCCGGAAGGGGGCGCGATCGCGAGCATCGCGTCGACCGCCGGCATCGGCTGGCTGCAGAACCTCGAGACCGTCATGGCGCTCGTCACGACCCCCGGTCATGCGGCTGCGCGCGCGTGGTGCGAGGAGGATCCAGCCAGAATCGCGAACGCGTACGGGCTGTCGAAGGAGGCGATCAACGCGTACACGGCGTACCGGTCGTACGCGCTCGCGCAGCGGGGCTTGCGCATCAATTGCGTCAATCCCGGCCCCACGGACACCCCGATGATGCCGGAGTTCGAGCGGGCGATGGGCAAGGAGTACATGGACAACTTCCCCGTGCCGCTCGGTCGGCATGCTCACCCGGCCGAGCAGGCCTGGCCGCTCGTGTTCCTCAACAGCCCGCGTGCGTCGTTCGTCACGGGGATTGCGCTCGACGTCGACGGCGGCTTCATCGGCGGGCTGTACACGGGGCAGATCGACCCGACCGTGCTGGCGCCGCCTGCGTAGGTGGCGCCCGGGCAGCCGAGTCGGCGAAGATAGAACGCGTTCTACCTAGAGGGGAGAACCCACACATGTACGTCGGGCTCACGAAAGAGCAAGAGGCACTGCGCGACGAGCTGCGCGCGTACTACGAGCGCCTGCTCACTCCCGAGATCGAAGACGACATCCGCAAGGGCGAAGGTGTCGGCGAAGCGTCGAAGCGCGTGTGGAAACAGATGGCGTCCGACGGGTGGGCCGGTGTCGGGTGGCCGAAGGAGTGGGGTGGGCGCGGGCTGACGCCCATCGAGCAGTTCGTGTTCTTCGACGAGTCCATGCGCGCCGGCGCGCCGGTCCCGATGCTGACGATCAACTCCGTCGCGCCCACGATCATGCGGTACGGAAGCGAGGAGCAGAAGCAGTACTACGTGCCGAAGATCCTCGCCGGCGAGATCCACTTCGCGATCGGCTACACCGAGCCCGACGCCGGAACCGACCTCGCCTCGTTGAAGACCGAGGCCGTGCGCGACGGCGACGAGTACATCATCAACGGGCAGAAGATCTTCACCAGCCTCGCGACCGGAGCCGACTACGTCTGGCTCGCGGTGCGAACCAACAAAGAGGTGAAGAAGCACAAGGGCATCTCGATCATCATCGTCCCGACCGACACGCCCGGCTTCTCGGCGGTCCCGATCGAGAACTTCGGCGGCCTCAACACCAACATCACGTACTACGAGAACGTTCGGGTGCCTGCCGGAAACCTCGTCGGGGAAGAGAACCAGGGCTGGAACCTCATCACCAACCAGCTCAACCACGAGCGCGTGACGCTGTGCTCGTCGGGTGTGATCGAGCGGGTGCTCGACGACGTGCGCCGCTGGGCGCAGGAGACCAAGCTCGCCGACGGCCGGCGCGTCATCGACCAGGAGTGGGTCCAGGTGAACCTCGCGCGCGTGCACGCGAAGCTCGAGTTCCTCCGCCTGGCCAACTGGAAGGTCGCATGGCTCGCGCAGAGCGGCGCGCCGCTGAACCCGGCCGACGCGTCGACGATCAAGGTGTTCGGCACCGAGTTCTACATGGAGGCCGCCCGTCTGTGCATGGAGGTGATGGGCGACGCGGCGACACTCCAGCTCGACTCGCCCGGTGCGGTGTTGCGCGGCCGCGTGGAACGGCTGCTGCGGTCGATGCACATCCTGACGTTCGGCGGCGGCACCAACGAGATGCAGCGCGACCTCATCGCGATCTTCGGTCTCGGCATGCCGGGCAGCCCCAGGTAGCCCCGAGGGAGAGGGAACGTGGACTTCGCACTCAGCGAGACGCAGGAAGAGCTCGAGGGGCTGGCCCGCCAGATCCTCGAGGACCGGATGACGCTCACCAACTTGAAGGAGCGTGACCGATCCGCCGACTGGTACGACCGCGAGACGTGGGGTGAGTTCGCGAAGGCGAACCTGCTCGGCATCCCGTTCGAGGAGGCGGCGGGTGGGCTCGGGCTCGGGTTCCTCGACCTCTGCTTCGTGCTGCGCGAGATCGGTCGCAACGTCGCGCCGCTGCCCGCGATTCCGGCCCTCGTCTCGGCCGGGATGGCGATCGCCCGGTTCGGCACCGACGCGCAACGAGCGGTGCTGTCGAAGCTCGTGTCGGGCGACGTGCTGCTGACTGCAGCGCTGATCGAGCTCGGCAACGACCCGCTCACCCCCGCGACGACGGCCGCGCGCACGGAGGACGGCTGGCGCATCACCGGGACGAAGTCGAACGTTCCCGCGATGCACGTGGCCGAGAGCGTGCTCGTGCCCGCGACGACTGCCGAAGGCACCGAGGTGTTCGTCGTCCCGGCGGCAGCGGTGACCGCGACCCGCCAGCAGACCATGAACGACGAGCCGCTCTTCGAGGTGCGGCTCGACGGTGTCGAGGTGGGCGACGACGCGCGGTTGGGTGCCTCGGGCCGCGGGAACGAAGTCCTTGCCTGGACGCTCAACCGCACCACCGTGGCGATGTGCGCGGTGGTCGCAGGGGTCGCCGAGCGCGCAGTGCGGATGACCGCGCAGTACACCTGTGACCGCAAGCAGTTCGACCGGGCGATCGGCACGTTCCAGGCGGTCGGGCAGCGCATGGCCGACTGCTTCATCGACATGCAGGCGATCGAGCTCACGATGCTCCAGGCGGCGACGCATCTCGACGAGGGCCGCGACGACCCGGTGGAGATCGCGACCGCGAAGTTCTGGGCCGCCGACGGCGGCAACCGCATCGCCCACGCGGCACTGCACGTCCACGGCGGCATCAGCATCGACCTCGACTACCCGATCCACCGCTACTTCCTGTGGCTCAAGCAGTACGAGTTCGCGCTCGGTGGCGCGACACCGCAGTTGCTGCGCATCGGCACGGTCCTCGCGGACGAGCCCGTGTAGCAAGAGGGTGCGAGTCCTCGTCCTCGCCGACACGCACATCCGGCCGGGTCGCAGCCGTCGCTTGCCCGACCAGGTCTATGCCGAGCTCGAGCGCGCCGACGTCGTGCTGCACGCCGGAGACGTCGTGACGAGCGACCTCCTCGACGAGCTGTCCGGGTTCGCTCCGGTCCATGCCGTGCTCGGCAACAACGACGGTGCGTTGCTCGGCGTGCTCCCGGAGACGCTCGAGCTCGAGCTCGGCGGCGTTCGCGTCGCGCTCGTGCACGAGACCGGCGCGGCGAAGGGGCGGGCGGCGCGCGTGAAGCGCCGGTTCCCGCACGCGGCGATCGTCGTGTACGGCCACAGCCACCTGCCCGACGACAGTGCAGGCGTCGGTGGGCAACGCTTGTTCAACCCGGGATCACCGACGGAGCGCCGGCGGGCGCCGTGCCGCTCCTACGGCCGGCTCGACCTGCGCGCCGGCCGGATCGCGCGGCGTGAGATCGTGCCGGTCACGCCGTAGCGACCTTGACCAGCTTGCGCACCGGTTCGAGGTCGTACGGCGAGCGCGTCATGACGATGAGGTGTTCGGCGCCCGCGTCGAGGTACGCCTGCCAATCGTCGACCTCTGTCGGGTTGATCGCGACCGTCCGCTCGATCTGGCGCGGGTTGCGGTCGACGCGGCCGCACCACTCGTCGAGGACCTTGTTCTTGGCTGCGTAGCGCTCGGGAGGCCCGAACGAGTTCCAGGCGTCGGCATGCTCGGCGACCAGGCGCAGCGTCACCTGCTCTCCTGCACCGCCGATCAGGATCGGCAGCCGGCCGCGCGGTGCGGGCTCGAGCTTCGCGAAGCGGTCCATGATCACCGGCAGCTCGACGTCGAGGTCACGCAGGCGGCTGCCCACGGTCCCGAACTCGAAGCCGTACTCGTCGAAGTCGCGTTCGAACCATCCCGACCCCAGCCCCAGGACGGCGCGACCGTCGCTCAGATGGTCGACCGTGCGGATCATGTCGGCGAGGAGGTTCGGGTTGCGGTAGGGAGCCGCGGTGACGAGGACGCCGATGTCGGCCTGGCGAGTCTCCACGGCCATCGCGGCCAGGAGCGTGTACGCCTCGAAGTGCGCCGCGTGCGGATCGCCGTAGAGCGGGAAGAAGTGGTCCCACACCCAGATGCTGTCGACACCGGCGGCATCCGCGGCGCGCCACGCCTCGCGTAGCTCCTCGACGGTGGTCGCCTGCGGTTGGAGCTGGACGCCGACGCGGAACTTGTGCATCGCCGGAGGCTACTGATCGGACAGGACGATGCGGCGGCCGCCGTCGGCGAGCGTCAGCGTCGCGGCGCCGTCGAGCAGGCGCCGGAGCGGCTCGCCGACCAGCTCGGCGCGCCATCCCGACGCCAGGCGGCTGTCGTTGCCCTGGAGCAACTGTGTCAGGTCGGCGCGCGTCGCGAGGACCGCGGGATCGAGGTCGAGCTCCGACGCGCGCTGGTTGAGCCAGGCGCCCAGCACCGTGACTGCGGGCGCGAGCGAGCGGTCGACGTGATCGGGTTCGGGCAGTCGCAGCTCCGGCGGGCGCAGCGTCGCTCCGCGCGCGACCGCATCGAGCAACTCCGAAGCCGCGCCGTCGCGCACGGCCCGCCCGTCGACGCCGCGGATGCCCAGCAAGTCCTCCCGGGTCGCCGGCGGCCGGTGGACGATCCCGGTCAGCGCGAGATCCGACAGCACGTACCGCGGCGGGACGTCGAGCCGGGCAGCCGTGCGCTCGCGCCACGCGGTCACTTCCTGTGCGACGCCGCGTGACTTCCCACGAAGCTGCCGCGCGCCCTTGATCTTCCACCACGCGACCTCCGGCTCGGGGCGCGATCGGACGCGCTGACGCCGTTGTTCGCATTCGTCGAGTGCCCACTCGACGCGCCCCGCATCGGCGAGGCGCTCCATGAGCGCATCGTGCAGCGCGAGGAGGTGCTCGACGTCGGCCGCGGCATAGCGTCGCTGGTCGGGATCGAGCGGGCGCCGGGTCCAGTCGGTGAGGCGGTCGCCCTTGCCGAGCCGGACGCCGAGCAGCCGTTCGACGAGGAGCACGAGCGACGGCGAGCCGAGCCCGACGAAGCCGGCCGCGACCTGCGTGTCGAACAGGCGCGTCGGGCCGCGCCCGCACGCCCGTTCGAGGATCGTCAGGTCCTGCTCGGCCGCATGCGCCACCATGAGGCCCGGACCGTCGAAGACGCGTGCGAGCGGCGCCACGTCGACCGCGAGCGGGTCGACCAACGCCACGCCGCCCGGCCACGCGATCTGCACGAGGGCCAGGCGCGGCCAGTACGTGCGCTCGCCGTGGAACTCCGTGTCCAGGGCGTAGCGGGGCTCGTCCGCCAGGCGCGCGACCAGGTCGTCGAGCCCGCGAGCGTCGTCGATCCAGGTCGGCGTCACATCTCCATCCTGCCGTAGCCGGTGCGGGGCGCCGCGTCCGGGTCCGCGGACTCGCATCCCGGGAGGGACATGGTAGAAACTGGTAGCGGCCGGTCCGGGTCGGTGAGCCCCCACCTCATCGGTCCGGCCGGCCTTGTTGCTTTGGTCGGCCTCGTTGCTCGCCGGGGTACCCGGCTCGCGGTCAGTCGGCCTCCCGGCGAGTTCGCTCGCTGCGCTCGCTCACCGCGTCTTGCGCGCTTTGGCGGGCGTTGTTGCTTTGGTCGGCCTCGTTGCTCGCCGGGGTACCCGGCTCGCGGTCAGTCGGCCTCCCGGCGAGTTCGCCCTCGGTCCGACTCAGGCAAGTTGGGCTCGCACCTCGGCGAGGGCTTCGAAGGAGCGCAGGACGTCGGCTTGGTCGTCGGCGAGATGGCGGACGATCACGTCCGTATAGCCCATCTCGCCCAGCGCGCCGAAGGCGTCGACCGTCCGCGCGACGTCGCCGACGACGAGCGCCGCGGGGTCGAACCCGCGGTACCCGCGCTCGACGACCGGGGCTGCCACCCGATCCGCATCCGCGCCCACGTGCACGTCGCGCCGGATGGCGATCGTCGCGGGCGCCCGACCGTGACGTTCGCACGCGTCCCGGTACTGCCCGATGAGCTCGCGCGCCTCGCGGGGTGTCGCCTCGGGTCCCGCGAGGAACGCATCGCCGAGACGCGCCGCGCGATCGATCGCGGGTGGGGCAGCCGCGCCGATCCACACCTCGAGGGGCTGCGGAGGGATCGGCGCGATGCGCGCCCGCTCGATCCGCCATGGCGATTCGGCCGAGACCTCCTCGCCCGAGCAGAGGCGGCGTACGACGTCGAGCGCGGCCTCGAAGCGCGACGGACGGCGGTTCAGCGGCGCGTCGAACGCCGCGAACTGCTCGGCGCCGCCACCCACCGCGCACTGCATCACGAACCGACCGGCGGCGATCGCGGCGAGCGTCCCGACCTGCTCCGCGACGAGGACCGGATGCCACAACGGCAGCAGGAAGAGGCAGCCTGCGGGCCGCTCGTCCCACTCCGCCAGTAGCCGGCCGAGGATCGGGACGTTCTGGTAGTAGGGGACGGGCACGTTGTGGTGGTCACCGACGAAGAGGCTGTCGAGGCCGGCGTCGCGCGCGGCGCGCGCCCGTTCCACCATCCAGCGGGCGCCCTCGCGGGCGTCCATGGGTCCGTAGCCGCTCCGCAGCGACACGCCGATGCGCATCCCCGGAATGTAGGCGCCCGCGCGATGATCGGCGCATGGCGACTCCCGATCTCCAAGCGCTCGCCGACCGACGTGCCGATCTGCGCGCCCGCTACCTGCACCCCGACCGCGGCCCGTCGACCGGCGGCGGCGTGCACCACCTTGCGCTCATCTGCTCCGATCCCGAGCAGACGATCCGCTTCTACCAGGACCTGCTCGGGTTCCCGCTCGTAGAGCTGTTCGAGAACCGCGACTACCCCGGCTCGTCGCACTTCTTCTTCGACATCGGCAACAAGAACATGCTGGCGTTCTTCGATTTCCCGGGTCTCGGTCTCGAAGCCGTGCCCGAGGGAATCGGTGGCGTGCAGCACGTCGCGATCTCCGTCACACCGGAGATGTTCGAAGCGATGAAGCAGCGGCTCGACGACGCGGGCGTGAAGTACATCGGCCCCGACATGGGCGTGCACGAGTCGATCTACTTCAAGGACCCCGACAACATCCAGATCGAATTCATCCGCCAGCCCTTGTTCGAGGTCCCGGAGTCGGCGCCGCAGGAATCGTGAGGCACGGCGCGACGCGCGGTCTCACCCGAGCTCGACGAGCCACTCGAGCGGTGTGCCGTCGAGCGCCTGCTGGAGCTCGCTGGTGAGCCACGTGAGCTGGTCGAGCATGAGCAGCACGCCGAATGCGAGCATGACTGCGGCCGCGCCACCGACGATGACCGGGAAGTGGCGCTTCACCCACCCGAGCGCGCCGCCGAGGCGGCCCAACGCGAGCCCCGTCACCAGGAACGGCAGCCCGAGCCCGAGTGAGTACACCGCGAGCAGCGATGCGCCGGCCCACACGCGGTCCTGCGTGGCCGCGATCCCGAAGATCGAGCCGAGGACCGGCCCGATGCACGGAGACCAGCCGAAGCCGAACGCGACGCCGGCGACGAACGGAGCAGCCGTGCCGAACCGGCCGAGCTGAGGGTGGAAACGCTTGTCCTGGTAGAGCCACGGCGCGCGCAGGAACAACGAGCCGAGCAAGTACAGCGCCATCGTGACCATCACCGTGCCCGAGATCCGGGTCAGGAGCTCTTCGTGGTCGCCGAGCAGGCGGCCCGCGCTCGACGCGGTGAGGCCGAGCATGACGAAGATCGTGCCGAAGCCCGCGACGAATGTCGCCGTCGTCGTGACGATCCGCCGCCGCTGCGCGCGGGCGCCCTCCTGCAGCGTCGCCAGGTCGATCCCGGTGACGATCGAGAGGTAGCCGGGAACGAGTGGCAACACGCACGGGGACAGGAACGACACGACGCCGCCGCCGAACGCCGCGAGGTAGGCGAACAGGTTGACGTCGTGGATCCGCGAACCGATCGCGAGCAGGCCGCTCACGTCTCCATTGTGGTGGAAGCGACTCCGGGGAGCCGCACGAAGAGCTGGATCCCGATCGTGACGAAGCCGAGCCGGTCGGCGACGCGTTGCGAGGCGTGGTTGCCGATGCGCGCCCGCCACTGCGGGAGCAGGCCGCGTGCGAGCGCGTCGAGCGCGGCCGCACCGGCTGCGACCCTGCCCTGGCCCCGCCCGCGCCGGTCGGGGCGCGTGACGACGCCGATGTGCCCGGCGATCCCGTACCAGTCCTCGACCATCGCGATCGCGTCGAGCTCGCCGTCGGGCGCGACGACCGCATGGACCCGCCCGTCCTTCGGCCAGGTGACCGCCTCCCACCACTCGTCGTGCGGCGTCGCTGCTTCCAGACGTGCGAGCCGGTCGTCGTCGAGTCCGACGACGACCGTCGCTTCCGGCTGGGGAACGCGCAGCGAGCTCGCGTCGGCATAGGACAGCCGGGCACCGCGCATCGTCGCGGGCTCGAACCGCCGCGCCAGGTCTTTCGGTGCCCGCACGAACACATGTCCAGCGATCTGCACGATCGAGAGCGTGTCGCCGGGCGACTCGGCCGCCCACGCACGCCACGTCGCGAGCGCGCGCTCGACGCTCCCCGCTGCGAGCTGCACGCGCGGCAGCCTAGGCTGTCGAGCGTGGCGAATCCTTTCGATCTCTCGGGCAAAGTCGCGGTGCTCACCGGTGTGGGCAGCGGAATCGGCAAGGCGACCGCACTCACGCTCGCGGGCGCGGGCGCGACGATCGTCGGCGGCGACATCGACGAAGGCAATGCCAAGCTGACGGCCGACGAGATCGTCTCCAACGGCGGCAATGCGGTCGTGTTGCGTACGGATGTCACGCGGCGCGACGACGTCGATACGCTCGTCGACCGCGCGGCGGCCGACTTCGGCCGCGTCGACATCGTCGGCAACATCGCCGGCGTACCACACAACAAGCTCGTCGCGGAGTGCACCGACGAGGAGTTCGAGCGGATCCTCGCGATCAACTTGAAGAGCGTGTTCTACGGGTGCCAGGCCGCGATCCGGCACATGGTCCCGCAGGGGACCGGGGGCAACATCGTCAACATCTCTTCGGGTGCGATCGATACGCCCGCCCCCACGCTCGCCTGCTACGCGATGACGAAGGCTGCGGTCGCGCAGCTCACGAAGACGTTGGCGACCGAGGTCGGCGGATACGGGATCCGCGTCAACGCGATCGCGCCCGGGATGATCCTCACCAACTTCTCCCGCCACAACTTCGTCGACGACCAGGGAAATGTCGTCCCCGAGCGGCTCGAGGCCTACCACAAGCGCGCGAGCGCCATGGCGCCGCTGAACCGGGCCGGCGACCCTCAGGACGTCGCGAACACGTTCCTCTACCTGGTGTCAGACCTGGCGAGCTTCGTCACGGGCCAGATCGAGCGGCCCAACGGCGGCGTCGCCATGCCCTGGTAGTCAGTTCTCGTCGAGACGGCGTACCTGCACGTGGGACTCGACCGGCGGCCCGACGCGCGTCCCGGTACGGAAGCGCCCGTCGACGACCGTGAGACCGCCGCTGCGCATGCGCGCGGCGCGAGCGCGTTGCGCGGCGATGCGCCGAGCGCGCCGGCGCTTCACCGCGCGCCGGCGGAGCATGACGAGCACGACACAGCTCACGACCGCGGCGATCGCGACGTTGCGACCGGAGACGAAGCCGGCACCGCCGTCGTCGTCTTCGTCGGTCGACGCTGCGGCGGTCTCCTGCGCGTCCAACGGCGTGCCGGCGGTCTCGCCCGTCGTGGGAGGCACCGTCGCGGCGAGGTCGGGTGACCCGAGTGCAGTGGTCGTCGTGGTGCTCGTCGCGTTCGGTCCGCGCGCGAGGGCGATGAAACCACGCTGGTCCTCGACTCGCTGCGCGTACGGCCACACGGCGATCTCGGGGAGCCGTGGGGCGGACCGTTCGCCGCGGCAGTCCATCGCGAATCCCTGGTCGAGCAGCTGGGTCGCCCAGCCGTACGTGTCGTAGGTGTTCAAGACGACGACGATGAGCGAACAACCGTTGCGTTCCGCGGTCGCGACGAGCGTGTGCCCGGCCTGTTCGGTGAAACCCGTCTTGAATCCCGTGGCTCCCTCGTAGGCGCGACTGTTCCCCGGCAGCATCTTGTTGTGGTTGGTGAGCGAGCGACTCGCTCCTGCCGGATCCACGAACTCGAGGTACCGGGTGGCCGCGAGCTGAGCGAGCTGCGGGACCGAGAGCGCGTTGCGGGTTGCGATCGCGATGTCGTACGCACTCGCGCGTGGGCCGCCGGCGAACGAGGCCTCGTCGTCGAAGCCTGCGGGGTCGCTGAACGAGCTGTCCTCCATGCCCAGGCGCGCCGCCATCTCGTTCATCGCCTCCGCGAATCCCTCGAGGCTGCCGCCCGCGCTCTCGGCGATGGCATAGGCGGCGTCGTTCGCTGATGCGAGCATCAGTGATGCCAGCGCGTCCTCGAAGCGCCACTGGTGACCCGCGACCATGTTGATCCGGCTCGCCGGCTGTGCGGCGGCAAGCTCGCTCACGGTGATCGTCGCGTCCGAGGGCAGCCGCTCGATCGCGGCGAGGGCCGTGACGATCTTCGCGGTGCTCGCCGGCGGCAGTGCCTCGTGCTCGTTGTCGGCCAGCAGCACCTGGCCGGTGTCGGCGTTGACGAGGACCATCGCCTGCGGGGGCGGCGATTGCGCCTGCCGGGGGCGCGCGCCGGCCGGCCCCGGCGACGCCAGGGCCGCGAGCGCGAGCACGAGGGCGAGCACGGCGCGCACCGCGAACCAACCGGGACGACGCATGCACGCGCCAGGCTAGACAAACGGGTCCTGTCCGGGGGGTCTCATCTGCCACGATGGAAGGCGTGGCACGGGTCTCACAGCGCATCGCGGCGATCAAGGAATCGGCGACGCTCTCCGTCGACGCCAGGGCGAAGGCGCTCAAAGCGGCGGGCGAGAGCGTCATCGGGTTCGGAGCGGGAGAACCAGACTTCCCGACACCACCGCACGTGATCGACGCCGCGATCGCGGCGGCGCGTGACTCGCGGTACCACCGCTACACGCCGACGAGCGGGCTGCCCGAACTGCGGGAGGCGATCGCACACAAGACGAAGCGCGACTCGGGATTCGACTGCGCGCCCGAGCAGGTACTGGTGACCAACGGCGGCAAGCACGCCGTGTACAACACGTTCCAGGTGCTGTGCGACCAGGGCGACGAGATCCTCCTCCCGGCGCCGTACTGGACCTCGTATCCCGAGTGCATCACGCTCGCGGGCGGGGTGCCGGTCGTCGTTCCCACCACGGAGGCGACCGGCTTCCGGGTCTCGGTCGACCAGCTCGATGCGGCGTGCACCCCGCGCACGAAAGCGCTGCTCTTCGTCTCGCCGAGCAACCCGACCGGTGCCGTCTACCCGCCGGCCGAGGTCGAGGCGATCGGGCGCTGGGCCGCGGAGCGCGGGATCTGGGTGGTCACCGACGAGATCTACGAGCATCTCACCTACGACGGCCACGTCTTCTCGTCGATGCCGACGCTCGTACCCGCCATCGCCGACCGCTGCGTGATCCTCAACGGCGTGGCCAAGACCTACGCGATGACCGGCTGGCGCGTCGGCTGGATGATCGGCCCGCGTGACGTCGTCGCCGCCGCGACGAACCTCCAGTCGCATTCGACCTCGAACGTGTCGAACGTTGCGCAGGCAGCCGCGCTCGCCGCCGTGCGCGGCGACCTCGACGCGGTGGCCGAGATGCGGGCCGCCTTCGCGCGGCGAGGGCGCACGATGTACGAGCTGCTCGCCGGCATCCCGGGCGTCACGTGCCTTGCGCCACAGGGGGCGTTCTACTGCTTCCCGTCGTTCGAAGGGGTCCTCGGCCGGCCGATCGCCGGACGCACGCCGCACGACACGCTGGAGCTGTGCGAGCTGCTGCTCGACGAAGTCAAGGTCGCCATCGTGCCGGGCGAGGCGTTCGGCGCGCCCGGCTACGCGCGCCTGTCGTTCGCGCTCGGTGACGACGACCTCGGCGAAGGCGTCCGCCGCATCGCCGAGCTCCTGTCGTGACGTAGTGTCCGAGAGCATGGCTGCGCGCGTCCTCGTCACCGAACCGCTCGCCGCCCGCGGCATCGAAGCGATGCAAGCGGCGGGACTCGACGTCGACGTGCAGACGGCGCTGTCCCCCGAGCAACTGCTCGCGGCCGTTCGCGGCGCTGTGGCCCTCGTCGTCCGCAGTGCCACGCGAGTGACGGCCGAGGTGCTCGCTGCCGGCTCCGACCTCGTCGTCGTCGGCCGGGCAGGCATCGGTCTCGACAACGTCGATGTCGCCGAGGCGACCAAGCGCGGTGTGATGGTCGTCAACGCGCCGCAGTCGAACATCCTCTCGGCCGCGGAGCACACGATGGCGCTGCTGCTCGCGCAGGCTCGCAACGTGCCGCAGGCGCACAACGACCTGCGCGCCGGGAAGTGGAACCGGTCACGCTGGGAGGGTGTCGAGCTGCACGGCAAGACGCTCGGTGTGGTAGGGCTCGGCCGCGTGGGCGTGCTCGTCGCGCAGCGCGCGCACGCGTTCGGGATGCGCCTCGCGGCCTACGACCCCTTCGTGAGCTCCGAACGTGCACGCCAGCTCGGCGTGCAACTCGTCCCGACGATCGAGGAGCTCGTCGCGACATGCGACTTCCTCACCATCCACCTTCCGAAGACACCGGACACGATCGGGTTGCTGGACGCAGATGTGCTCGCCAAGGCGAAGCCGGGGATGCGGCTCGTCAACACCGCCCGCGGCGGCATCGTCGACGAGCAGGCCCTGGCCGACGCCGTACGCGCCGGCGTCGTCGCCGGTGCCGCGCTCGACGTGTTCGCGCAGGAGCCGACGACCGAATCACCCCTGTTCGAGCTCGACGAGGTCGTCGTCACACCGCACCTCGGTGCATCCACGGCCGAGGCCCAGGACAAGGCGGGCGTGACGATCGCCGAACAGGTGGTGCTCGCCTTGCGCGGCGACTTCGTGCCGTTCGCTGTCAACGTCGCGGCATCGGAGGCGTCGGAGACGGTCCGCCCCTTCATGCCGCTCGCGGAGCGGCTCGGCCGCTTGTTCATGGGGTTGGCCGGAGGCGCCCCGGGAACGCTCGAGATCACATACGAGGGTGACATCGCCGCGTACGACTGCCGCGTCCTCACACTGTCGGTGCTCAAGGGTCTGCTCGGTCCGGTCGTCGACGAGCCGGTGTCGTTCGTGAACGCCCCGCAGATCGCGGCGCAGCGCGGCATCGCGGTGCGCGAGACGACGTCGGCAGACGCACGCGACTACGTGAACCTCGTGTCGGTGCGCAGCGACAACGGCACGCATGTCGCGGGAACGCTTTTCGGGAAGCAGGACGCACCGCGCATCGTCGGCATCGACGAGCACATCGTCGACCTCCCGCCGTCGCGCCACATGCTCGTGGTGCACAACGACGACACGCCCGGGATGATCGGGACGGTCACGACGATCCTCGGTGAGGCGGGCATCAACATCTCCGACATGGACGTCGGCCGGAGCCCGAGCGGTGCGGCGGCGCTCATGGCGATCGCGACCGACTCGCCCGTGCCCCCACCCATCGTCGAACGGATCAACGCGCAACGTGGGGTCCATTCCGCCCGCGCGTTCGATCTCGACGAGTGATTCGAAAGATGCAGTTGCCTCGCGTGACGCGGGGTCCTGCGCGGTGGCTGCTCGCGCCCCTCGTGACGTCGAACATGGTTGCCGCGTGCGGGACCGGTGAGTCGGCGGCACCCGTTGCGGCATCCGTCCCCGCGGGTGCCGTGCAACCGTGCCGTCCCGGCGAGACCGACTGCACTTCGGCAGAGGTCGTCGGCGCTCTGGAAGAGCTTTTCCGGCAAGCGGGCGCGACGCCGACAGAGGCGGCGTGCCTCGCGTCCATTGCGGGCGAAGGAAAGACGGCGCTCGACCAGATGTCCGGGCCGCTCTCGGAGGCTGATGTCGACGCCGCGATCGCTTGCGTCGGATCACAAGATCGGGCGCTCGACATCGCGTCAGCCTTCGGCGAGGGGTTCTCGGCGATGACGTCCGATCTGTCGCCCGCGGACGACGGTGGCCCGGACCCCGATCATGGACTCGACGCACTCTTGGTCCAACCCGAGGATGCGCCGCCCGGATACGCCCGCGTGCCGCTCACGGAAGTCGTCATGAGCTTCGGTTGTGCGTACGGTGGCCGCCTCACGATCTGCGACGGCTCGACGCGGTTTGACGTCGCGAACTTCACATGGACCGAGGCGCCGCATGACGATGCGCGCTGGAGCGGCAGCGCGGTTCAAGGCATCGGCGAGTTTGCATCTCCCCAGGCTGCGATGGCGCGCTGGAGCGAGGACGCAGCGTCGCTCGCGACGATTGCGGACCTGCGATGGTCGCCACTGGTGATTCGAGACTTCAGTGCGCCCGCATTCGGCCTGACCATCCACTCGACGTCCTCGCCACGTTGCGGTGAGGACTGCCAGTGGGTGACGGTCTCGCAGTTCGTCGAGACCGTGAAGGGTCGCTACCTCGTCACGATCGAGGTCACTCGACAAGCGCCACTTGGCAGGGACCCCACACCGCCGCTGAGCGACATCGAGTCTTTCGTCGAAGCTGCGCTCTCGCGGCTGCCCGACTGAGGTGAGGTCACGTCTTCGAGGGGCGGAGGCCGTCGGCCTCGGCGGCGGCCGCGTCGACATAGCAGGCATCCGCCTTGGTTCGGTCGTAGTTGCGGCTGCCCGGCGCATGGAAGATCCCGCTTGCGCGCTTCGCCTTGACGGGATGGGACGCCGGACACGACCCGTCGGGCAACGGGTCGACCGCCGGGGCCACCGACCCGGCGGGCTGGCGCGGCGCGCTCGGCCGGGGGACCGGAGGGAACGGGAACGGCGCCGCCGACCACTCGACGTCGGGGCCGCGCTCGGGGACGCGTCGGCGCCACGCCCGCCAGATCGCGTACGCGATTCCCGCCACGATGCCGGCCCCGACGGCTCGCTTCGCTGCTGTACGCACGCGCGAGATCCTCTCATGTCGAGACGCCGGTGGCCGACCAATGGTTTGACGAAACGGCCGGCGACTGGCAGACTGGCTCGACTTATGCAACCCGATGTGCGCACCTCGCTGCCGCTGTTGGGCCTCCTCCTTACCTAGGCGCGGGCGCCCATAGGTGCTCGCGCTCCACCCTCCGTGCCGAACGGCCGGAGGGTTTTTCATTGCTCCGACGACGCCTCCGGAGGGCGACATGAACGTGGTCAGGATCTTCGATACGACGCTGCGAGACGGCGAGCAGTCACCCGGCATCTCGCTCGACGTCGTCGAGAAGCTGGAGATCGCGGACCAGCTCGCGCGTCTCGGCGTCGACATCATCGAGGCGGGCTTCCCGATCGCGTCGCAGGGCGACTTCGAAGCGGTCGAGGCCATCGCGAAGCAGGTACGCGGTCCTGTGATCGCCGGGCTCTCCCGCACGGGCTTCAAGGACGTCGATCGCGCGTGGGAGGCAGTCCGCCACGCCGAGAAGCCCCGCATCCACGTGTTCATCGCGACGTCGAAGATCCACATGGAGAAGAAGCTCCGCATGACGCCGGAGCAGGTGAAG
>Ga0073934_10005070_pt1 | contig 20953 bp, 17 predicted proteins | sample LarsenN4metaG_FD_76834 | JGI IMG/M metagenome (GOLD analysis project Ga0073934, IMG submission 76834) | Hot spring sediment bacterial and archeal communities from British Columbia, Canada, to study Microbial Dark Matter (Phase II) - Larsen... ...
CCGCGGTGCCGGCCGCGGAGCTCCTCGTGTACGGGACGGTGTGCGAGAAGCTCGGCCCGCCCCCGGCGGGCGTCGTGATCGGCGGCGTGGTCGAGCGGCTGGACGAGGCGTACGCGCGCGCCCGCGTCGTCGTGAACCCCGCGCCCTCGGGGACGGGGCTCCCAATCAAGACGGTCGAGGCGCTCTGCCACGGCCGGCCGGTCGTCGCGACGCCGGCCGGGTCGGGCGGCATCACGGGCGGCGTGCTGACGGTCGCCGACGCGCCCGGCTTCGCGGCCGCGATCCGCCAGCTGCTGGAGGCCGACGAGACGTGGGCGGCGCGCGCCGCGGAGGCGGCGGCGACCGCCGCCTCGCGGTTCGGTCCCGACGCGGTTTTCGGCCCGCTGGAGGCCCGGCTCCGCGCGGCGATCCGCCGGTGACCGGAGGCGCTGCCGCGTCACCGGCCCTCGGCGCCCCGCGCGAGGCGATAGGCGCGCTCCACCGCCTCGACCACCCGCGTCCAGCAGTACGCCTGCGCGAGCCGGGCACGGCCCCGTGCCGCCGTCGCCGCCGCCTCCGCCGGATGGGCGAGCAGGCGCTCGACGGCCGCCGCGAGGTCGGCGGCGTCGCCCGGACGGAACAGCGTCCCGGCGTCGCCCACCACCTCCGCGATCGTGCCGGTCGCCGCGCCGACGACGGGGATCCCGGCCGCCCACGCCTCGAGGAACACGAGCCCGAACGACTCGTGCGGCGACGGCTGGACGAGGACGTCGGCCGCCGCGACGAGGGCCCGTTTCGCCGGCTCGGGGATCCCGGGGAGGTCGATCAGCCGGAGGCCGGGGGCGGCGAACGCACCGCGGGCGCCGCGGTACCATTCCGACTCCGGACCGACCAGGGCGAGCGCGACCGGCCGGCGGGCGGCGAGCCGGGCCGCCGCCGCCCCGAGCACCGGCAGGTCCTTCTCGGGGACCTTGCGGCCGAGGAAGACGAGAAGCGGCTCGCCGGCCGCGACGCCGAGCCGCGCGCGCACCTGCGCCCGCGCCTCCGGCGCGGCGGCCGCCGTCCACGGCGCGGGGTCGAGCGCGTTCGTGCTCGCGACGACGCGGCGGACGCCCCACTCGTCGGCGAGGCGGCGCGCCTCGTGCGCGCTGAGCGCGATCACGACGTCGGCCCGCCGGAGGAGCCAGCGGACCGCGGGCTGCTCGAAGCGCGGGTCGCCGAAGTGAAAGTACGGCGTGAGGACGGTTGGCCGGCGGGCGAGGCGTGCGGCGGCGAGGCCGAGGAAGGCGGCCGGCACGTTGCAGTGATGGAGGTGGACGACGTCCGCCCGCCGCGCGGCGGCGAGCGCCCGGCCGAGGAGCTCGGTCGAGACGCGGCCGCCGAGTCGGACGCCGCCCCACTCGGCGAGGCGGAGGAGGGCGTACGGCGTCGCCGACGGCCGGCAGCGGACGATGCGGACGCCGTCGACCCGGTCGACCGGGCCGACGGCGACCTCGCGGGCGGGCGGGGCGTCCTCGTCCCAGAGCGCCGCCTCGTCGACCACGCGGAGCGTGATCACCTCGACGCCGTGGCCGCGGGCGGCGGTCGCGCGCGCCACGCCCTCGATCCAGGTCTCGGCGCCGCCGATGGCCGGCGGGTAGCGCTGCGCGACGTGCACGACGTTCATGCGACGAGCGGCTGCACGATCGTGAGGCGCCCGCCCGGCGAGGCGGCGTCGGCGAGCCGGGCGTCGACCCGGCACGACGTGGGGACGCCCGGCGGCACGGTGAGGAAGGCCGCCGGATCCGTGAGCGGACGGGCGTCGGCGAGCGCGAAGCGGGCGACCCAGTCGGTGACCAGGTGGACCTCGCGCGCGCTCCGCGCCGGCACGTCGAACGTCGCGGCCGTCGCGAGCGGCGGTGCGCCCGGCGCCGTGCCGCCGACCGCGAGCCGGAGGCGGCGGGCCGCGGTGCCGTCGTTCACGAGACGCAGGAGGTAGGCGTTCTCCCGCCCGCGGACCGCCCACGGGGCCCCCTCGAGGACGCCGAGCGCGACGTCGGGCGCCGGCCGGCGCGCGAGCGCGAGCGCGTGCGCGACCGCGCGGCCGGAGCGCCCGACGTCGCGTGCGAGCCAGGCGGCCCGCCGCCACTGCCGTCGGAGCGCGGCCGTCATCCCCCCCACGCCGTCCGCCGCGGCGGCGTGCCGGCACCGCCGAAGCCCAGCGGAGCGAGCGCGTCGCGGAGCGCGGCGGCGACGGCCCCCGGCGCGAACCGGGCGAGGTGCCGCCGTCCGGCGTCGGCGAGCCGCGCGCGAAGCGCCTCGTCGCGTGCGAGGAGGTGGATGAGCTCCGCCAGCCGCGGCGGATCGTCGCGGTGGACGAGGAGCGCACCGCCCCCGAGCGTGTCGGGGAGCGCCGCCTCCGCGGCCGCCACGACCGGCACGCCGTGCGCCATCGCGGTGAGCGGCGGAAGGCAGAGGCCCTCGTGGCGGGAGAGGCAGACGAACACCCGCGCGCTCCGGTGGTACGCCGCGAGCTGCGCGTCGCTCACCTTCCCCGGCAGCTCGACCGGCGCGCCCCGGGCGCGCGCGGCGAGCGCGGCCGCCCAGGCCGGGTCGATCGTCGGGTCGCCGACCAGGTGGAGGCGGCTCCGCGGCTCGATCCGCCGGTAGCGCTCGAAGACGTCGAGCAGGCGGTCCTGCCGCTTGTTCGGGACGAGGCGCCCGACGAAGAGGAGGTTCACCTCGCCGCGCGCGCGGAGCGCGGCCAGCCGGTGCGGGTCGGCGGGGGCGGCCCGCACGGCGGCGACGTCGAGCGGCGGCGGGGCGACGTGCGCGGGACGCACGCCGCCCGCGACGGCGGCGAGCGCGTCCAGGTTGTAGCGCGACGGCGCGACCCAGACGGCGGCGGCGCGGGCGATCCGCGGAAGCTGCGCCCAGCCGGCGCGGGCGTACTCCGCGAGCGGGCTGCCGGCCGTCAGCAGCGACGGCGGCGTGACGTTGTGGAAGTAGAGGACGATGCGGCCCGGGAAGCGGGTGACGAAGTCCTCGAGCGCCGTGTGGCCCGAGTGGTGGCCGATCGCGACGTCGCCGGCCGTCCACCCGGACGCCGGGAGCGGCCGCGTCTCGCCGCGGAGCGCCTCGTCGACGCGCCGGACGAGGATCGGCGCCTCGCCGCCGAGCGCCGCGACGAGCGGCGCGAGGCGCCGCGCGGTCCAGCTCACGCCGTCGGCGTCGCGCAGGTGCTCGACGACCTGGACCAGGCGGCCCATCGCGCTCAGCCGGCGCCCGGCGCCCGGCCGCCGCCCGCCGGGGCGGCCGCCGCCTCCAACCGCGCGAGCCGGTCCTCGAGTCGGGCGAGCGCGGCCGTCGTTCGCTCGAGCGCGGCGCGCTGCACGACCAGCTCGTCGCGCAGCGCCTGCGCGGCCGCCATCGCGTCCTCCACCGCACGGAGCGCGCGTGCGAGGACGTCCCGCGCGGCCGCGTTCCAGCGCGCCTGCGGGCGGCCGAGGAGCGCGAGCGGCAGAGCGAGGGCACGCTTCGCGAGCCGCGCCGCCGGACCGCCGCGTGCGACGTCGAAGCGGGCCTCGGGGAGCGCGGCGAGGACGGCGAGCGCCGCCCGGACCGCCTCGAGGTCGGGGAGCGGTGGGAGCGGCGCGGTGGGATCGGGCGGGTCGTGGCCCGCGGCGCGGGCTGCGAGCCCGGTGTCGATCGCCGCCTCGAGCCGCGCGAGATCCTCCGGCGGGAGCGGCCCGGAGAGAAACGCGCCGCGCGCTGAACGCTCGTCCGCTTGCATGCCGTACCGGCGTGGCGGCGCCGGCGCGGGATGTAAACCGCGATCCCGCCCGGCGTGCAAGCCGCGCGAGCTTGCCTCCGTGCCGGCGATCGCGAGAATGCGCGCGTGCCGGACGAGCGTCAGGCGAGCCATCCCGGCGACGGCGCTCGGCGCGTCGAACCGGCGGCGTGCCGGACGAGCGTCGTCGTCCCGTTCCGTGACGGCGCCGTGCTGCTCGCCCGCTGCCTCGCGAGCCTGCTCGACCGCCCGACGCCCGCGGGGTTCGAGGTCGTCCTGGTCGACAACGGGAGCGTCAGGGCGGACACCGCCGCGCTCGTCGCCCGCTGGACGCGCGACCCGCGCGTGCGGCTCGTCGCGGCGCCCGGGCCGTTCAACTTCTCCGCGCTGGTCGACGCCGGCGCCGCGGCGGCCGCCGGCGACGTGCTCTGTCTCCTCAACAGCGACGTCGAGGCGCTCGACGACGCGTGGCTCCCCGCCCTCCTCGCGCAGGCGCTCCGGCCCGAGGTGGGGGCGGTCGGCGCGCGGCTCCTCTACCCGGACGGCTCGATTCAGCACGCGGGCATCGCCGTCGGTGCGCGCGGTGCGTTCCACGTCGCGCAGTTCGCGCGTCCGGACGCGGTCGCGGCGCTCGCCGTGGTCCGCGACGTGACCGCGGTGACCGGGGCGTGTCTCGCCACCCGGCGCGAGGTGTTCGAGCGGCTCGGCGGCTTCGACGTCGCGCTCCCGGTCGCCTACAACGACGTCGACTACTGCCTGCGGGTCGCGGCCGCGGGGCTCCGGGTCGTCTGGACGCCGGAGGCGACGCTCCGCCATCACGAGGGGGCGTCGCGCGGCCGCGCCGACGCCGACGCCGCGGCGCTCGCGCTCATGCGCGCCCGGTGGGGCGCGCGGATGCGCGAGGACGAGGCGCCGTTCGCGCATCCCACGGTGGAGGAGGCCGCGGCGCGCCGCCGCGACGGGCTCGCTCGCGCGGTCGCCGCGCTCGCACGCGCGCGGCCGGATGCCGCCCCGCGGATCGCGTTCGTGAGCGGCCCGCCGGTCGCGGTGCCGGGGAGCGCGAATCGCTACTGGATCCGCCTCCTGAACGGCGGCACGGCGCCGGCGACGGTGCGCCTCTCCGTCGAGGGTGCGATCGGAGCGCACGGGCGGATCGGGGCCGTGGCCGAGTTCCGGCTGCCGCCCGGCGCCGCGACCGACGTCGGCTGCGAGACGGACTGGGTGGCGACCGCCACGCTCGGCGCGCCGGTGCCCCCCGCGGGCGCGCCGTGCCGGCCGCGCCGGGGGGCGCGGTGCGAGCTGGTCGTCGCGATCGCCGGCGGCGGCGCGTCCGACCGCGCGCGCCTCGTCCAAGACGTCGCGGAATGAGGCTCCTGCACGTCGCGGCGGCGTATCCGCCGAGCGCCGGGGCGGCGGCGCGGGCGGTGGGCCGCATCGCGCGGGCGCTCGTCCGGGCCGGGCACGCGGTGACGGTCGTCGTCCCGACCGCGGACGGCGGCGAGACGACGTGGGGCGTGCGGGACGCCGACGCCGGCGTCGCGGTGCTGCGCCTGCCGCCCGCGGCGCTGCGCGCGACGCTCCTCGGGGCCCGGGCCTGGGACGTGGTGCACGCCCACGGCCCCGTGCCGCCGGCGGTCCGGTGGGCGTGGCTCGGCGCGCACGTCGGCCGCCGGGCGCTCGTCGTCTCGCCGCACGGCGCCGCGTCGCCGCCCGCGCGATGGCTCGCGGCGCGGGCCGACGCGCTCGTGGTCGGCGACGTCGCGGAGGTTGCCGGCGTGGCGCCCGGGGCGCGCGTGGCGGCGGTCGGCTGGGCGGCGGCGCCCGCCGCGGCCCCGTGGCGTCCGCCCGGCGTCCCGCCCGACGCCGAGATGGTGCTCTTCGCCGGCGCGCTCGACTGGACGAGCGGCGCGCTCGCGCTCGTCGACGCGCTTCGCCTCCGCCGCCTCGCCGGCCGGCCGACGGCGGCGGTCGTCCTCGGGTCGTTCGGCGACGCGCAGCTCCGCCGGCTCTGGGGCTCGACGGCGGTGCCCACCGTGGCGCTGCCGGTCTGCGACGACGCCACCTGGCGCGCCCTCCTCGCCGGGGCGGCGGTCGTGGTGCTCGGGCGCGACGCCGCGGCGGCCGACGCGGTCGACGCGTGCGCCGCCGGCGTGCCGGTCGTGTCGCTGGGCGGCGGAGTGGCGGGGCTGCCGGCCGGCGTGGTCCTCCCGGGACCCGTCGATTCGCCGCCCGCGCTCGCCGACGTCCTCGACGCCGCGCGCTCGTCGGCCGCCCCGGCGCGTGCGTGGGCGGCAGGGCTGGGCGACGACGCCGCGCTCGGCGCGCGCGTGGCGGCCGCCTGCCGGGACGCGAGGGCGGCGCGCGCACGCTGAGGTCACGAGCCGGCGGGCCGCACCGCGACGATCCACATCTGCTTGCCGAAGAGCCACTGCGCCGGCGGCAGGCGGAGGTAGAGCCGCAGGAGCCACGGCGCCTTCGGGACGCGCACCTTCGTCGTGTACGGCAGGAACCGCGGCCGCACCTCGACCGGTTCGAGGCCCGTCATCTCGAGCGCCTCGACGAGCGAGCGCTCGGTGAGCGGCAGGTGGTGGTCGATGAAGTCCCAGTAGCGGCCGGGCACCAGGCGGATGTTCGGCTGGATCACGAGGAGACGCCCGCCCGGGCGGAGCACGCGCCACAGCTCGCCGAGCGTCCGGAGGAGATCGTCGGTGGAGGGCAGGTGCTCGAAGAAGTTGCTGACGAACGCGACGTCGATCGACGCCGCCGCGATCGCGGCGAGGTCGGTGCTGGGGGCGTGGACGAACTCCACGCCCGGCGCGGCGGCGCTCCGCGCGCTCTCGTTCGCGTCCACCGCGATCCGCCGGCGTGCGCGCACGTTGTTGATGAACTCGCAGTACCCCGCCGCGAGGTCGAGGACGCAGTCCTCGGGACGGACGTAGCGCGACAGGAAGTCGTCGCAGAGGATCTTCCAGAACTCGGCCATCTGCGCGCGCTCCCGTTCCGAGAAGCGGTTGCTGTAGAGGCGCGCGAGCTCCATGCGTCCGACGGAGGAGCGCGGACACCTAACCGAACGTCGTGGCGAAGTCCAGGCGTGGCCCCGCGCGGTGCTGGCGTGTCGCCAGCACCCCCCGCGCGCCGCCGCGCCGCGCCGCTTGCGTCGTCGGGGATCGTCCACTACAGGACCGCCCTTCCGATCCGGTCGATGCCGCGTCCCGCCCTGGAGCGGCTCGCCGCCGCGGTCGTCGTCGCGACGCTCGCGCTCGGCCTGCTCCTGGCCATCCGGCGGTGGGCGGTCGACGTCCCGTCCGGCGACTCGTGGGAGCTGGTGCCGCTCCTGGCGGCGTGGCGCGACGGGCGGCTCGGACTCGCCGGCCTCTGGCCGCAGCACAACGAGCACCGGATCGTCTTCCCCCGCCTCGCGATGCTCCTCCTCGCGACGGTGTCCGGCTGGAGCGCCCTCTGGGAGATCGGTGCGAACGTCGCGCTCGCCGGCGCCACGCTCGCGCTCCTCGCGGTCACGTTGCGGCTCACGGTGGCGCCGCGTTGGCCGACGCTCGCGCGGGGGCTGACGGTCGTGGCCGCTGCGTTCACGTTCTCGCTCGTGCAGTGGGAGAACTGGACGTGGGGCTGGCAGATGTCGGTCTTCCTGAACGCCTGGGCCGCGGCGGCCGCCTTCGCCCGCTGGCCCGGGCGCTGGCGGGCCTTCGGCGTCGCCTTCGGCGCCGCGATCGTCGGGGCGTTCTCGTTCGCGAGCGGCATCGTCCTCCTCTGGCTCGTGCCCGCCGCGTTCGTCGCGCAGCGAGGCGCCGGGGTTCGCGCGGCGGCGGCCACGTTCGCGCTTGCGGCCGCGCTCACGGCGGCCTACTTCCACGGATACGTGTCTCCCGCCGGCCACCCGTCCCCGAGCCTCGCCCTCGACCATCCGGCGCGCGCGGTCGGGTACGCGCTCGCCTATCTCGGCGGGCCGCTCGTGCGGGGCGACGAGACGCGTGCCGCGATCGCCTACGGCGCGCTCGGGGCGACGGTCTTCGCCGTCGCGGTCGCCGGGGCCTGGCGGACGGTGCCCGCGGCCCGCGACGTCCTCGTGCCCTGGGCGTTCGTCGCCGGCTTCGTCCTCGCGAGCGCGGTCGTCAGCGCGATCGGGCGATCCGGGATGGGGACGGCGCAGGCGCTCGCCAGCCGCTACACCACGATCACCGGGCTCTTCTGGATCGCCACGCTGGCGCTCGCGGCGCTCGCGGTCGCGTCGCGGGGCCGGCCCACCCGGTCGGTCGCGATCGCCCTCGTGGCGCTCGGCGTCGCTCTCGGCGCCGGCTGGGTGCGCGGATACGCCGGAGGGGTCCACGGGTTCCGCTGGCGCGCGGCGCGGCTCTGGCGCGGCCAGGCGTGCCTCCGGCACTACGCGACGGCCGACGACGCGTGCCTCGGCCTCCTCTATCCCATGCCGCTCCGCGAGCGGGCCGCCGCGCTCGAGGCGATGCGGCTCGGCCCGTTCGGGCCGCGCGCGGGGTCGTGATGCGGGTCCTCGTCACCGGCGGCGCCGGGTTCATCGGCTCCTTCGTCGTCGAGCGGCTCCTCGCCGCCGGACACGAGGTCCGCATCCTCGACGCGCTGGATCCGCAGGTCCATCCCGACGGGCCGCCGCCGTACCTCGCGCCGGCGGCCGAGTTCCTCCGCGGCGACGTCCGCGATCGGCCGACGGTCGTGCGGGCCCTCGACGGCGTCGACGCCGTGGTCCACTGCGCCGCCGCCGTCGGCGTCGCCCAGTCGCTGTATCGGGTGGAGCACTACGTCGACGTGAACGTGCGCGGGACGGCGACGCTCCTCGACGTGCTCGTCGCGGAGCGGGAGCGGCCGCGGCGGCTCGTGATCCCGACGTCGATGACGGGCTACGGCGAAGGCCTCTACCGCCGGCCCTCCGACGGCCGCACGCTCCGCGTCGACGTCCGGAGCGAAGACGACATCGCGCGGCACGGCTGGGAGCCCGTCGACCCGGCGACCGGCGAAGTGCTCGAGTCCGTCCCCACGCCCGAGGACTCCGCGCTCCTCGCGAAGAACGTCTACGCGCTCACGAAGCGCTACCAGGAGGAGATGGCGCTCGCGCTCGGCGGCGTCTACGGGCTCCCAGTCGTATGCTTCCGCCTCTTCAACGTCTACGGCCCGCGGCAGTCCCTCAGCAATCCCTACACGGGCGTGTTGGCGATCTTCCTCAGCCGGCTTCTTGCATCCCAGCGCCCCGTGGTTTACGAAGACGGCGGGCAGAGCCGGGATTTCGTCTCGGTGCACGACGTTGCGGAGGCGATGCTATGTGCGCTCGAGACACCGGCCGCCTCCGGGGTGGTGATGAACATCGGGAGCGGGGTGGCACGGCGCATCGGCGACATCGCCCGCTCGCTCGCGGATCTCGCAGGCGTGCCGGACATCCAACCGAACATCACCGGGCAGTTCCGCCGCGGCGACGTCCGGCACTGCACCGCCGATCTCTCCCGGGCCGAACGCCTGCTCGGCTTCCGTCCGCGGGTGTCGTGGGAGGCCGGCCTCGCCGAGCTCCTCGCGTGGTCGCGCGGCGCCAACACCCGGGACGACTTCGCGCGCGCCGACCGCGAGCTTCGCGAGCGCGGCCTCCTCTCCGGGCGGATGGGAGCGCGGTGAAGCGCGTCGTCGTCACGGGCAGCAGCGGGCTCATCGGCTCCGAGGCGGTCGCCTTCTTCGACCAGCGCGGCTGGGAGGTCCACGGGGTCGACAACAACATGCGCCGGGACTTCTTCGGCCCTGACGGCGACACCCTGTGGAACCTCGAGCGCCTGCGCCGGTCCACGCGGCACTTCACGCATCACGCGCTCGACATCCGTCACCGCGAGGCGATCCTCGCGCTCGTCGCGGCGCAACGGCCCGATCTCGTCGTCCACTGTGCCGCCCAGCCCTCGCACGACCTCGCGAAGGACCGTCCCTTCGACGATTTCGAGGTCAATGCGGTGGGCACGGTGAACCTCCTCGAGGCCGCGCGCCGGTCGTGCCCGGAATCGCCCTTCGTGTTCATGAGCACCAACAAGGTGTACGGCGACGCGCCGAACGAGCTGCCGCTCGAGGAGCTCGAGACGCGCTGGGACTACGCCGATCCCGCGCAGTTCCACGGCGTCGACGAGACCTGCCGCGTGGACGCCACGCTCCACAGCCTCTTCGGTGCGTCGAAGCTCGCGGCGGACGTCATGGTCCAGGAGTACGGTCGCTACTTCGACATGCCCACCGTCTGCTTCCGCGGCGGCTGCCTCACCGGCCCGAACCACTCGGCGGCCGAGCTGCACGGCTTCCTCGCGTATCTCGCGCGGGCCGTGAAGGAGGGGCGGACGTACCGGATCTACGGCTACAAGGGAAAGCAGGTGCGCGACAACATCCACTCGTACGACGTCTGCACCGCCTTCCTCGCGTACTACGAGAACCCGAAGCCGGCGGCGGTCTACAACCTGGGCGGCGGGCGCGCCAACAGCGTGTCGATCCTCGAAGCGATCGCCCGCTTCGAAACGCTCGTCGGCAAGCGCGCGACCGTGGAGTACGTCGAGCGGAACCGCGTCGGGGATCACATCTGCTACATCAGCGACCTGCGCCGCTTCCAGGCCGACTACCCGGGATGGACCATCACCCGCGGTCTCGACGACATCTTCCGCGAGCTCGCCGGCACGCCGTCGGCACACGCGGCATGAACCTCTCCGTCGTCATTCCCGCGCGGAACGAGGAGGGCAACATCGGCCCCCTCGTCGACCGGCTGCGCGACCGGCTCGGACGCGACGCGATTCCGTACGAGATCGTCGTCATCGACGACGGCAGCACCGACGGCACGGCATCCGAGGTGCTCGACCGCTGCGCGGCCGACCGCGGCGTGCGCCTGATCTACAACGGCGGCCCCCACGGCTTCGGGCACGCCGTCCGGCGGGGGCTCGACGCCTTCACCGGCGACGCCGTCGCCATCGTGATGGCCGACGGCTCGGACGATCCGGACGACCTCGTGAAGTACTACGAGATCCTGCGCGACCGCGCCGAATGTGCGTTCGGCTCGCGCTTCGTCGCCGGCAGCACGGTCGAGAACTACCCCCGCTTCAAGCTCGTCATCAACCGGATGGTGAACCTCTTCATTCGGCTGCTGTTCGGGTTCCGCTACAACGACGTCACGAACGCCTTCAAGGCGTACCGGGCGAACGTCATCCGCGGCTGCCGCCCGCTCATCTCGCCGCACTTCAACCTCACCGTGGAGATCCCTTTGAAGGCGATCGTCCGCGGCTACTCGTACGAGGTCGTGCCGATCGGCTGGCGGCAGCGGACGCGCGGGACGTCGAGCCTCCGCCTCCAGGAGATGGGCAGCCGCTATCTCTTCATCGTGCTCCACGTCTTCCTCGAGAAGCTGCTCACGCGCGGCGACTACCGCCGGCCGCGCGAGGAGACCTTCACGCCCTGGCCGAGGAAGGCCGAGGAGGTCGACCGCCGGGCCGCCGTCTGAGGGTGCGTTCAGGGGAGCGGCCACGCCGTTTCGGTGCCCGTCTCCAACGGCGTCACTTCCGGCGGCGTGGGTCGAGATCGCGCGACCAGAGCGGGACGGTCCGATTCTGCACGACGGCAAAGGCGGCGAGGTCACGCCGTCGCTCGCTCCACCGGCGCACCACACGGTAAGAACCCGCGTCGGTTGAGCTCCCAGGACGAGGTGCAGCTCGTCTCCGAACCAGATGAGCTGCCGGAAGCTCGCCAGGTTGCCGAGGAACGGCAGGGGAGTCAGCACGGCCGCGATCCCGAGCACCGGCCACCCCGTCCGTACCGCGGGAAGCGGGACGGAGAGGGGAAAGGGGAGAGCCGCCGGCGCCGACCCAGACGCATCTAGGCGTGTGCCCGTAAGCCCGTCCGCCGTGAAATTCGCGGGCCACGCGCGGGACGGTCGTGCGACGAGTGCCCCCCGCGGCGAGGGCTCCGGCGTTCGACGATCCGGCGGCGTGTTCCGGCACGATGCGCATCGGCGCGGGCGTGTCATTATGAGAGGACGTCTGCGATATCAAGCGCGGCACGGGCGGCGTCGCGCCTCGCACCGGCGCCTTGCATCGCACGCGGGCGTGGTCTGCTTAGCTAGCGCCCGCTCTACCACGGGGCGATCGCGCACGATGAAGCCTGCTCCTCCGGTCATCAGGGCGTGCATCGCGTCACACGAAGAAAGGGACGACCGACACGCGGTGCTCGTCTATCGCCAACGCGCGTCGGAGGAAAGAAGGCACGCAATTCGCGCCTTGAAAAGCCGCGGCGCGTGGTTTACGAGACGGGCTCGGTTGCGCTCGATGAGAACCTTTGTGGTGATTCCTGCGCCCAGCGAGGCATGCCACGTGGGTGCGACGGTCGATCGGCTCTGCGCGAGCTTCCGCCGCGAGCGGATCGCGTATGATGTGATCGTCGTCGACGAGGGGAGCACCGACGGGACGGCGGCCGAGATCGCGGCCCGCGCCACCGCGGACCGGAAGCTCGTCATCGACGCCTCGCCGACCTGTTCGTCCGCCTGCTCTTCCGGCGAGGCGGCGACGACGTGACGAACGTTTTCGAGGGATACGGCGCCGGAACGTGGAGGCCCGGCGACGTCGTCGAACCGAGCGACGATCCGGAGGCGCGGTCCTGACCGTCGGCCGCGCGGCGACGGCAGACGTCGCGGCGGCCCTCGCGGCCACACATGCTACAGACGATCCGGGATATCGTCGCCTATCGCACGCTCCTCGGCGCGCTCGTCGCTCGGGACCTCAAGGTCCGATACAAGCGGTCGGTGCTCGGCGTGCTCTGGACCATGCTGAACCCGCTCCTGATGATGATCGTGTTCACGATCGTCTTCTCGACCGTCTTTCGGTTCAGCGTCGAGGACTTCGCGATCTACTTCCTGTCCGCGTTTCTGCTCTGGAACTTCGTTGCCCAGACGACCGCTTGGTCCACCGCCTGCCTCCTCGGCTACGCGCCGCTCATCCGGAAGATCTACGTCCCGAAGGAGGTCTTCATCCTGGCCACGGTGCTCTCCGGGCTGGTGAACCTCCTCATCTCGCTGGCGCCCCTCGCCTTGATCATGCTCGTGGTCCGGCATCCCCTGCGGGCGACGGTCGTCGTCCTGCCGGCGTCGATCGGGCTCACGCTGATGTTCGCGCTCGGCGTGTCGTTCCTCCTCGCCGGCATCTGCATCGAGTTCAACGACGTGGTGCAGATATACCAGGCGCTTCTGGTTGCCTGGATGTACCTCACCCCGGTCGTCTATCCTCTGGACGTGGTGCCCGCCGAGTATCGGTGGCTCGTGCTCGCGAACCCGATGTACTACTTCGTCACCGTGTTCCGCGATCCGCTCTACGGCGGGATCATGCCGCAAGGGCGGGACTTCCTCATCGCGGCGATCTGGGGGACCGTGATGCTTTTCGGCGGCTGGTGGGTGTTCCGGCGCCGGGCCGACCGGATCGCGTACCTCGTGTGACGCTGTGAACGGCGCCCCGGCCATCGAGCTCGATCGCGTCTCGGTCCGCTACGTTGTCCCGCACGAGCGTGTCCCGACGCTGAAGGAGTTCGCGGTCAGGTGGCTCCGGGGGCGCGTCGTGTGGCAGGAGTTCGCGGCGCTCTCGGACGTCACGCTGCGGGTGGAGCGCGGCGAAGCGATCGGCATCGTGGGCCGGAATGGCGCCGGCAAGACGACGCTCCTCAAGGTGATCGCGCGTGTCCTCCGCCCGCTGAGCGGCACCGTCCGGACTCGCGGGCGTCTCGTACCGCTGCTGGAGCTGGGGGCCGGCTTCGATCCCGACCTGTCCGGAAGGGAGAACATCTACCTGAACGGCGCGCTGCTGGGACACACGCGCCGGTACATCACGAAGCGCCTGTCGGAGATTATCGAATTCGCCGGTATCGAGCCGTTCATCGACGCGCCGCTGCGGACGTATTCGACGGGCATGGTCGCTCGACTGGGCTTCGCCATCGCCACCGACGTCGAGCCAGACGTCCTTCTCCTCGACGAGGTGCTCTCGGTCGGTGACGTCGAGTTCCAGCGCAAGTGCACGGAGCGCATGCTGCGCTTCCGCGAGCAGGGAGCGACGTTCGTGCTCGTCTCGCACTCCCTGGAGACGGTGGCCCGGCTCTGCTCGCGCGCAGTGTGGGTCGAGGGGGGCCGGGTCCAAGCCGACGGGCCGGCGGTTCACGTGCTTTCGGCCTTCGCGGCCGCGACCGGCACGCCGTTCGACGCGGCGATGGCCGAGGAGGCCGAGCGGCGGGTGACCGGCTGAGGCGGTCCGGCGGCGTTACCGAGAGCAATCGGCGTCGTGGTGGCTCGGGTCCGGGCCGGCGCCCGCACGGGACCCGCGCGACGATTTTCTGCCGCGTCCGCCCGGCCGTGACGTGGGAGTGCTCGCGACGCGCGGCGCCTCGGCGGCCGCGGGCTGGCACGTCGGTTGCTGTCCCACCCGTGCGGTGATGCGTGCCGGCGCAGCGCCTGCACCTTGATCGGGGTGGGCGATCGTCGTGGTGATGGGCGCCGGTTCTACGCGCTCGTCATGGGAGGAGGGGGAGGATCGTGATCGCTTTTTCCGCGATGCGAATCGGTCTTGAGCACCTCGCGCTCGGCGGCGTGCTGCTCGCCGCCGGCGCCCCGGCCCCGGCCGCCACCGTGACGGTCCCCGGCACCTATCCGACGATCCAGGCCGCCATCGACGGCTCCGCGGACGGGTCGGTAATCCAGATCGCGCCCGGGCGGTACCACGAACGGCTGAAGATCCAGTCGGTCGGCCGCAGCCTCACGATCCGTGGCGACGTCGCGAACCCGGCCGCAATCGTGATCGACGGCGACGGCGCGTCGGAGTCGGTCATTGCAGTCCTCTCCACCGGTGGCAACGTGGTGTTCGAGGGACTCACCGTGACGGGCGGTCGGGGCGGCCCAGGTGTTGGTGGCGGGCTTTTCATGGCCGACTCCGACGTCGCGTTCCGGAGCTGCGTCTTCAGCGGCAACTCCTCGGAGGACGGGGGCGGCGCCTTCCTCCTCCGCGCCGGCGGGTACTTCCAGGACTGCGTGTTCCAGGACAACGTCGCCGGACGGTACGGCGGCGGCGTCATGATCAACGTCGGCGTGACGACCGTCTTCCAGGACTGCCGGTTTGTGGGGAACCGCTCGGGAACGAGCGACCCCGTGTATGGCTCCGGCGGCGGCGTCCACGTGAACGACTCCTCGCCGACGTTCATCGGCTGTACCATCGACGGTAACCGGTCTCGGGGCTCCGGCGGCGGGATCCTCGTGACCGGGCACTTCACCGAATCCGAGTCGAACGTGATCCTGCGCGACTGCACGATCCGCAACAACGTCGCCGGGCGGCTCGCTGGAGAGCCGGCCGCCGAGGGCGGCGGCATGCACGTCGAGGACAACGTCCACGCGCGGCTCGAGCGCTGCCACGTCCACGACAACTCCGCGAACAACGGGGGCGGGCTCAGCAACTACCGGGCGCGTTACACCGTCACGGACTCCCTGGTGGAGAACAACGGCGCGGTCGTCGAGGATGGGCAGGGCGGCTACGGCGGCGGCCTCTACGGCCAGTGCGTCCAGGCGGCGCCGTTCCGCCAGCCGGCCTCGATCACGCTTCGCCGCTCGGTGGTGCGTGAGAACGCAGCGATGGTCGGCGCGGGGATATTCATGCAGGGAGATTTCCTGTCGAACAGCACACGAGGGCAGCTCGAGGTCGACGCCGCGCTCGTCGTGCAGAACGTCGCCGCGAGCCGCGGCGGCGGTCTCAACGTTGACCGAACGGACGCCACGATCCGCGGCAGCCGTGTCTTCGCCAACACGGTGACGGGGACCCTGTTCTCGTACGGCGGCGGGCTCGCGACCGTCGCGGGTTCGGTCACCACCGTCGAGGACACCACGTTCGCCCGGAACGCCGCGAACGACGTAGGCGGCGCGATCTACGTGGACCAAGGTGGCACGCTGAACGTTACCGGCTCCCGGTTCTTCCAGAACACCGCCGGGGCAGTCGTCGGGAACGGCGGCGGCGCCATCGGGATCGGCCAGGCGCCAGGGCCGACGCCGGGCCCGGTCGGCGGTACGGTGGTCGGCTCGACGTTCACGGACGACGGGAGCAACCACGAGATCTGGGAGTCGAACTGCGACCAGTCCCAGTGGAGCACGGTCGTTTACCGCGACAACACGATGCACAATCCCGTGGGCGGCATCTACTACCGCAACTGCGCCGGCGGGATCGCCACCGTCGCCGACTTCAACGCGGTGGCGGGGAAGGGGATCGGCAACGTCGACGCCGCACCGTCGTATGCGACGTTCGCCGCGACGCCACCCGCCGTGCGCGCGTCGGCGACGAGCGTGCTCGCCTGGTGCGTGCCCGCCGCGACGACGCTCGCGGTCGACCAGGGCGTCGGAACGTTGCACGGTCTCGTCGGGACGCGCGACGTCACGCCGGCCACGACGACGACCTACGGGCTCGTCGCGGACGGCAACGCGGCGGGGAGCGCGACCGTCTCGGTCGGCTGCGCGACGCTCGGCACGCCAGTGCCCAGGCGGCCCGCGAACGGCGAGACGTCGATGACCGGTACGGCATTGCTCGCCTGGCATCCGGCGTTTGGCGCGAGCAGCTACGACGTCTACCTCGACACGAGCCCGGAGCCGACGACGCTGATTGCGTCCGGCGTGACCGACACGACGGTGAGCGTCGACGGCCTCATGGCCGCCACGGAGTACCACTGGAAGGTCGTCGCGCGGAGCGCAGCCTGCGACGCGCCGACGGAGGGCCCCGTCTTCGGCTTCGAAACGTGCCCCACGAGCTTCTGCGAGTACGTCGACCACTTCGGTGACAACGACATCTCGGACTGGACGCAGGTCGGGAAGGCGAAGGTGCTCGTGGCCGACGGCATCGTCCAGGTCGTCGCCAAGCGGGCGTTCACGCTGTTCCCGCCGGTGCCGGCGCTTGGTGACGCCAGTCTCGAGGTGTCGCTCCTCGCGACGAGCCGCCGCGGGGTGAAGATCCTCTTCGGCTACCAGGACCAGCGGAGCTACCGCGAGCTCTCCATCCGGAACAGCCGCTGGAAGCTCCAGGGACGAGAGCGCGGCCGGCCGATCCGCGGCGGGAGCCGGAAGCGCGCGGTTCCGCGCGACGCGTTCATCGGCATCCGGCTGGAGGTGAGCGGCCCCACCGTGACGGTTTTCGTGAACGACACTCGGATCCACGGCATGACCTTCCCGCGGGCTGAATCCGGCCGCTTCGGCATCCGTACCATGGGCGGGCGGCTCGGGATCGACAGCGTTCGCATCGTCGCCGCGAACTGAACGCTGTCAGGACGCGTCAGGCGCGAAAGAACCGCCAGACGGCCCACACCGCGGCGGCGTCGACGGCGCCGAGTGCAACGACGAGGCCGGCCGCGAGGACGGGCCGCAGACGGCTTGGCGCGTGCGCCAGCAGCGCGCGCCAACCGGCCGCCCAGAGGAAGCCGAGGAACGCGAGGACCGGGAAGAGGTAGCGTCCCTGCGCCTGGCTAAAGCTGAGGTTGTAATACACGGTGCCGGCAAGGCACCCCCCCACGAACAAGAGCGCGATCAGCACGTCGTGCCAGGCGACCCGCCGCGCTCGGAGGCCGAGGACGACGCCGGCCAGAGCCGCCGTCGCGAGCGCGATCCAGAGCCTGCAGGCGGCGGCCGGTAGTGGGACGTTGAGCCATCCGAAGAGGCCCACGAACGACCGGCCGAGCCCCGACCAGAAGGGCCCGCGGAACCAGTCCGACGCGAGCGACTTCTCCGCGACGAGCATGGGGAGGGTCGCCTTCTCCATCGTCGTGCCCAGCAGGTCCCTGTAGAGCACCCAGCTCCGGACGAAGAGGCCGCCGCTCAGGACGGTTGCCACGCCGAAGGCGAGCGCGAAGTGGCCGAGGAGGACGGTGGCCCGGTCCCGGTGCCGGACAGCCTCGACCGCGAACAGAACCGCAGTCGCGGGGATGAGAAACAAGGCCGTCTTCTTGCTGAGGACCGCGAGCCCGAGCGCGACGCCGAAAAGGCAGGCCTCGCGCGTGCCGCCGCTGAGCGCCCGCATCGCGTACCAGACGGCGACCGTGCAGAGCAGGCTCGTCAGGTTGTCGGGGCTCACGACGCCCGAGAGGAACGCGAACTGGGGCAGGGTCGCCGCGAAGAGCGGCACGAGCAACGCGACAGGCCCGGACCCCAACCAGCGCCGCCCAAGCGCCAGGAGCACGAGGAGGTTTGCGACGCCGCAGAGGACGGACATGGCCCGGAGCCCGTAGAAGGCGACGGCGTCGGACACGGCGGCGAACGGCGAGTCCGGCCCGTGACGGTAGAACGGGACGGCGAGCGTGTGGCCGCCGCGCCATAGGTGATCGGGGTTCGGGGGCGCCGAGACGTTGATGCGCCGGTCGGGCTCGAGCAGGCGTACCGGGACCGCCGCGAGGACGTACCAGAGCGGCGCCTGGTGGCCCTGACCGAACACGCGCTGGCGCTCGTCGTACTGGTTCGGCAGCGCCGCGTGGGTTGCGACGAAGTTAACGTAGGCGAGGTGATCCGGCTCGTCGGGCGCCTCAAGCGGCGGCACGATCGCCGCGAACGCGGCGGCGAAGGTCGCAAAGAAGACGATGAGGCCCGCGGCGAGTCGGCGCCTCGACCGTGCTTCGCTGGCGTCTCGGGCCTCCGGAAGCGGCGGTACAACGGCCGTGTGCGGCGCTCCGGCCACGCCTCAGCGCATCCGCGGCCGCGCGATGACGAATGTGAAGTCGGACGCCAGGACGCCGTGCTCGATCAGCAGCGTCTCGAACGCGATCAGGAGCCGGACTATCGCCGAGTGCGCCTCGTCGTCCTCGCGGAAGTTGCCGACGATGTTCTCCAAGAGCTTCTGAAGGATCGTGCCGCCGAAGTCGCGGCGCTCCAGGATCTCGAAGGACTGCGCGAGGACCGACAGGATGTCGGCCGACCGGACGCATTCCGACGGGTCGTTGCGCAGCCAGTCGGCGACCGACGCGCGCGTCGCGGGGCCCTTGGGGATGCGCTCGGGCAGCCGCGTGAGGTCGAGGCGCAAGCTCTCGGGAAGCTGCTCCAAGAGGCGGTTCACGACCGCGAGCTGAGTGTCCGTCCACTGCATGCGGTTCGGGCCGACGAACTCCTGCACGAGGAGGAATCCGTCCGGGCGGAGTGCCGCCCGGACCTCTTCGCACAGGTGCTCGAGCCGCTCGACGTGGTGTGCCGCGTGGGAGAAGAACGCAACGTCGAACGCCTCGCACGGCAGGGCCACGTGGTTCAGGTCGGTGCACTCGAAACGCACGCGCGCGCGGTGGCCCGCAAGCGCGGCAGTCGCGCGGGCGACGCAGTCGGGCGAGAGGTCGTAGCCGACGTAGGAGTCCGCGAAGTCGCGGCCGATGAGCTCCGCCTCGAGCGCGCCGTCGCCGCAGCCGAGGTTGACCACATGACGGAGCCGCCGGGCTGGGATGTATACCTCGCAGAAGTAGTCGAGCCACGTGCGATCCGGGTCGCCGCTGCACCGGCGGTTGACGTGCCGCTGGACCTCCCGGTGCGCCATCCAGTTCGTCCGGACGTGGGTGGAGCGCCAGTCGGGTTCGGCGGCCCGGGCCCAGAACCGCTTCGTCCGTTCGGTCAGCTCGCTCATGAGGCGCCGTCCGCCCGCGCGCAGAAGCTGAGCGTGCGGAGTTCGATGCGACTCGGGACGTTCAGCGGATCGAACCGGAGACGGTGGATTTCGCTTCCGGCGTCCCACCGTTCCCGGCGATCGCTCTGGTCGATCTGCACGCAGTACTCCTGCCACTTCCCTTCCGTCCCGTCCACCGGCACCTGGACGCTCTTCTCCTCCGAGAAGTGCTCGTCGGCCGTGTGCGTCCAGTAGAGCTGTGCGAAGGCCGCGCGCGGCACCCGGCACCGCATCTCGAAGCGGATCAGGCGCACGTCGCGGGTCGGGAAGGGGTCGGGGCGGAGCACGAAGGCCGGGTCGCCGTCCACGACGCGGTAGGTCGCACCGCGCCGTCCTGCGCGCACCAGCTCAAGCCCGTCGGTGCGCTCGATGACGCCGTTTGGGTGCGCAAAGTCGCAGACGTGGATCGGGCGCCACCGGCGCCGCGCCACGCGGTCGCGGCCCCAGCGACGGAGCCGCGCCGGGACGAGCGGTGCGAGCCGCGCGTAAGCCGGGTACCACCAACGGCCGTAATGCGGAAGGACATCGACCGTAGCGGCCGGCGTCGTCGCCGCCGCGGCGGCCCCGCGGTGCGCCGTCAGGAGCTCCCGGCGCATCGCCGGGCCGGGGCTCGTCGGGCGCGGCGCGAGCGCCAGCAGCTCCGCGTAGAGCGTTCGATACCGGTCCGCCATCTCGTCGATCGAGGGATGGTCGAACGCGGCGGCCGCGTCCTTGAGGCGCGCCAACTCGGGCGGGTCGGCAACGAGCCGTGCGAGCACCGCGGCCGCCTCCTCCACGCCGTCGACGACCGCGCCGGCGCCGGCCGCCCGGACCCGCTCGGGAAGCGCGCCCTGCGCGGCCGCTACGACGGGGACGCCGGCGCCGAGCGCCTCCGAGAGCGTGTAGCAGAACGTCTCGGGCCAGATTGGAAGGAAGACCGCGACGTCGATCCGCTCCGCGACGAGTCGGCTGCGGATCTCGTCCCGCTCGTAGCGGCCATGCTGCACGAGCCGCGGCCCGAGGCCCAGCGCGTCGAGCGCTCCGTCGTATCCGCCGAAATCGGTCTCGCCGAAGATGTGCCACTCGAGCGGCAAATGGCGCGTGCGGTCGATGAGCGCGAGATACTCGCGCGCGCCCTTGTGGCGGTGGGCGATCTGGCCGAGCAGGGCGACGCGCAGCACCGGGCCTCCCTGAGCTGGACCCGGGCGGTGGGGCAGCCCGGCCTGCCCGTGTGGGATGACACACGCGCGGTCGGGTGCGAGCGCGTGGACGCGGCCGACGAGGTCGCGCGCCGCGGCGGACGGGAACACGACCATGCGAGCGGCGCTGAGGAGCCGGCCGAATTCCTCGCGGTGCCGCGCAAGGAGGCCGTCGGGATCCGCAGGCGGCGGCAGATCGAGTGACTCGTGGAGATGCGCGAGGCACGCCGCCGGGTCGCGCGGCTTCGCGGCGGCGGCGCAGCACCCCGCGCCGGTGACGACGTCGATCAGGTTCAGGCTAGGGCAGATGCAGTAGTAGTCGTGCGCGGTGTAGACGACCGGGAGCCCGA